>Ga0214919_10000076_pt1 | contig 154743 bp, 95 predicted proteins | sample LL1503_MetaG_FD_177994 | JGI IMG/M metagenome (GOLD analysis project Ga0214919, IMG submission 177994) | Freshwater microbial communities from Lake Lanier, Atlanta, Georgia, United States - LL-1503 | ecosystem: Environmental > Aquatic > Freshwater > Lake | place: USA: Georgia | collected...
CCGGGACATCACGTTGCGACGCATCACCGACATCGCCCGGTTCAGTTGTTTCAACCAGCCAAATCTCGAACTCGGCCGCGACAACGATTCGAGCGTCGGCGTCGGCCGCCTGGAACACATCCGCTTCGAGCAGATGACCTTCCATCGCCCCGGCACGATCGAAGTGCACGCCGACACCGACGGTCTCGTGATCGACGGCGTGACGCTCGCGTTCGATCCTCCGCCTGCCTGGCACCTGCTGGCAATCGGTCCAAAGTCGGCGACGTATAAACACAGTCAGACCGACACCACCAAATGGACCGAGATTTGTTCCCCCGACCGCGACTGCACCGTGCGAAACGTCTCGATCAGCGGCGTGCATCTGGCTGGGTCGAACGAGGACCTGCCGCCCGAGCGGCTCGTGAATGTGATCGAACAACGGCTCAACCCCGACTATCCGCGGACGACACCCCGCGGCGGCACCGGCCGGGGCATCTGGGTACGATGACGCCGGCCGCCGGTCGAGACGTGCCCCACCGCAAGACTCACCTCAGGGAATGGTTCGTATGCACAAGGTCGTGATCACCGACTTCATCAATGACGACCTCGCCACCGAGCGCGAGGCCCTGGCCGGTATGGCCACGGTCGAGGCCTTCGACGCGCACCACGAGGACGAGTTCGTCGGCCGGATCGAGGATGCCGCCGCGATCATGATGTACCACAACATCAGGCTCACCCGCCGCACCATCGAGCGGCTGAAGCACTGCCGCCTGATGGTCCGCTGCGGCGTGGGCTTCGACAACGTCGACCATGCCTTCGCCCGCGAGCGGGGCATCGCCGTGGCCAACGTGCCCGACTACGGCACCGAGGAGGTGGCCGACTCGGCGATCGGCATGATGCTGGCCCTCACCCGCGGCATCCACCAGTTCAACACCCGGCTCCGCGATCGGCCGGATCCCTGGATGTATCACGTCTTCGCGCCGCTCCATCGCCTGCGGGGCCGCACGTTCGCGATCGTCGGCCTGGGTCGCATCGGCATCGCCACTGCCCTGCGGGCCAAGGCGCTCGGCATGGATGTGGCCTTCTACGACCCCTATCGCCAGGACGGTTTCGACAAAGCCCTCGGCATCCGCCGCGTCGAGTCGGTCGAGGACCTCTTCCGGCAGGCCTTCGTGCTGAGCCTCCACTGTCCGCTCACCGACGAGACGAAGGCGCTCGTCAACGCCGACACGCTCGAACTGTTGCCCCGCGGTGCGTTCCTCGTGAACACCGCCCGCGGCGGCGTGGTCGACACATCGGCCATACCCGCAGCTCTCGCTTCGGGCCGACTCGCCGGCGCCGGCATCGACGTGTTGCCGCAGGAGCCACCCGCCTCGGACGACCCGCTGCTCTTCGCCTGGCGAGACCGGAGCCATCCGGCGTTCGAGCGGCTGATCGTCAACCCGCACGCCGCCTTCTACTCCGAGGAGGGCCTGCTGGACATGCGGGTGAAGGGCACCGAAGCATGCCGGCGGGCGCTGCTGGGGCAGCCCTTGCGAAACGTCGTGAACTGAGTGTGAGTCGCTCTGGACAAGGGTCACGGCAGCCGGATCGTGAACGTGCTGCCCACGCCCGGCTGACTCTCCACGGCTACCGTGCCGCCGTGGGCCTGCACGATGTGCTTGACGATCGAGAGCCCCAACCCCGTGCCGCCGAGCTTGCGGCTGCGGGCCTTGTCGACACGGTAGAACCGCTCGAAGAGCCGTGGCAGGTGCTCGGCATCGATGCCACAGCCCTCGTCGCGGACGGTGACGACCACTGGCCCACCGCGATCGATCGCAGCTGCCTCGACGCCGACCGTGATCCAGACCGTGCGGCCCGGTTCGCTGTACTTGATGGCGTTGTCGACGAGGTTGATCAGCGCCTGTTCCAGGAGCGGGGCGTTGACCTCGGCCTCGATGTCATGATCGCAGGAGACGTCGAGTTGGATGGAACGGTCGCCGGCCCGCGGCAGGCAGTCGACGGTCACGGCTGAGAGCAGATCGGCCATGCGGACGGCCTCCCGTGGCAGGTTGCCCGTGCCTTCGCTCTGCTCGATCCGGGAGAGTGCCAGCAGATCCTCGATGATCGACGCGAGCCGGTCGGCCTGCCGCGCGATGATTTCCAGAAACCGGCGCTGGTCGACCGGGTCATCGGCCGCCCCATCGAGCAACGTCTCCACAAAGCCCTTGATCGAGGCGATCGGTGTCTTGAGTTCGTGCGACACGTTGGCGACGAAGTCGCGGCGGATGTTTTCCAGCCGCTCCATCGCGGTCACGTCGTTCAAGACAATCACCGCCCCTCCCTCCCCTGAAAGATCCCGCAGCGCCGTGCCCCGCAGGCGGATCGTGCGGTCGCGAACGCCGCGGAGGAGGAGGTCATCTTCGACGGGCTCGCGGCAGTCGATCGCCCGCAGGGCGAATCGCCGCAGATCAGGGTTGCGGACCACCTCCTGCAGGGGGCGGCGAATGGCACGATCCGAATCGACCGCGAGGAGTTCGGCGGCGGCACGGTTGATGCCCACGACACGCTGCCGGGCGTCGATGGCGAGCACGCCCTCGATCATGCTGCCGAGCACCGCTTCCTGCTGCGTGCCCTGCCTGCCGATCGTGAGCCCGCGTTCCACGAGCTGTTCGCGGAGCGAGGCAATCGCGTCGGAGAGTGCGGAGAGCTCCGCCGATTCCGCCGCCGGAATGGGAGCGCTTGTATCGCCGTTGGCCAGACGGGCCGCAGCCAGCGAGAGGTCGGCCACCGGTCGAGCGAGACGGTTGGCCACCGCGAGGCCGGCGGCCAGTGCCGCCGCTGCCCACGCCAGGAAGCCGAGCAACAGCCAGCGCAGGGACCGCGCCAATTCCGCATCGGAGTCGATCGTGTCCGCCGTGACTCGGATGATGCCGGCGGGCTGGCCGGCCGGACCGACGGGCGCGGCCACCACAAGGATGCGTTTTCCGGCGGTGGCATCGTAGCGGCTGGACCGGGCGATCCGTCCGGCCCGGGCTTCCTCGATGAGTGCATCGGCCGTCGCAGACCGTTCCCCGACGATGCCGCCCGGGGCGGACGTGGCCAGCACGGTTCCGTCGGGTGCGAGAAGGTCCATGCGGGCCCGCATGCCGCCGACCATCCGCCGTGTGGCATCGGCGAACGCGGTGGGATCGAGCGCGTCGGCGCGATCGGGAAAGATCGCGGTCAGTCCCGTCGCCACGTCGGCCACCCGCTGCAACTGGGAGGCATCGGCCAACCGGGCCAACTGCACGCTCGCCAACCAGAAACAGCCGACCAAGCCCGCTGCGACCAGCGCGCAGAAGCCCGCGAACACATGCCAGACGAACCGCGAGCGGGCCATGAAAAACTACGCAAAAGCTGCGAAGGACTGCGAACGACCGGAACGGACAGGGATGGACTCGGGACCGAGACTCTCAACCAAGACTCGTGTCACGCCCGGAACCGGTATCCCACGCCACGGACGGTTTCGATGTAGGAACCGAACTCGCCGAGTTTCTTGCGCAGGCCGGCGACTTGGACGTCCACCGAGCGCTCCGTCACAGGATAATCCTCCCCCTTGACCGCGTCGACAATCTGCGTGCGGGTGTAGGCCCAGCCCGGTCTCTTGGCCAGGAATTGCAGCAGGGCGAACTCGGTATAGGTCAGTTCGACCAGTGCACCGGCCAGGGTCACCTCGTGCCGGCCGGGATGGATCGACAGTTCGTGGACGTCGATCGTCGTCTCCTGGTCTGCCTTCGAATCGGCCTCCTTGCGTCGCAGGAGGGCCTTGACGCGGGCCGAGAGCACACGCGGGCTGAACGGCTTGGCGATGTAGTCGTCGGCACCGCGTTCGAGCCCCGCGACCATGTCGCTCTCCTCACCCTTGGCCGTGAGCATGATGATGGGGATGTCGCGGGTCTTGGGATCGCTCTTGAGCCGCCGGCAGACCTCGAGGCCGTCGACAGACGGGAGCATCCAGTCGAGCACGATCAGGTCGGGCGGCTGCTTTCGCGCGGTCTTGAGCGCGTCTTCGCCGGTGCCCACGCACTGCACGCGATAGCCGTCCTTGGAGAGCTTGTAGCTCACCAATTCCAGGAGATCCTCCTCGTCGTCGACCACAAGGATCTGTTGTCCGGCCATCGGGGCAATCACTTTCTGTTTCCCAGGCTGGGCCTGTACTCGACGGGGGCCTGTACGCGACTTCAGGCCGTCTTTGGTAGTCGAAGGCCGTTAGGTTTTTGTGAGGCTTGTCGAACAGGACTGCCACGGACGGCATTTTCCACGGCCAGTTATGAGAGCAGCATCTCGACATCCTCGGCCGTCAGGCTCGAGACCATGCTCTCGTCGGCGCGGACGATCGACTCGGCCAGTTCCCGCTTGCGATCCTGGAGCGCGACGATCTTCTCCTCGACCGTGTCCCGCGCGATCAGCCGGTAGGCGAAGACGCGACGAGTCTGGCCGATGCGATGGGCCCGGTCCACCGCCTGGGCCTCGACCGCCGGATTCCACCATGGGTCGAGGATGTAGATGTAGTCCGCTGCGGTGAGGTTGAGACCCTGGCCGCCCGCCTTCAGGCTCACAAGGAACAGACGGCAGTCGGCGTCTTCCTGGAACCGTTGCACGCGTGCCTGCCGGTCGGTCGTTTTGCCGTCGAGGTATTCGTAGGTGATCCCGCGGTCGTCGAGGCGACGGCGCACGATTGAAAGAAAACTTGTGAACTGGCTGAACACGAGCACCTTGTGGCCCTCGTCGATCACCTCCGACAGTTGCTCCAGCAGCGTGTCGAGCTTGGCTGCCGGCTCGTCGAGGCGGGCGGGATCGACGAGGCCGGGGTGGCAGGCCGTTTGACGCAGCCGCAGGAGCGCCTCGAGCACCGCGATCCGCGACCGGCCGATGCCCATGCGACCGATCCGGCCTGACAGTTCCAGGCGGTAGTGCTCCCGCAGTTCATCGTAGGCCTTCCGCTGTTCCTCGCCGAGTTCGCAGTACAGCGTCTGCTCGGTCTTCTCCGGCAGGTCGGAGAGCACCTGCTTCTTCGTGCGCCGCAAGAGGTAGGGTCGGACGGCGCGGGCCACGACATCGGAGCTCGTGCGGCCGCCAGCCAGAAACCGTTTGAGCCGCGTGGCGCTGCCGAGCTGGCCGGGATTGAGAAACTCGAAGATGCTCCAGAGCTCGCCGATGTGGTTCTCCACCGGCGTGCCGGTGAGGGCCAGGCGATGGCGGGCACGCAGGAGGCGGCAGGCCTTGGCCGCCTGGCTGGCGGCATTCTTGATCGATTGCGCCTCGTCGAGCACGACGTAGTCGAACTCGATCTCGCGGTGGTTGATGATGTCGCGGCGCAGGGTGCCGTAAGTGGTGAGGATGATGTCGTAATCCGCCAAGGACCCCGCCTCATCGACCCTGGTATTCCCCGTGTAGTTGAGCACCCGCAACGAAGGCGCGAACTTGCGGGCTTCCTCGATCCAGTTGAACACGAGGCTCTTCGGCACGATGACCAGCGATGGGCGATGCGCGATGCCGCCGGTGGTGAGCATCGTCTGCCGCCGAACGAACATCGCCAGCACCTGGATCGTCTTGCCGAGACCCATGTCGTCGGCGAGGCAGCCGCCCAGGCCCATCCGTTCGAGGAACGAGAGCCAGCCGAGTCCTTCCCGCTGGTAGTGACGCAGCGTTCCCTGAAAGCCTTCCGGTTCATCCTCGGCCTCGGGACGTTCGCCGCGGGACAGCTCATCGCGAATCCGTTCGAAGGCTTCGTCGACGTGCGACTGCGGCTGGCCCGCCAAGAGCGCGTCGAGGAGGGCCATCTGGATCCGGCCATACCTGAGGCGGCCATCATGCTTCTGTGCGAGCACCGCCATCGGCTCGATCTGCGCCGCGAGTGACTCGGGCAGAATCCCCATGGAACCGTCCGACAACTCCACGGAGCGGCTCCCCTTCGCGAGCGCCTCGAGCAAGGCGGGGAGATCGGCCGTGACACCGCCGAAGTCGATCGCCGCTGACAGTTCAAACCAGTCGATCCCGCTGGTCACGTTCCAGGCCACGCTGCCGGCCGGCCGGTAGCGGCGACCGGAAACCTCGACCGTCCAGCCCGCGGCGGCCAATTGCGACACGGAGGCGTCGAGCCTGGCGCGGGCGATCTCCACGTGGTGGCCGACGTCGGCGGCATCCGTGTCGCCGATCCGCGGCGCCGTGCCGCCATACCGTGGCAGCATCGCGATCGCGTCGCGCTCTGCGGCCCGGTCGCGACGCACGAGGATCCGCCGTGCGGGGTCGGTGGCGCCGCCCGCGGGTGCATCGGCGGCGAGCAGGATGCCCGCGTAGTCGAACCAGATTCGGCCAGCGAGCTGGACACGTGGCGTCGCACGACGCCGCGCCGGGCGGATGGCACGGCCACCGCCGTCTTCGTCGGGCGGCACCGCCTCGTCCTCGGCATCGAGGCTGACGGTGGGGGAATCGTCGAGCACGAGCTTCGGTCGCGGAGCGCCCGATTCAATCTGCCAGCCGGTCCAGCCAGGCAGTTCCAGCCGTGGCAGATCGGCCACCATCGCCAGCCGGTCGATGAGTCCATCGACCTGACTGCCTGAGAATTCGATCGGACCGCGACGTTCAAACTGTTCCATCCAGCCGCCGGTGCCGGTCACGGCCAGTCGCGCCAGCCGATCATCGAACACGATCAGTCCTGACCGCAGGATCGCCCGGGGCGTCCGCAGGTCCTTCCGCTCGCTGCCGCGGACGAGCATGCCGCGGAGCGTCGCCCTGCCGGGCCGCGGTAACGGCTTGCCCTCGGCGGCCATGTCGGCGACGGTCTCGGCGCGGATGCTCGCGACGTCGTCGGGCTCGAGCACGAGTGCAAATTCCCAGGGCCGTCCGCCATCCCACACCAAGGGCACGACGAGGTCGGGGTTTCGCCGCGGCTCGGGCTGCAGCACGAGGCGGCCGGTCTCGCAGAGCATGGCCAGGTGCGTGGCCGCCGATTGCGAGCTCACCACCACGCGGGCGATCGTCCGCCGCTCGAGCGGCTCGGTGCCGCCAAGTTCACCGACGGCCAGGGCTCCGACGAGTTGAGCTAGGATAGACCGCTCCTGGGCATCGAGCTGGTCGAGCTCCACCTGCCCCGGGCCGATCACGATCGGCCGTGGTCGGCCGGTGGCGTTGCCCGCCACGTCGAGCTGCATCCGCCCGGGCACGAGCACGGCCGCGCGGGCATCCGCCGAAGCGGCGAGATCGAGCAGAAAGATGACCGCGCCTGCCGATTTTCGGCTGTCGGAGATCGTGACCATGCGATCGCGAACGGCCGGCTCGACGAGCCGCCGGCGTTCGTCGAGTTCGGTCGCCCAGGCGGGGAGTCGCGTCGATCCCGCGCGGCTGCCAACGGTGACCGCGCTTGTCACGGGGGGAGGCACGTTCCGCACCGCGGGGGATCGGGAGGCTCCGTCGTCCTGATCGGCATCGTCGTCCTCGAGACTGCTGTCGTCCTCGGCTGCCAGCTCTTCGTGGTCATCGGCCGGCACAATGTCGAGCGCCAGTGGGGTATGGTCGTGCAGGTTCGAGAACAGCCCCCGACGGTCGACCTCGAGCAATACCGCAGCGAGGAGCGCACAGGGCTTGCCGGTTCGGCCCAGAGGGCTGCTGGAGTGGCTTTCAAGCGACATGCCGCCCCTGCGGCGTGCCGAGAGTTCCAGCCGCACCTCCTGAGCCTCCCCGTCGTCGCCGTCGATGGTCGCATGCACGTGTCCGACCCGCGGACACCAGACGCGCTTGAGCACGAGCAGCCGTGCCTTCGAGACATCAGCAGGTTCGAACATGTGGAACAGGCGTTTTTCGAGGCTCGTCATGCGGCACATACCAGGTGGGAAAGTGGTTGCGCACGACGCAACGGCAGCGGGGCCGTTTTGCGCGCAACACGCTGTTGTACCCCGCCGGGGCCACACTTGGCGAGGGGCTGGCCTCACGGCGGCTACGAGTTTTTGACCGTCGCGATCAGTTCGAGCACGTTTTCCACAGGCGTCTGGGGGAGAATGCCGTGGCCGAGGTTGAAGATATGGCCCGGGCGGCCGGCGGCCTGTGCCAGCACGTGCTGCGTCTGCCGGCGGACCGTATCGCGGTCCGACAGCAACACCACCGGATCGAGGTTGCCCTGCACCGCACGATCGTGGCCGACCGTCCGCCAGGCATCGCCCAGTTCGATCCGCCAGTCGATGCCGATCACGGAGCCGCCCGCTTCGGCGAGGAGTGGCAGGAGCGCGGGATTGCCGGTGGCGAAGTGAATCACCGGTGCCCGCTGCGCCGCCTCGTGGATCGCCGTGCGACTGTGGGGCAGCACGTAGCGCATGTAGTCGTCGGGAGAGAGGCAGCCGACCCAGCTGTCGAAGAGCTGCACAAGCTGCGCGCCGGCATCGAGCTGGGCCACGAGATAGCGGCTCACGGCGCGGGCGATCCTGTCCATCAGGTCGTGCCAGGCCGACTCGTGGCGGTACATGAGCGTCTTGGTGTGGAGCCAGGCTTTGCTCGTGCCCCCCTCGATGCAGTAGCCGGCCAGCGTGAAGGGCGCGCCGGCGAAGCCGATCACAGGAATCGAATCGTCGAGCCCCGCGCGGGTGGCCCGCACGACATCCATCACGTACCCAAGCTGGTCGAGATCATCGAGCTCGCGGAGCCGTTGCACGTCGGCCGGTTCGCGAAGCGGATTGTGGATCACGGGGCCCTCCCCTGCCGCGAACTCCAGATCCATGCCCATCGGTTCGAGGATCGGCAGGAGGTCGCTGAAGATGATCGCCGCATCGACACCGAGCCGGTCGACCGTGGCGATCATCACTTCCGCCGCCAGCTGCGGATTCTTCACCAGCCCCATGAAGTCGACCTGCTCCCTCACCCGGCGGTATTCCGGCAGGTAGCGGCCCGCCTGTCGCATCAGCCACACGGGCGTGCGATCCACCGGCTCGCGGCGGCAGGCCCGCATGAGCAGCGCCTGACTGCGGCGGCCGGCTGTAGACACGCCTTTAGCAGAGTCCACGACCGGTGCGGGCGGAATCTGCCGGGACGGGGTGGGATCGGTTGGGAGGCTGGGGTCGGACATCGGGTACTCGGGGGGCGATGGGGCAGAGAACCTCGGGCAGACTACAATACTTTGGCGACGCACCGCAGGGATCAGCATGATCGAATTCGTATCGGGTATTTCAGTCGTCTGCTTCGCGGCGAGCTACGCCGTGGCGCTGGCCTGCGAGGCTTCCCGGCTGCTCTTCCGTTCCGGGGTGCGGGGGGCGGCCATGATCGCCTTCGCCATGGCCGGGCTTGTAGCGCACACGTTGTTTCTCGCCTGGCGGGCCGCCCACGAACCGGCGGTGCCCCTGTCGAGCGCCTTCGATTGGTATCTGTTGGCGGCCTGGCTGTTGGCTGGCGGCTATCTCTGGCTGACGATCGCCAACCCACGCACCCCCGTCGGGCTGTTCATGCTGCCGGTCGTGCTGGGACTCATCGGCGCCGCGCAGGTATCGAGCCGGGCGCCTTTTCCGCAGAGTCCGGCCACGCAGATCTGGGGGTCGATTCACGGGATCTTCAATCTGGCGGCAAGCGTGGCCGTGGCCATCGGCGCCCTGGCAGGAGCCTTGTGGCTGATCCAGGCGGGCAGGCTGGCCCGCAAGCAGCCGCCGCTTCGCAGCTTTCGCCTGCCGAGCCTCGAGCGTCTCGCGCACACCACCGATCGGACGCTCACGATCGCGGCGTGGACGGCCGCGGCAGGCTTCCTTTCGGGCATCGTCCTCAATGCCGTCAATCGGCAACGCGGACTCCTGGAGACCGTGCCTTGGACCGATCCCGTGGTGTTGAGGATGGCGGCGCTGGTGGCGTGGCTGGTGACCGCGGCCGTGGCGGCGCGGGTGACCCGCCGCAGTGCTGACGGGCCGCGGACAGCCGCCTGGCTGTCGCTGGTCAGCTTCGGTGTGCTCACGGCGTCGATCCTGTGGGGGGTTTTTGGAACGACGCGACACGGCGCGCCACCGGTGCAGCCTGTGGCCGCGCAGGCCGTGGGCCAGCATGCCTTCGAGCGGGAGGTCATGCCATGACGCTGGCCTTCGTGGGCGGAACCCATCGCACGGTGCCCTTGGCGCTCCGCGAGCGGCTGGCCTTCTCCGCCGAGCAGGCGGCCGAGGCGCTGACCCGTTTTCGCGAGCGATTTCCTGGGCGGGAGGGCGTGCTGCTCTCGACCTGCAATCGAGTGGAGTTCTACGCCGCCGGCGCGGAGGCCGACGGGCCGCCACCACCGCCCGACCAACTCGTGTCGTTTCTGGCGGAATGCCGGGGCATCGATGCAAGCCTGCTCACTCCAGTGCTCACCGGCGACCTCGACGAGGCAGTGGTCCGGCATCTCTTCAGCGTGGCGGCCGGCCTCGACAGCATGGTGCTCGGCGAACCGCAGATCGTGGCGCAGGTGAAGCAGGCGTGGAGTCTCGCGCAGGAGAGCCGCACCTCCGGTCCGCTCACGGGTGAGATGTTCCAGGCCGCCCTGCGGACCGCCAAGCGGGTGGCCACCGAGACCGCCCTTGGCCGCGAGCGGATCTCGATTCCGAGCGTGGCTGTCGCAGACTTCGCCAGTGGCGTCTTCGAGCGGTTTGACGACAAGCGCGTGCTGCTCATCGGCGCCGGCAAAATGGCGGCCGAGACGCTGCGTTACCTGCGGGCGGCCGGAGCCCGTGACATGCTCATCGTCAATCGCACCGCCGGCCGGGCTGGCGACCTGGCAGCGCGGCTCGGCGCCCGGGCCGGCAGGTTCGAGAACCTTTCCGCGGAACTCGCCGCGGCCGACCTCGTGGTGAGCACCACGGGAGCCACCGCGCCGGTCGTCTCGTTGGAACTGTTTGCGGAGGTGGAGTTGCGACGCGCCGGGCGGCCGCTGGTCGTGCTCGACCTGGCCGTGCCGCGCGACTTCGATCCGCGGATCGGCCAGCGGCCAGGCGTCTGGCTCTACTCGGTCGACGATCTCGCCGCGGCCTGCGCGGCCAACCGGAAGAGCCGGCAGCGCGAACTCCCGGCGGCGCTCACGATCATCGACGAGGAAACGCAGCGGTTCATGGGCGATCTGCACCACCGTTCGACGGCGCCTGTGATCGAGCGGCTCCGCGCGGGCTGGAACGAGACGGGCGAGGCGGAACTCGATCGGCTATTCAGGCGGCTGCCGGGACTCGACGACGCCTCGCGGGCCGAGATCCGCCAGGCCTTCGACCGCTATGCGGCGAAGCTCCTCCATCCGCCGCTGGCCTCGCTGCGAAGCGAGAGCCGCGCGGGCCCGCCGCACGGCCTGCTCGACGCTCTCAAGCGGCTGTTCGACCTGAAGGATTGAACGTCCCGCGCCGGATCGATCATGCTGCGGCGAATGTCGTGCGTGAATGTTTCTCCCAGGAGCCCGTGTCGTGTCATCCCATCAGGCGGCGGTCGACGTGAGGAGCGGACAGGCGGCGCACGTGGCGTCGCCCGGCGTGCTCGTCATCCTGGGCGCGTCAGGCGATCTGACCAAGCGGCTGCTCATGCCGGCACTCTACAACCTGGCGTGTGACGGACTCTTGCCCGAAGACTTTGCCGTCGTCGGCATGGCCCGCGACGACATGTCCACCGAGGCCTTCCGCGGCCGGCAGCGGCAGGATATCGCCCGCTTTCACACGCGGCGGTCCTTCGATGAGCAGCGGTGGCAGTGGCTCGAGTCACGGCTGCACTACACGGCGGGCGAGTTCAGCGACCCCGAAGCCTATGCGCGGCTGCGGAAGCTGGTGGCGGAGGTGGCCGCCGGCACCGCTGCCGCCGACAACACGCTCCTCTACCTGGCGATCTCGCCCGATTTTTTCGCCGTGGTCAATCAGCAGCTCGCCGCCGCCGGCTTCACGCGGCTGCCGGGGCGGAAGCGGATCATCGTCGAAAAGCCGTTCGGCAAGGATCTGGCCTCCGCCCACAGTTTGAACCAGTCGTTGCTCTCCCTGTGGAGCGAGGACGAGATCTATCGCATCGATCACTACCTGGGCAAGGAGACGGTGCAGAACCTGCTCGCGTTTCGGATGGCCAACGCCATGTTCGCCCCGCTCTGGAATGCCGCCCACATCGACCACATCCAGATCACCGCCACCGAGACTGTCGGCGTGGAGACCCGCGGCCAGTATTACGACAAGACCGGCGTGGTCCGAGACATGCTGCAGAACCATCTGCTGCAGATGATGGCGTATGTCTGCATGGAGCCGCCGGAGTCGCTCGAACCAGACGTCGTCCGCGACGCGAAAGCGCGGCTGCTCGAGTCGGTGCGGCTGCCCGGTCCTGGCGACGTCGACCGCGACTGCGTCCGCGGCCAGTATGGCCGGGGCACGAAGGCCGACGGCACGCCGGCGGTTGGCTACCGCGAGGAGCCCAACGTCGATCCGCACTCCAACACGCCGACCTTCGCTGCCCTCAAGCTCCATCTCGACGACGAGCGCTGGGCCGGCATGCCGGTCTACCTGCGGAGTGGGAAGTCGCTCTGGAAGCGGGGCACGGAGATCGTCGTGCAGTTCAAGGGGCAGGCCGAATCGAACCTGCTGATCTTCCACATCCAGCCGTATCAGGGCGTCGAGATCCGCATGCAGGCCAAGCGGCCCGGCCCGGCGTTTCAACTCCAGCGGGCCGGGATGCGGTTCGACTATGCCGACACCTTCGAGGCATCCCGGGGCACGGGCTACGAAGTGCTGCTCTATAGCGCGCTCAACGGTGATCCAACGCTGTTTTCGCGAACCGATTTCGTGGAGGCTTCCTGGCGGATCGTGCAACCGGTGCTCGATGCCTGGGCCGCGCCCTCCACCGAGTTTCCGAACTACGACTCGGGCACCTGGGGGCCGCGGGCTGCCAACGCGCTCTTGGAGCGAGACGGCCGCCAATGGCACGAGTGCCTGAGTCGGGAAGTGCTCTCCCGCAGCGAGTTCTTCGCCGACGCGCCCACGGTACTGCTCAACACGCTCCTGCTGGCGTTCCGGCCGCTTGCGGTGGAGGCAGGGGCGACGATCGTCGAACGGGGCGACTCCACGTGTGATCTCTACATCGTCTGTCGGGGCGCATTGGAGGCGGTGGGCGCGGCCGGCGAGCGGCTGGGGACCGTCAAGGCGGGGGAATGCTTCGGCGAGATGGCGCTCTTGTTGAGCCAGCCCCGCAGTGCCACGGTCCGCGCGGTTTCTCCCTGCGATCTCCTCGTGCTCGACGCCGAGGATTTTCGCCGCATCATCGCGGACTTTCCGCAGGCCGAAGCCGACCTCCGCCAGATCGCGGCCAGCCGAGGGTAAAGGGATGTCGCGGAGGTCGAGGGTTGTTCCTGTCTCGCAGCCGCCCACATTGGTTCGCCGGCTGCGGCATGCTCGTCGCCGGCGGATTCTGCTACAGGATGCTCTTGGACGAATCGTGTGTCGCTCGTGAGTCGCAGAATGCACCGGCTCCTGCGCGTGCCTCCGACCGGCTCCTCAGCATCGGGAGTTTATGTTCTCCCGAATCACGGACGACTCATTGGTGCGCTACCGTGCGGCAGGGAGTTTCGGCAGGCAGGAGGCTAGGGCCAGCAGCGTGTAGCTGGTGACGAGGTTGGGGTCTCCCTCCATCCACCGCGGGTTTGTGTTCACCCACGAGCCGTCGGGCTGCTGCCGGGCGATGATGGCGTCGGCCAGTTCGCTCCGCCAGGCGTGGTTGACGCCAGCTGCGTCGGTGAACGTCTCCTCGCCGAGAGTGTCGAGGGACTTGGCCGCCGTCTGGAAGTAGTAGTAGAGGCCGGCGTCGCCCAGGCCGGGGTTCTCGGTGAACGTGTAGTGCTTCGCCAGCCAGGCAACCGCCGCCTTCACGCGGGGATCGTCCTTGGTGAGGCCGGCGAAGATCATGCTCTTGAGCCCGGCATAGGTCATCGAACCGTAGCTCCTCAAACCCCCCTCGGGCGTCGTGCCAGCCTGGCTTTCGCCTCCGGCGGCCGGCGTGTAGTAGAAGCCGCCGTCAGGGTTCTTTGCGGGAAATGGCAGCGTGTTGTGGGAACCCTCGAGGTTCTGTGTCCGCGACACAAACACCAGCGCCCGCTGGATCGCCGGATCATCGGCCCCCACCCCCACGCTCTGCAGGGCTTCGATCAGAAACGAAGTATTCGAGAGATCCGGCCGGCCCTTGCGGCCGTAGCCCGCGCCGCCGTAGGCCGGATCGGCCGTGCCTTTCCCCTCGCCATCGTCCCACTGCAACCCCTTCACGAATGCCTGCGCCGCCTTGATCTGCTCGTCGTAGCGTCCATCGCGATTGCAGGCGGCCAGCGCCACCATCGCGATCGATGTCTCGTAGTTGGACACGAACGAGTCAGGCGGATAGATGCCTCCGTCTGCCTGCCTGAAGCGGAGCAGGTAGTCGATGCTTTTCTGCACAGCTGGCGCATCGACAGGCGTGCCGGTCTTCACCAGCGCCGTCACCGCGAGCGCCGTGACGGCCGGGCCGGCCTGCGCAGAGAAGCCCCCGTCGGCAGCTTGGCCCTGGTTGATCAGGTAGGCCGATGCCTCGGCGATCGCCGTCCGCATCGCCGCCTCGTCGGCGGCGCGGGCGGCCGGCAGCAGGAGCGCGAGCACGCCGAGGCAGCTGCCCAGGCAGGTCAACCAGCCATGTTTGCACTTCACAATCTATGTCTCCGCAGGGCGATGACGACCTCCAGAAGCATACGGCCGAGGGCAACCCAACGGAAACTCCGGGAACGATGCGGAAACTCCCGGAACGATGCGGAAACAGGATCACACAGGCGCGGTCGGCAGTGCCCGGGGATAGGGCGGCACGGCCCGCGGGGGTGGATCGCGGCCCTCCTCGAGGCTCCACTGCTCCCGTTCCTCGTCGGTGGCGTAGTAGGTGAGCCAGACCGTCGCGTCATCGGCGTCGGTGGTGCTGCCCTCCCGAAGGCCGCAGTCCCAAACACTGCAATCCCAAACGCTGCAATCCCAGTGGAAATAATTGTCGGGCAGGTCCACCCGCTTCACCGTGGCCGGCAGGATATCGCGGCGAATGAGGGCATAGAGTTCCCGGTCGGGAAGATGATCGGTGAAGTCGAGCACCACCCGCTGGGAGTAGAGCTTCTCGATCGTCTCCCAGAGCCGCTCTCTGACCTGTTCGTCGTCGAGCGTGCAGGCCGGTTGCAGGGCTAGCGGGGGCTCGAACCAGCGGGCGATCGGCACCAGCGGCGCCCGCTCCCACGCCAGCATCGATTCCAGGAACCGATTTTCGACGGCGGTGGGCAGGAGGCGGAAGTCGATCTCCCAGATCGCCTCATCCAGGTAAGGCTCGATTTCATTTCGCAGTTCGCAATTGCGGAGCAGGCAGTCGACTTCGTCGGAGTCGGGATGGTGAGCGAGAGGCATACCGTGCGAATTCCGTAAAGAGGCGTGTTGAGGGACGTGCGGGAGTCCGTGTGTGGCCCGAGAGCCGGGCACCGGCACACGCCGGCTCTGACCCGTTCCGAAATTCGACGATACCAAGGCCTCCGCCCTGTTCAACGTATTTTTCAGTGTTTTTTGACCGTTTTTCGGGCCGGCGGGCGGCACGATCGCTACGACACCACCACTTTCCGTATTCACGCGAAACAGCGGCATCTTGCCCATGTGCCATGCAGATACGGGATCGCCCAACAACCCGGTGTCCCCGGACTTCCGTCCGGGGCTTTTTGACGTGGGTCACGGGACCGTCAGCGGCGACGTACCGGTTGACAAAAAGCCCTCGGCGGAAGCTGGGGGACTCCGCGTCGCAGCGGATAGAAGCGTCCACGTCGTGTGGTCTTGGGCAGGTCAGGAATTCGTGTCCGTCTTGTCGCCGCCGCCGCATTCCAGGGCTGCGATCTTGGCGACCCGCCGGGCATGGCGGCCACCCTCGAACGGCGTTTCCAGCCAGGTGCGGATCAGCTTGTCCTGCACCTCGGGCCCGATCATCTCCGCCGACAGGCAGAGTACGTTGAGGTCGTTGTGGCGACGGCTCATTTCGGCGGTCACCTCGTCGTGGCAGGTCGCCGCCCGGACGCCCGGCAGTTTGTTGGCGGCGATCGCCATGCCCACGCCGGTGCAGCACAGCAGGATGCCGCGGTCGGCGGTGCCGTGGCTGACCCTCCTGGCAACGTCCGCGGCGATGTCGGGATAGTCGACGGCTTCGTCATTGAGGCAGCCGCAGTCGACCACCTCGTTGCCCATGCGCTCAAGAAGCCCAATCAGGCGTAGCTTCGCCGCCACACCCCGATGATCGCTGCCAATGGCAATCCGCATGAAAAACTCCCTGACAAACTCCCTGACAAACTCGGTCCACGACCAGCATGACCAGCCTGACCAGCCTGACCACGGCGGTCAGCCTCGTCCCCGGCTCACGAGCCGCCGAAAAGCTGGGACCCGAGTGTATCCAGTCTGTTCGCCAAATGCTCGCGGATTTGCTCGGCACATTTTCGGTAGGTCGCCAGCGTGCCCCCGATAGGGTCGATCACGTCGTGACGATCGGGAGAAAGCATTGCCACGCGGCCGCCCGACTCGGGAAATTGGGCGAGAATGTTTGCCCGATGCGACGCTGTCATGGTCCAGATCACGTCAGCCTGCCGGGCGAGGTTTTCCGTCAGCGGTTGGCTCTCGTGGCCCGACAGATCGGCGCCCCGCTCCCGCATCGCCTCCAGGGCACCGGTGCTCGCCTTGCCTCCCCCCCAGGCAGCGATTCCGGCACTGGCAACCACAACGCCATGTCGTTCGATCTCGTCGGCTCGGCAGCTGAACCGATCCGCGACCAACTCCCGAAAGAGCGTCTCCGCCATCGGGCTGCGGCAGGTATTGCCGGTGCAGACAAAGAGCACCATCAGGCTGGACAGCCGCCGCAGCGTTTCCTCCGAGACAATGCCGGGATGCACCATGCGAAAGCCGGAATCATCGACCGCGATCGTCGATGCCGGCTGGGCATACCTGGCGCGGCCGTCGTCGATCACCAGACTCACGGCGGCCCCGGCCGCCTCGCACCGGGCGACCACCTGCTCCGCCGTAACCGCTGCAGAGTCGTCTAATCCGCCGGGCTCCGCCAGCACCACGGGGCCTGCCAGCATCCGCATGCAGTCTGCAAGCATGGGGTGGCCCGGCACCCGGAGCCGTAGTTTGCCGGAGCCGACGATCAGCTGCCGCACGCCCGGCGGAAGCCTATGGACGATGCTGTCGGGATGATCGTCGTCGACGATGATCGTCACCGGTCCGGGCCAGCACCGCCGGGAGAGCCGTTGACCCAGTGGGCTCAGGCGGGGGGCCCAATCAAGCGCCTCGTCGGCGCTCTTGAGGGCCAGCGACAACCGGGGCTCGCCAGGCCGCTCAGCGGCCAGACAGCCGAGCCGCTCAACAGCCTCCACATGCCGCGCGCTGGCGGCGACCACGTAATCGGTTTCGGTTGGAAAGGCGACGGCCCTACCCTCGGCCAAAGCCTGAACCGCGCGATGGACAACATCGCGGGAGTCGTCTGTGCGGCGCAGATCGATGACCATGGGCGGCATGGGCAGAGGCCGACGTCGTGGATGCCATGCACCCGGCGAGCCGTGCTCGCGGGAAAAACACAGAAACAGGCGGAAACATGGAAAAGTACAGGAGTTTGCCCGGTGCAGTCAAGCATCGGCATCTGGGCAGGACGGGCGAACCGTGGGGAATCGATACGGTCCGGGCCAGACAAAAATGGACCGGGACCCAAGCCGGACATTGATCATTGGACACTTTTCGGCTTGTGACGCAGTCCCGGGGTCCGGTATTCCTCCCCGGCCCACTGCCGCCCATTCCCTCATCGGCACCATTGATGTTTTTGCGCAACCCCCGCACCGACACGCTCTCGTCTCGACGGTCGGGCCATTTGGCCGACGTCAGCGGATGGTTCTTCTCCGCCGCCTGCCGGCTGCTGCCGCAGGCATTGGCAGGGCTGTGGATCGCGGGGCTGTGGATCGCGGCCGCCCACGGCCAACAGCCTCAGGTGCCAGGGGGCGTCACGCCCCTGCCGCAGCCCACACCCCCGGCGGCTGCCGCCGTCGACGAAGCCAACCGCATCGTCGAGGTGCGGATTGAAGGCAACCATGCGACGGACGTGTCGAAGCTCCCCAAACTCGTCACCCGTGCCGGCCAGATCTTCGACGCCCAGGCGATCGAGGAGGACGTCCGCACGCTCCATCGCTGCCGCAAGTTCGTCGATGTCCACCCGAAGTACGTCCGCGTCAAGGAAGGCGTGGTCGTGATCTTCCAGGTGGTGGAGCGGCCGATGCTGCGGTATGTCAAATACGTCGGTAACCAGCGGGTGCCATCCCGCACCATCCGGAAGAAGGCCGAGATCGATGTTGGCGACTCGATGGATGCCTACGTGGTCGAAGAGGCCCGCCGTCGGATCGAGTCGTATTACCACGAGAAGGGCTACGACGCCGCGAAGGTGACCACGATGGAGGGGAGCAAGCCCGGCGACAAGGGCGCCGTGTTCCTCATCGACGAGGGGCGGAGCCGCAAGTCGCTGTGGACGGGTTTCGTCGGAAACACGATCGCCAACGATGCCCGCCTGCTCACGCAGATCAAGTCGAAGCCCGGTGTGTTGTGGCTGCTCGGCGGCGATCTCGACCGTGCCAAGATCGACGCCGATGTCGAGGCGCTCACCGCCTACTACCGCAGTCTCGGTTTCTTTCAGGCCAAGGTGGGCCGCGAGGTCGAGGTGGTCAACGGCGGCAAGCGTGAATGGACGATGCTCACGTTCGTGATCAACGAAGGACCGCGCTATTCCGTCCGCAACGTGTCGTTCGTCGGCAACAGCAAGTTCAAGGGCGAGTTCATCTCGCGAGAACTCAAGCTCACCAGTGGCCAGCCCTTCAACCAGTCGAAAATGGATGCCGACCTCGGCATGATCCGCGACATTTACGGTGGCCGTGGATTCGTCTTCGCCGACATCAAGGCCGATCCGCGGTTCCTCGAGGAACCCGGTCAACTCGACCTCGTCTACAACATCGATGAGGGACAGCGGTACCGCGTTGGCAAGATCAACATCCGCATCCGCGGCGAACATCCGCACACCCGCCACAGCACCGTCCTCAACCGGCTTTCGCTCCGGCCGGGCGACATCCTCGACATCCGCAAACTCCGCGACGACGAGCGTCGCCTGAAATCGAGCAGTCTGTTCTCCGCTGACGCCGCCAAGGGCGAGGGGCCACGCATTGCCTTTAGCAAGCCCGAGGGGGGTGAGAACCAGCAGATTGCCCGCGACCCCAAGCGGCCTGGTTTCCGGGGGCAGAGCCCCGACGGCGCCGACGAGGAAGACGCGGTGCTCGATCTCGTGCTCGAAGGGGAGTGGAACCCCGAGGACAACCAGCAGCAGACGGTCGCGGCGAAGCCGGTGTGGCGCGGCCAGAGTCCGGCGCCGGCGAACCAGCCAGCCCCGCAGGCCTGGGGAGGATCGCCGCTTGCGCCGACAGGCCCCGAGGCGGTCGATTATTCGCGGACCGTGGCGCCCGCCCCGCGGGCGCCCGTCTACGTGGCCCAGGCTCCCGTGGCCCAGGCGTTTCCGGGAGGGTCCGCACCGGCCGTGCAGCCCGGCATGATGCAGCCCGGCATGGCTCAGCCAGGAATGATGCAGCCGGTGCAGTATCAGCCCGGCATGATGCAGCCTGGCATGGCCCAGCCAGGGATGATGCAGCCAGGCATGGCCCAGCCCGGCATGATGCAGCCAGGCCTGATGCCGCCGGGAATGGCCCAGCCAGGCATGGTGCCCAACTTCGGCGCCGAGCCGCTGCAGGTGTTTCCGGGCCAGGAACCCTACGTCATCGTCGATGTGGATGCGGAGGAGACGCAGACGGGCCGCCTGATGATCGGTGCGGGCGTCAATTCCAATGCCGGGCTCGTCGGCAACATCGTCGTCGACGAACAAAACTTCGACATCACCCGCCTGCCACAGAGTTGGGACGATATCCGCAACGGCACCGCCTTCCGCGGAGCTGGCCAACGGTTCCGGCTCGAGGCCGCGCCGGGCACGCAGTTGCAGCGGTATACGGCAACGTTCCAGGAACCGTATCTCTTCGACACGCGGATCGGCCTGTCCACCAGCGCCTCCTACTACACGCGGTATTTCTACGACTGGGCGGAAGGCCGCGTGGGTGGTCGCGTGGGCCTGGGCTATCAGTTCAAGTTCGCCCCCGACCTGTCGGTGAACACCGCGTTCCGCGGCGAGAGCGTCGACGTCTACAACCCACGGCTCCTCACTCCCGCCATCCAGAACATGCTCGGCACGAATTCCGTCTACGGCTTCAGCGGCGGGCTCGTCCACGACACCCGCGACAGCCCATTCCTGCCGACGCAGGGCCATCTGGCGACGTTCGAGTTCGAGCAGGTGGTCGGCACCTTCGTCTATCCGCGCGGCATCCTCGAGGGCAGGCAGTATTTTCTGCTCAACGAGCGGCCCGACGGCTCGGGACGGCACGTGCTCTCGATCGGCTCCGTGCTGGGCATGTCGGGGCCGAACACGCCCGCCTACGACAACTTCTTCGCGGGTGGCTACAACACCCTCCGCGGCTTTACCTTTCGCGGGGCAAGCCCGCGGCAGACGGTCACCGGTGCGTCGCCCGTCAACGCCGGCCAAAATGCCGCCATCATCGGCGGTCCGTTCGAGTGGCTCAACACGGTCGAATACATGTTCCCAATCACGGCCAATGACGCGCTTCGCGGTGTCGTCTTCACCGACTTCGGCACCGTCGAGTCGAACGTGTCGATCAGCAACATGCGGGTGGCGCCCGGCTTCGGCCTGCGGATCACCCTGCCGGCAATGGGGCCGGCGCCGATCGCGCTCGACTTCGCCGTCCCGGTGGTCTACGCGCCCTACGACAGCAAGCAACTGTTCAGCTTCTTCGTGGGATTTGCGCGGTAACGGCCACTGCCGTCGGAAAACGCCAATCATGCCAGCCACGCCTGCACAGACGGAGCGGATCCTCGTGGTCGGCAACGCCTTCCTCGGCGACACGGTGCTGGGCATTCCCTTCCTTCGCAATCTGCGACGACGGTTTCCACGGGCGGTCATCGACGTGTTGATCGCACCAGCCGCGGCGGCGGTGTTGGCCCACTGTCCCTACAAGGACGAACTCATCGCCTGGCCGCGGCCGCCGCGTTCGCAGCGGCTCCCACACCAGGCGCTGGCGGGCATTTGCGGACATGCTGCCTGGCTGCGGTCACGGGGGTATTCCCGTGCCTATCTCTTCAAGCGGTCGTTCTCCAGTGCGCTCCTGGTCCGGCTGGCCGGCATTCCGTGGCGGGTCGGCCACGTGGCGGAGGGACGGCGCTGGCTGTTGTCCCGGGCCGTGAGCGTGCACCCTGGTCGTCATCAGGCGGAGTCCTACCTCGACCTGCTGCGTGGCGAAGGCATCGACGTCGATGACGGCCACAATGAGAACTGGGTATGCGAACGGGATCGGGCACCACTCGACAGTGTGCTCGCGAACGTGCCCGCCGGTCGGCCGCGGGTCTTCCTGGCGATGCGTTCGACCAATCGGGAGAAGCACTGGCCGACCGACCGCTGGGCCGCTGTAATCGAATGGCTGGTCTCCGTACGCGGCTGTGAGGTTTTCTTCTGCGGTGGCCCGGCGGATGCCGAACTGCATGCGGATGTTATCAGCCTTCTTGCCCCGCGGGCCGTCGGCCATGTTCACGATCACTCGGCCTCCGTGCCGCTGCGGCAGGTGGGCGGGTTCCTTGCGCGGATGGATCTCTGCGTGGGCATCGACAGTGGTCTGCCGCATATCGCCGCATCGCACGGCGTGCCGGTGGTGGCCCTCTTCGGGCCGACCGACCCCCGGCAATGGCATCCCTGGAAGACTGCCAGCGAAGTCGTCTGTGCTGGTCGATCTGCGGCCCAGGGCGCACGCTCGATGCTGGCCGTCAGCGTCGAGCAGGTGACGGCCGCCGCAGGGCGTCTGCTCGCGCCGCTTTCCGAGCGGCAACCGGCACCCCGGTCGAAGACGGTGCCGGCACTTCAACTCTGTGAAGGTGGCGCGTCGTAGAGGGCCGCCGCGGCGGTGCCGGCAAGGAAACCGCTGGCCCAGGCCCACTGAAAGTTGAAGCCGCCGATCCGGCCGTCGACATCGAGCACCTCCCCGGCAAAATGCAGCCCCGGACAGAGGCGGCTCTCCATCGTGTCGAGGCGGACCTCTGCGAGCGGCACACCGCCGGCCGTGGCCTCCGCGAGCGTGAAGCCGCGATCCCCTGTGACCTCCAGCGGTGTTGCGGTGAGCAGCGTCACCAGTCGCTTGCGTGGTTCGCGGGGCAGGTCGCCGGCGGTGGGTGCCCCGGCGAGTTCGCAGAGCCGCCGCGCGAGTCGGTCGGGAAGATGCTCCCGCAACACGGCGAGCGGGCCGCGGCCCCGCGACTCGAGCAGCATGTCGTCGACCGCACCGGCATGGGTTCCCGGTAACCAGTTGATCGAGAGCTTCACTGGCGGTTCGCCCGCGGCGTCGGCGCGGTCCCTGGCGACGAGCCAGTGGCGGCTGATGTCGAGTACGGCTGGGCCGGAGAGGCCGAAGTGAGTGCAGAGCGTGCTGCCGGTGCAGGCCGTCGTGCGCTTGCCGTTGGCGGTCGAAAGGATGAGTTCGGCGGGCAGCGTGAGGCCCGACAGCTCCGTGATCCAGTGTCCCGCCTGCAACACGAGTGGCACAAGCGCCGGCACGATCGGCGACGTGAGCGAATGGCCAAGCGACATGGCCAGCGCATGGCCCCCACCGTCGGAGCCCGACTTGGGCAGCGACTTCCCGCCGGTGCAGAGGATCACGCGGGCCGCGCGGAGTGGCCCGGCTGATGTCGTCACGAGAAAGCCCTCGGCGTCACGAACGATTGCTTCGACCCGCGCGGGATGCACGAGCGTGGCGCCGCAGCCGGTGGCCTCGCGGACGAGGGCATCGAGCACCGTCCGCGCCGAGTCGGTGACGGGGAAGAGCTTGCCGGTGTCTTCACGCTTGAGCTCCACACCCGCCGCCTTGAAAAAGGTGACCGTGTCGTCCACCGTGAAGCGTGCGAGCACCTTACGGATCGCCGGTGGCGTGCTGCCGACGAAGTCGGTGCCGGCCACCCGCCAGTGCGTGACGTTGCAGCGGCCGCCACCGGCCACGAGAATTTTTGCGCCGAGTTTGCGGGCACCATCCACTGCCACGATCGACGGCGTCAGGCCGCGGCCCCGGGCCGTGCGTCCCGCCCAGGCTGTGGCGAAGAGTCCGGCTGCCCCGGCGCCCACGATCGCGATGTCGACCCGACGGGCGGCCGCAGCGGTGGCGGGGTCTCGGGCCGGGGCGATCGAATGGGGACGAGCTGGTTGCACGGGGCGGTTTTCGAGTGTCATGCGGATGGGGATGGGATGTCTGGACCCGGCGCCGAAGTCCAACAACAATAACGGACCTATCTCCGGGGAACAGAGCATGTCTGCCTGCCGAATCCTGGCCCTCGTCACAGTTGTGTTGTTGTGGGCCGTGACGCGATCGTCCGCCGTCGCCGCGGATTGGCCGCAGTGGGGGGGAGGGCAGTACCGCAACCTCGTCTCCCGTGAGGCGGGCCTGCCGGCGTCGTTCCATCCCGGCAGGAAGAAACGCGACCGGCTCGGATTCGATCCCGCCACGACGAAGAACGTCCGCTGGATGGTCCGCCTCGGCAGCGAAAACTATTCCTGCCCGGTGGTGGCCAATGGCCGCGTCTACATCGGCACCAACGACGAGGATCTCGACGACGAGCGGTTTGCGCCGACCCGCGGCGGCGTGCTCATGTGCCTCGACGAGAAGACGGGCAGCCTGATCTGGCGGCTGGTGGTGCCGCGGCTGGAGATCGACCGCTCGAAGGTCAGCGAGGATTTTGACGATATGCACCTCGGCATCTGCTCGACGGCGACCGTCGACGGTGACCGCGTCTACCTCGTTACCAATCGCTGCGAAGTGGTCTGCCTCGACGTGGCCGGCATGGCCAATGGCAACGACGGAGAGTTCACCGCCGAGGCGAGCTTCTCGGTGCCCGAGGGCGCGGCGCCGGTCGAGCCTGCGGACCGCGACGCCGACATCCTCTGGCGGTTCGACATGGTCCGTGACCTGCCGGTGTTTCCGCACGATGCCGCCAACTGCTCGATTCTCGTCGTCGGCGACCATCTCTATGTGGGCACGGCCAATGGCGTCTATGACGGCAAGGTCGTGCTGCCGACGGCGGCGTCGCTGGTCGTGCTCGACAGGCGGTCGGGGAAACTGCTGGCGCGGGATGACGGCCGGATCAGTGCGAACGTGTTTCACGGGCAATGGTCGTCGCCCACGCTGGCCGACGTGAAGGGCCATAAGCAGGTCGTGTTTGGCGGCGGCGACGGCCTTTGCCACGGCTTCGAGCCGCTGCCGGCCAAGGCTGTGGCGGGCGGGCATCCGGCAACGCCCACGCCGGCGGCCCTCCAGCCTGCGATCCTTCGGGAAGCCTGGTCGTTCGACTGCAATCCTCCCGGCTACCGGGAGCGGGGCGGCGTGAAGATCGACTACTGGGCGCTTGTCCGCGGCGGCCCGCGGACGCTCGACGCCGACGGCATGCTCGTGAGCCCCAACGAGGTGATCGGATCGCCGGTGGTCGTGGGCAACCGGGTCTATGTCGGCATCGGCCAGGATCCAGTGCATGGGCCTGGCCGCGGTGCGCTCTCCTGCATCGCGATCGACGGCACGGGCGACATCACGAAGAGCGGCCGGGTCTGGCAATACACCGGCATCGGGCGGGCGCTCTCGACGGTGGCCGTTGCCGATGGGCTCGTCTATGCGGCCGAGTATGCCGGCAAGGTGCACTGCCTCGACGCGGCCACGGGCCGGCTGCACTGGGTGCACGACACCCGCGAGGAGATCTGGTCGAGCACGCTCGTGGCCGACGGCAAGGTCTGGATCGGCACGCGGAAATCGCTGATCGTGCTGGCCGCCGGGCTCGAGAAGAAGGTGCTGGCAGACGTCAAACTGGGCACGCCGGTCTGGTCGATCCCGTCTGCGGCCAACAAGACACTCTTCGTGGCCTCGCAGAAGAACCTCTGGGCGGTCGAGGATCAGGGCGAGATGCCGTGAGAAGGTGATACCAGGGCCATTTCCGGCATCGAAAGCACTTGTTTCCATGAACGCAGAAGAATACGCCAATCTGGAGCGGGTGGAGCCCGAGCACTGGTATTACGCCGGCAAGCGCGAGTTTGTCCGTCGCTGGATCAACCGTGTCCGTCCTCCTCGGCAGGAGGACGTTTTGCTCGATTGCGGTGCGGGCACGGGGCTGTTTGCCAAGGAGATGGAAAGCGCTTGTCGCGTGATGGTGCTGGATGACCATGAGGAGGCGTTGCGGATCCTTCGGACACGATTTTCACAGGACCAAATTCTCAGTCTCGCGGGCGACCAAGTGCCTCTGCCTGACGGCTCACTCGACTACGTTACGGCGCTGGATGTGCTCGAGCATGTTCCCGATGATGGCGCGGTCGTGCAAGGCTTGCACCGGTTGCTCAAACCGGGCGGTCTCGCGGTCATCACGGTGCCAGCAAGTATGGCGTTGTGGAGCGACTGGGACGAAGCACTGCACCATTATCGACGCTATTGCCGCGACCAACTGCGGGCGGTCTTCCCTGATTCACAGTGGGAGGTCGTGCATGTGAATTACACCAACGTGGTCGTCTATCCCGCCGTGTGGCTGGTCCGCAAGTGGCGGCGTTTTTTTCCGCTGAAGTCCGACGCGACGCGATCCGAGGACAAGCTCCCGCCGCCGCTGTTGAACGCGTTGCTGCGGAGACTATTCGTGGGCATGGCACTGTGGCGGGTGCCGTTGCCTTTTGGCGTCAGCCTGCTGCTGGTCGCGCGGCGTCGCTAGCGTGCGGGTGTCACGGGGCTTGTGTGTCTGCCGGGGAGCGTTCGAAGCCGTCGGCAGGCAAGACCCGGGCCGAGGCCACGTTGTTGCCTTCGGCGTCGAGGAGAATGGCTTCGATGGAGTCCGCTGGCGGAAGTGGGGAAGGGGCGGTGAAGGCGAGCGTGACGAGCGAGAGTTGGTCGATCGACCATGGCCATGAGGCAGGCTGGGGTGCTCCGGCGGTGGTGCCGTCGAGGTGAAGTGGTGTCAGCGTGACTTCGGTCTGGTTGGGGTCGAGGGAGACCGGTTGTCCATCCACATCCTCGGTGGAAAAACATCTCACGTGGGCGATTTTCCCGGCCTGCGGAGACATCGTCAATTCGAGTCGGAACTGTTGCGGATTGTCTCCCGGGGCTGGAGTGAGTGTGCCAGTAGAGACTGGTGCGATGGAGCGACCGTTACGGACCCAGAAGGAGTAGCTCTCGATCGCGAAGGATCGATGAAAAGAGGCAAGCAGATAGTCCATCAGCGGTCCTTTCGGGTGAACGCCCGATTGAACAACGTCCGCCAGAACGGTGTGTTGGATAATGAAAATAGGTCGGTCGGCCTTGTCGAGGCGCTGGATGATCGCCTGCTGCTGCTCGTCATCGAGCAGCGAAAACCAGTGAGTGACATTCGCCAGAGTCGGAGTCTCTATCCCCGTCCAGAGATTGAAACTGTAGACACCGGGCAGACTGAAAAGGACATCGCCGTGAACTCGGGCATTTTCGGAGAGGATGCGCACACTCGAACTGTACATGGCAGGCATGTCAATCTGCTCGGCTCCTGGTTGAGCGAGTGATTCGTTGCTGGGCCGGGAAAGAAGGGCGAGGGATATGACTGAAAAGTCAAGGGTTAAGTACGCCGCGACCATCGCGACCACGACGCCCACCGCGTACCTCGTGATGACGGCGGTGGTCTGCGAGAATGTCTTGCTGATCACGCGGACTGCATCCTCGAATCCCAGCGCCATCAGAGGTACCCAGAGGAACGTGCCCCAGTTCAACTGGCTTCCTGCCACGGGATAGCCGTGCAGGCATTGAAAAACCAAAAGAAGGGCGAGCCAGGCGCGTGCCTGATCAGCGGGTTCGCTGGCCGGATTCTTCCGGTCGAGTGGCCAGGCGAAAAGACCTGCAAGCGGCACGCCCAAACAGAGTCCCTGGATGCCTTGCCGCGTGTCCATCTCGCCTAAAGAAGCGTAAATAGAGGCCGTGGCTGCCGCGATGCGGAGCCCAGCGATAACAAATAGAAGGCATTTGTCTTCGGGGCGTCGTCGGGCAAATATGAGCAGCCCGACCATCGCTGCGGCCAAGCCCACAGTTCCCGGCAGCCACGGGGGGCCGAACGCGTAGGCCCCCGGATGCCTTAACGGGCCGACGACGACGCCCTGCCAGAGCTGCGCAACACTCGTACCGCGCGGCAGCATCAGGCATGCGGTCAGGGCAGTCACCGCCAGGCCGGTGCCGGCAAACCAGCGTAATGCCCGCAGGCCGGCCGGCTGGAGTCGCGCCGCAGGGCCGGCGGCCAACACGGCACCCGAGATCGAGAAGACCGCAACCACGGCGAAAATTTGTGCCCAGACCTCGTGGATGCGGCTTTGCATGAGCGCCAAGGGCAGCACGCAGCCAAGCATGATCAACGCGACATCGCGTCGCAGGCTTCGTTCGACCGGCATGCTGAGCACCAGCCAGAAGACGGCACTGAGGCCCAAGAACACGCCGACGTTGATTTTGATCAGCGCCAGCACCGCGCCCATGGTGGCGGTGACGACAGCGAAGGCGTTGATCCGTCCGGCTCGTAGCATTTCCCAGCCGAGCCAAGCCGTGGCAGACACGATCAACGTCACGGTGCTGCCCGGATGCATGGGTTCGTTCGCCATGGTCCAGAGAAATCGAAACCCTTCGGCCAGCACGCAGAGCACCAGCGGCCAGGAGCCGCCAACCCTCCGGACCAGCAGCGAGCAGAAAACGACGGTTCCTGTCCAGTTGAACAGCGTGATCCATCGGCCGGAGGTGTTGGTCCAGGCAAAGCCCAGCAGGCGGTGCAGGGCGTCGTAGATCAGGTAGAAGGCCGGGCCGTATTGCGAATAGACCTGGTCATAGAGCGAACCGTGCAGGGAGAAATTCTTCAACGAGATGAGCACGTAGCCCTCATCGTCGTAGAGCATAAAGCGGTGGAAGAGTTGGATGCCTCCAGCCCACACAAGCAGCCCGGCGATCATGCCGCACAGGAGGATAGGGGGCACGTTCTTAATCAAAGCCGATCCTGTTTTTCACGATGTAGTGCGGCCGGCGCTTCACCTCGTCGTAAATTCGCCCCAGATATTCACCGACGATGCCGATTCCGATGAGTTGAACACCGCCGAGAAAGAGCACCAGGGTGACGAGGGTCGTGAAACCGGTCTGGGCGATCTCGAATCCGAGAATACGGCGGAGAAGAAAGAAACCGCCCACTGCGAAGCCGAGGCCTGCGATGAGCGTGCCCGAGTAGGTGAGCAGGCGAAGCGGCAGATAGGAAAAACTGAACAAGCCGTCCAGCGCATAGGTCATGAGTTTTCGAAACGTCACGGCAGGGGTGCCGGCGGCCCGCTCCTGCCGGTCGTACACGATCTCCGCATGGGAGAAGCCGACCCAGCTTCTCAAGCCCGGGAAAAAACGGTGTGTCTCGGAGAGTTGGTTGAAGGCCGCCACCGCCTGCTGCCCAAGCAGACCGAAGGTGCCGGTATTCCGCTCGATAGGAAAGTCGATGAGCATGCCGAACGTTTTATGGAACAGATCAAACCCGACGCGTCGAAGACCCGTTTCCTGCCTGGAGCGGCGCACCGCGAGCACGACCTCGGCGCCGGTACGCCATGCGGCCACAAGCTCGGGAATCAGTTCGGGTGGATCCTGGAGGTCGGCGTCCATGGTGATGGCCGCATCAGCAGTGCCGATGCTGGCCAGCCCTGCGGTGAGGGCGGCTTGATGACCAAAGTTGCGGGAGAAATCCAGCAGCCGGAAACGGGAGTCGCGGTCGATCTGGGCCGCGATGAGTTCGCGGGTCTGGTCGCGGCTGCCGTCGTTGACGAGGATGACCATCCAGTTCACATCCGGCGTGGAGGCGAACACAGCCTCAAGCCGCCGAAACAGTTCGGGCAGGACGGGCGCTTCGTTGAAGGCCGGGATGACGACGGCGATGATTGGCTTGGAATGCAAGGCGATACCCTTCCCAAATCCTGCCCCAGCAAGGCAGTGGTTGTCCAGTCGTATGGCAGGCGGCTGTCCGGTAGACTCGAGGAGTTTCGGGGGTTTGGCAACCCGTACAAGCCCCGATCTCGGGCCACCAAGCCTCCCCTCGGGCCATTCGGTTATTTACTCGCAAGAGCTTTTCTTCAACATGCTGCCACGATCGGGATGGAGTCGTCGTTTCCGCCGACCGCCTGTCGAGCCACTGCTCTTGGCGGTCGTGCTTGGTGCGTGGTGGTGCGTGGCTGTGGGTTCGACGCTCGGGAAATCGGCCACATTCGATGAGCCCCTCCATATGGTCGGCGGCGCGTCGTATTGGCTGCTGAACGACTACCGACTGCATCCGGAGAACGGCAACCTGCCGCAACGTTGGTGTGCCATCCCGCTTGTGCTGGCCGGTTGGCCGCTGCCGTCGTTTGAGCATCCCGCGTGGGCCGTCAGCAACACGACCACCCTGTCACGGTCGTATCTCTTCGAGAGCGGCAACCCGTCGGGGCGGATGCTGCTGTTCGCCAGGTCGTTCGCCGCCATCTGGGGCGTGCTTGTCGCCCTGCTTGTCTATGTCTGGAGCCGAGCACTCTTCGGCCCCGCGGGAGCGTGGCTATCGCTCGCTTTCTGTCTCACTGATACCACGCTCCTGGCGAATGCGCCACTGGCGACGTCCGATGCCTGCGCTGCATTCTTCTTCGGCGGTAGCACGCTGGCGATCTGGCGGATGCTCCAACTGCCTTCCACGGCGACCCTGTCCGTGGCGGCACTGGCGGTCGCCGGACTGTTTGTCGCCAAGTTGTCCGCGCCTTTGGAGATTCCGGTCGGGATCATCCTGCTCGCCATTCGCTGCTGGTTCGGCCCGCCGTGGGAGGTGTCCTGGGGCGGCCACAAGCGACGCGTGTCGGCGGGTGTCGGGCTGGCGACGCTGGGAGCGTGCGTGGCGTTGGCCGGCATTGCCGCCTGGCTTGCCATGTGGATCGTTTTCGGTTTCGGATACGAAGCCATGAATCCGCAGACGGCGCCCGCTGGTGTATTTGCCGGGTGGGATACGCTGGCCGATGCCACTGCGAAACTAGGGGGGGTCAAAGGCCGTGTGCTGTCATTCCTCGGTGAGCATCAAATGCTGCCCGAGGCCTATCTCTGCGGCATGGCGTTTGTGCTGAACATGCTGTTGAGGCAAAGCTTTTTCTGTGGCGACTACTCGATCGATGGCTGGTCGACTTATTTTCCATTCACGTTCCTGGTGAAGACGCCGCTGCCGACGCTGGCGGGGCTTTTTCTGCTTCCCTTGTTGGCGGTCCGTTGGGTGCAAAAGCCATCAGCGGCAGCGGGCGAGCGGGCCTGGTATCCGCTCACGCCGCTCTTCACCCTGTTGGCGGTCTACTGGGCAGCGTCGGTCACGACGACGTTGAACATCGGCCATCGGCACCTGCTGCCGATCTACCCCGTGATCTTTATCCTGCTGGGTTCCCTGCCGGCGCTGACCCGGGCGCGACCCCGGCTGCGATGGCTGCCCTGGTCACTTGCGGCGTGCACCTCGATGGTGAGCTTCTGGGCCTTTCCAAACTATCTGGCCTTCTTCAACGGCATCGTTCGGCAGGACGAGGCGTGGCACTATCTCGTCGACAGCAATCTCGACTGGGGTCAGGAGCATTCCACGTTCGCCTCGTTCATGGCGCGTGAACGGCGCGCGTACGGCGACCAGTACCCGATCTATGGCTGCATCTTCGGTCCCACTCCGATCCAGGGTTTGGGCACCGGGCCGATGCTTCTGCCGACGGCATTCGACGACGTGCCGTTGCCCCCACTCGGACCTGGAACCTACTGCGTCAGCGCCACCCATCTGCAAGGAATCTATTTGCCGATGTGGGGTCCTTGGCGGGAAAGCTGGGAGGAAAAATACCAGGATCGAAAGCGGGCGGTGGCCCTGTTGACCCCGCTCACCGTGGAAGAGCGGCAGAAGGCTCATGGCATTACCCAGGACGTGTTCGTGCAGATCGGCAAGGAGTTTCAACTGCTGGAGTACCATCGGTTCCTCGCACAACTCCGTGAACGCGAGCCCGACGAGGTTCTCAATGGTGCGATTCTCATTTACCGTCTCGATCCAGCGACCTTTGACGCTCTCCTGGCTGCGGGGCCGCCCGCCCAGGCGGCGAGGTTCATCGAATAGGAGTGGTTCGTTCAGGCTGCTCGATGGTCGGAAGGGTTGGTACTATCGTGTGTCGAGAGTGATTTCTGACCGTAACACTTGAGAACGCAGAGCATGAAACTGAGCGTCGTCATCCCGGTCTACAACGAACGTGTCCTCATCCCGCAGATCATTGAGCGGGTCAAGTCCGCGCCGCTGCCCGACGGACTGACGATGGAAATGGTCATCGTCGACGACTGCTCGACGGACGGCACGCGGGAGTGGCTCTCGCAGCATGTCGCGGCGTCGCCTGACGTCGCGCTTTGCCTGCACGACAAGAATGCCGGCAAGGGCGCCGCCCTGCGAACGGGCTTTGCCGCCGCCACGGGCGACATCGTGCTCGTGCAGGATGCCGACCTCGAATACGACCCACGAGAGTATCCCCAACTCCTCACGCCCCTGCTCGACGGCAGGGCCGACGCCGTCTTCGGCACGCGCTTTCTGGGGCAGACGCACCGCGTTCTCTATTACTGGCATTCGGTCGGCAACTGGCTGCTCACGACCCTGAGCAACATGCTGTCCAACGTGAACCTGTCCGACATGGAGTGCTGCTACAAGGCGTTTCGGACCGACGTGCTGAGGCAGATCACGCTCACCGAGAACCGGTTCGGATTCGAACCGGAGATCACGGCGAAGGTGGCGCGATTGGGATGCCGCATCTACGAGGTGTCGGTGAGCTATTCCGGCCGAACCTATGCCGAAGGGAAGAAGATCGGCTGGAAGGACGGGTTTTCGGCAATCAGGTGCATCCTGAAATACAACCTGCTGGGCTGACGCCTCCCCGGTCCACCCGCTACTTCCGGGTCTGGAGGCTCTGCCGTTCGATTTCCGCAGCCTCGGCTTCCTTGCCTTGATGCCGCAGGATGCTTGCCAGGCACGAGCCCGCAATGCCGGCCTTGCTTGCCCCCTGCGCCTGTGCCCGTGCCTGGGTAACGTAGGCCGTTCGGGCGAGTTTCTCCGCGGTCTCCCCGTCGCCCGCCCGCAGCAGGCCGTTGGCATGGATTGCCATCAGCTCGCTGGTCCACAGATCGTCGTCCCCCAGTGTGGATCGCACGCGATCGATGTGCGTGGCGGCCACAGACTCGGCCTCCTCTTTCTTGCCCGCCATGTTGAGAACCATCGCGAGGTACGCCGCGCATCGCACGGAAAGTTTTTGTCCATCGGCGATCTGATCGGCCTGGGTGGCAACCGCGTGCCGCAGATAGCGTTCCGCGGTGGATGCATCGCCCTCGCGGAGACGGCGGGAGACGATGTGCTCGTAGACCGGAAGATCTTGGTTCAGTCTGACAACCTCGTCGGCGTACTTGATCGCCGCGTCGAATCCATGATGGATGTCGCAGTCGATGGCGATATTCCACAGGGCTCGCGTACCGCCTGTACCCTGCTCGATGACATCGAGCCAGATGCCTCCTGGCGTCGCGTACACGCGATTTCTGGCCTGCGTGAGCATGATCAGTGCGATGATCGCGGCGAAGGCCAGGCCGGCCGCCCCCCGGAACATCGCGGCTCGGCGCACGCCGGGCGGCGTCCACTTCCGGATTGCCGAGTGAATGCCGAGCACGACCGCCGCAGCAACGGTCGCCAGCGCCAGGTACATTCGGTATTCCTCGGCGACTGCCGCGAGTGGCAGGAAGCTCGACGACGGCGCAAGGGCGAGCAGGAAGACGGCCCCCAGCCACGACCAGAGTCGCCGTCGCACAAGCCCATAGACCACGGTCATTCCAAACGCGGTCATATAAACGAGGGATGGCAGGATGTCGGACCAGTTCGTGAGCACCGGCCAGTTGAGGTCGAAGCAAAGACCAGTCGGCCAGAAGGCGAGCCGCAGGTAATGAATGATCACCCGCGGCTGCGTGAGGAAGTAGGCAAGGGGAGATACGGCGAACACCCCGGTGTGGTGGTAGAGACCGGCCTGCGCGATCATCTGGATGACGAGAACCAGCCAGGTCGAGCAGAGAGCCATGTAGAATCGCGCACGGCGGCCCTCGGGGGCCGGACTGTCGCTGCAAAACAGCCAGTCGTAGCTTGCGATCAAGAGCGGGAGCACCACCGCCGTTTCCTTTGAAAGCATCGCGGCTGCCGACGCAAGAACGCTGCCGGCCAGCCAGCGGACATCCCAATCCCGCCTCACGGCACTGGCGAACGCTGCCAGCGAGAGGAGGCAGAGCATCCCTGCCAACGACTCCAGACGCTGATAGATGTATGTCACGGCCTGTGTGTTCAGGGGATGCACCGCCCAGAGAACGGCGATGGCCGTCGCAAGGATGTCGGCATGGCTGCCATAGGTGTTGCGGAGGCGCGGCGAGGAGAGTGTGGTTCGCGTTAGAAAGAACAACGACACAGCCGCAACGATGTGGATGAAGAGACTGGTGAGGTGATAGCCGAACGGCCGCTTGCCCCAGAAGACGTGGTCGATGGCAAAGGTCAGGTAGGGAAGCGGCCGCGACGGCAGCCCGTGGCCGATGAACATGACCCGCCACGGCGGCCACGGTTCGTCCATCAAGGGGTTGTCAAAGATCTCGGAGTGATCGTCCATCAGAAACTCGCCGTCAAGCGAGTTGAGAAAGGCGGCCAGGGTGCAGCCGACGACGAAGAGAGCGGCCAGCCACGGTATTGATCGGGGGTTCAAGGCGGCCATGCTGTGGGTCTGGTCCACTCTGGTGGAAGGAGGCGGCGATGTATTGCCGGGAGTCTGGAAACCAGGAAAGCCTCATTATGACCAGCGTGTTGGGCTGCATCTATGGCCGCAATACCGCGGGAGAAACCGCGGCGAGTGTCTCTCATTTCAAGACAGCACCATCGCTGGTCATGGGCCAGTTTGGGTGCTATCCTTCAAAGTGCTGGTTTTTTCCCGCCGATCGACCAATGTGGTCCGCGGTCCGCCGGGCTCGTGCCCCCGGATCGGCGACGCGGGTGACCCCTCACGGAAAAGTTCCATGGGTTGCTCGAAACGGTCTCGCGCGATGCGGCGGACAGTGTGGCGGTTTCTGCTATCGCGCCGCGTGGACACCTCCATCGTGATGGTGGCGGCTGTCTTGGTGGCGATTGGCGAAACGGCCGGCGCGTCCGAACCGGCTGCCCAGACGGTGGCTCAGTCGCTCGACTTCAATCGCGACATCCGGCCGATCCTCTCCGAGAACTGCTTCTATTGCCACGGACAGGACGGCAACAAGCGGGAGGCCGACCTGCGGCTCGACGACCGCGAGGCGGCGATCCATGCCGGCGCCATCGTGCCGGGCGATCCTGGAGCGAGCGTGCTGCTCGAACGCATCCACTCGACCGATGTCGACGTCGTCATGCCGCCGCCGAATTCCAATCGGCGGCTCTCCGATGACCAGAAGAAACTCCTCGACCGCTGGATCGAGGAAGGGGCCGTCTACACGCCGCACTGGGCGTTCTTGCCGCCGGTGCGGCCGCAGCCAGGTGAGCCGAAGCACGCAGCTTGGGCGAAGAACGACATCGATCGATTCGTGCTCGCAAAGCTCGAGGCCGCCGGCCTCAGACCCTCACCCGAGGCCGACCGGGCCACGCTCATCCGCCGGCTCCACGCTGATTTGGTCGGCCTGCCACCCACGCCCGAGGAGGTCGATGCCTTCGTTGCCGACCCCGATCCGCAGGCCTATGAAAAACTGGTCGACCGACTCCTCGCCAGCCCGCACTATGGCGAGCGAATGGCGCTCTCCTGGCTCGACGCCGCCCGCTACGCCGATTCCAACGGCTTCCAGCAGGATGGCGACACCTGGCAGTGGATCTGGCGGGATTGGGTGGTGAAGGCCCTCAACGCCGACATGCCGTTCGACCGTTTTTCCACCGAGCAGTTGGCGGGTGATCTCCTGCCGCCTGCCGCCACCGAACAGGCCACTCTCGATCAGAAAATCGCCAGCGGCTTCAACCGCAACCATCTCTTGAATGGCGAAGGGGGCGCGATCGCCGAGGAACAGCGGTTCAACAACCTCTTCGACCGGGTCGACACGACGAGCACGACGTGGCTTGGCCTCACGATGGCCTGCGCCCAGTGCCATGACCATAAATATGACCCGATGACCCAAGCCGACTACTACGCGTTGCTCGACGCCTTCAACCGTGTGCCCGAATCGGGAACGCCGACGCGGTTCTCGGCCCGGATTCGCGTGGCACCGCCGGTGATCGAACTGCCGACTGAGGAAAACAAAAAAAAGCTCGCCGAACTCGAGGCCGCAGTGAAGTCGCTCGATGGGGACGCGAAACCGATGCTCGACGCCGCCTATGCGGCCTGGAAGGCCGGCCTCTTCGCCGACGGCGAACCGGCCGACGGCAATGATCTCTCCCGCAGCCTGACGCCGCTCTTGCGCAAGCCGGAGAAGGACCGCACCGAGGATGAAAAAAAGGCGATCGAGAACCAGCTCCGCAGTCACTTCGACTCCAAGGTGAAAGCGGATGTCGTCAAGAATCTGCCGCAGGTCGTGAAGTATGAAGCCGCAAAGAAGGCGTTCGACGACTACAAGGGGGATCAGCTGCCCCGAGCGATGGTGATGAGCGACGAGCGGCCGCGGGACACGAAGATCCTCGACCGTGGCGACTACCTCTCGCCCAAGGGGGAGAAGATTGCGTTCACACCGCCGGCGTTTCTGCCGCCGCTGCCGGACGGCGCTCCGGCCAACCGGCTCGGACTGGCCCGGTGGCTCTTCCTGCCGGAACATCCGCTGACGGCCCGCGTGCAGGTCAACCGAATGTGGCAGCACTTCTTCGGCATCGGGATCGTGAAGACGACAGAAGACATGGGGGTGCAGAGCGAGTATCCCGCCCACATGCAGCTGCTCGACTGGCTGGCGGTGGAGTTTCGTGACCGGGGCTGGAGCCAGAAGCAGATGCACAGGCTCCTGGTCACGAGTGCCACCTACCGGCAGGCCGGCAAGGTGACGGCAGACCACCTCGCGAAGGATCCGGAGAACCGTCTCTTCGCGCGGGCCAGCCGGTTTCGGATGCCGTCGATGGTGCTCCGCGACGTGGCGCTTTCCGCCAGCGGCCTGCTTGACCGGCGGCTCGGTGGCCAGCCCGTCTATCCCTATCAGCCGGACGAGATCTGGGAGGCACTGGCCATCACGAAAGAACGCGACTTCACCTACCCGGCGTCGCATGGCAGCGACCTCTATCGCCGCAGCCTCTACACGTTTTGGCGGCGGACGGTGAACCCGGCCAACATGTTCGACATGGCCAATCGGCAGACGTGCAACGTGCGGGCCAGCCGCACCTGCACGCCGCTGCACGCCCTCACGACGCTGAACGACCCGACATGGGTGGAGGCGTCGCGCGTGCTGGCTGAGAAGGCCATGAAGACCTCTCCCGACACCGAAGGTCAGCTTGCGGCTGTCTTCCGCCGCGTGCTCGGCCGCCGGCCGACCGACTACGATATGATCGCGCTGCGGCGGATGCACGAGCGGCAACTGGCGGCCTATCGGGCTGACGCGGAGGCGGCGAAGCAGCTCGTGAGCGTGGGCGAGAGCAGCCGTGACGAGTCGCTCGACCTCGCCGAGCATGCGGCCCTGAGCAGCGTCTGCCTGGGCATCTTCAACCTCGACGAGGCCCTGACGCGTGAATGAGCGGAGAGCGGAAAACATGATGAACGCGATGCACCTTGAAAACATTCAGCGGGTAACCCGCCGTCGGCTCTTCGGCTCGGCCGGTCTGGGCATCGGCTCGGTCGCCCTCGCATCGTTGCTCAACCGCGACGCACCGGCAGCGAGCGGCTCGGCCCAGGTCCGCGGCACGCCCGGCCTGCCGGGTCTGCCCCATCATCCGCCGACAGCGAAGCGGGTGGTCATGCTCTGGCAGGGAGGTGGGCCGTCGCATGTCGACCTCTTCGATCCCAAGCCTGCGCTGATCAGCCGCGGCGGCGAGGATATCCCCGAGAGCGTCCGCGGCAGCACGCGGCTCTCGACGATGTCGAGCGGCTATGCCAAGTGGCCGGTCGTCGCGCCGATCAAGGGCTTCAGGAAGTACGGCAAATCGGGCATCGAGATGAGCGAGATGCTGCCCGGCATCGGCAGCATTGCCGACGAGATCTGCCTGGTGCGGAGCATGCACACCGAAGCGGTGAATCATGCCCCGGGCGTGACCTTTTTCATGACGGGGGCGCAGGTGCCGGGCCGGCCGAGCATGGGAGCGTGGATGAGCTACGGCCTCGGCTGCGACACCGACGAACTGCCCGCCTTCGTGGTGATGACCTCCTCCGACAAGGAGAAGAGCTGCGGCCAACTCTTCTTCGACCACTACTGGGGCAGCGGCTTCCTGCCGAGCCGGTTTCAGGGCGTGCGGTTCCGCAATACGGGAGACCCGGTTCCCTATCTGGCGAATCCTGCCGGCGTGAGCCGCGAGTCACGACGGGCGCTGCTCGACGACGTCGCCGCCATGAACGCTGCCCATCTGGCCGACTACGGCGATCCGGAGATCGACACGCGGATCGCGCAATACGAGATGGCCTACCGGATGCAGGCGAGCGTGCCCGACCTCGTCGACTTTTCGGACGAACCCAAGCACGTGCTCGACCGCTACGGGGCCGACGTGCACGTGAAGGGCAGCTTTGCCTACAACTGCCTGATCGCGCGGCGGCTGCTCGAGCGGGGCACGCGGTTTGTGCAGTTGATGCACGCCGGCTGGGACCAGCACGGCAACCTGTTCTCGCAACTGGAGACCCAGTGCCGCGACACGGAGGGGCCGTCGGCGGCGCTTGTGCAGGATCTCAAGGAACGCGGCCTGCTCACGGACACGCTGGTCGCCTGGGGCGGGGAATTCGGTCGCACCCCTTTCGGCCAGGGTGACCCTGCCAATCCCAAGGGCCGCGATCACTTCGGGAAGGCCTATTCGTGGTGGCTCGCGGGGGGCGGCGTGAAGGCGGGCCATGTCTATGGCTCGACCGACGACTACGCCTGGAACATCACGGCCGACCCGGTGCACATCCACGACATGCAGGCCACGATCATGCACATGGCGGGCATCGACCACACGAAGCTGACGTTCCGCTACCAGGGCCGGCAGTTCAGGCTCACCGACGTGCATGGGCACGTCGTGAAAGGCATTTTGGCGTAGATCGCCGGGCAGGCGCGTTTTTGGGCCTGGCGCGTGTTTTGACAAAAAGCCCCGGACGGAAGTCCGGGGACACCGGGTTGTTGGGCTCTTCCCGGATCAGCAAGCCCGGATCAGCATGGCACGTTGGGCGGTGGGCACACCCGGAGTCCCCCGGCTTCCGCCGGGGGCTTGTATGGAATACGGCGCCACGTCGCATACAAGCCCGGAGCGTAAGCGATGGGATTCCGGGATCCGGCACTGCGTATCACCACCGGTGGTGCACGAGCGGCCGGACGCAATCGTCGTAGATTTCCTGCACCGCGGCCAGCGTCTCAGGCGAGAGCGGTGACAGGTTGGCGGCGCGGGCGTTGTCCTCCACCTGCGAGGGCCGACGCGCACCAGGAATCACGCACGACACGGCGTCGAATGACAGGATCCACTTGAGGGCGAACTGTGCAAGTGTCGCGCCGGGCGGCACCAGCGGCCGCAGGCGTTCCACGGTCTCAAGGCCTGTTTCGTAGTCGACGCCGGAGAACGTCTCGCCCCGGTCGAAGCCGGCGCCGTCGCGGTTGAATGCGCGGTGGTCGTCGGCGGGAAACTCGGTGGCGCGGGAGAACTTCCCGCTCAGCAGGCCGCTGGCCAGTGGCACGCGTGCGATCACGGCCACCTGCCGTCGCATCGCGACCTCGAAGAAGAGTTCCGCGGGCCTGAGTCGGAAGGCGTTGAAGATGATCTGCACCGACTTGACGTTCGGGTACTCGATCGCCTTGAGGGCCTCCTCGACCCGTTCGACGCTGACGCCATAGTGGCGGATCTTGCCGGCGGCGACGAGGTCGTCGAGGGCTTGGAAGACCTCGGGGCGGTAGTAGACCTCGGTCGGCGGGCAGTGGAGTTGCACGAGGTCGATCCGGTCGGTCGCGAGGTTTTTCAGGCTGCGATCGATGAAGGCCGTGAGGTTCGCGGCGGTGTAGCCGCCGGCCGTGTGGGGATTGAGCCGCCGGCCCGCCTTCGTGGCCACGTAAAAGGGATCGGAGCGTTCGTGGCGGAGACGGGCGATGAGGCGTTCGCTGAGGCCGTCGCCGTAGACGTCGGCGGTGTCGAAGAAATTGATGCCGCAGTCGAGGGCCTTGTGGAGTGCGGCCATCGATTCGGTCTCGTCGGCGCCGCCCCACTGCCCGCCGCCGATGCCCCAGGCGCCGAAGCCGATTTCGGAAACCTGCCAGCCCGTCTGTCCGAAGGTTCGTGTGTTCATGGTGGAAACAGTGTCGTGGAACGGGGCCGTGGGCTCAAGCGGTACTCCCATGCAAGCCCGACGCGCAAGCGAGGGAAATCCGCGCCGCGTGAACGAGAACTGTCTACACTTCCCGCAGTCATGGACACGCCCCTCTCCCCCAGCTGGTTTCGCGATCGCCGTGCGTGGCAGTTGGCCGTGATCGGCGTTCTGCTCGTCGTCAGCGGACTGGCCCACCTCGTCATCTGGGCCGTGGCCGGTGGGCCGTGGGAGGGGTCGATTAGCTGGCGGAAGCCGATCCTCTTCGGCATCTCGGGCGGCCTGACGTGCCTGTCGCTCGGTTGGGCGTGGGCCCAGCTGCCGTGGCGTCGCGGCGATGCCTGGCTGGCGGCGACCGTTGCCTGGGCGCTCCTCGTGGAAGTGTGCCTGATCGATTTGCAGACCTGGCGGGGCGTGGCCAGCCACTTCAACCGCTCGACGCCGTTCGACTCGTGGCTCTACGATGCCATGGGCCTGCTCATCCTCTGGGTCACGCTCCTCGCTGTCGACCTCACGATTCGATTCTTCCGGCAGCCCACGGGGCTGCCCGCCGACATGCTGTTGGCCGCCCGGGCGGGGCTCGTGCTGCTCGTGATCTCGTGCGGGCTCGGCATCTGGGTGAGCGTGCATGGCGACATGCGGATGGCAGCCGGGCTCGAGCCGGAGCGGTATGGGGCTGCCGGCGTGCCGAAATTTCCCCATGGCGCCGTGATCCATGCGCTGCAGTGGCTGCCGCTGCTCGCCTGGGCGGCGCGGCGGGCCGGCGTCACGGAACCAAGCCGCTTCTGGCTGGTGGCGGCGGCCATCGTTGGAACGACACTCATCGGTGGCTTCGCCCTCATGCAGACGCTCGCAGGCCGGTCGCGGTTTGACGTGACGCCGGTCACGGGGACCCTACTTGCCGCCGGTGTGATCTGTCTTGTCGTGCCGGCGATCGTGGTCGCCGCCGCGGCCGGCAGGGCCATGACGTCGTCGAGATGATCGATGCTGTCTCCCGCAGTGTCGGTGTCTGTAGGGTGTTGACCGTTTGCGGAGGGGCAGCGTCCTTGCGCACAATGGAGTCACACCTTCAGGAGACCAATGGGACCATGCACCCGCACCACGCGCCCCTGCCTTTTTGCGGATCGTTCGCGCATCCGTGGCTGGTTGCCATCGCATCGTTTCTTGCCTACTGCGGTGGGCTCCGTGTCGACGCGGCCACGGTGCTCGTGGAGGCCGAGAGCTTCGCCGACCACGGTGGCTGGACGCTCGACACGCAGTTCATTCGTGAGATGGGCTCGCCCTACCTGCTCGCGCACGGCCTGGGCAAGCCGGTTGCCGATGCTGTCACGAAGGTCTCCATTCCCACCGCCGGCGACTACCGTGTCTTCGTCCGCACGAAAGACTGGGTGGCGCGGTGGAACGCCGCGGGATCGCCGGGCCGATTTCAAGTGGTCGTCAATGGCACGCCGCTGGCGGAGCCATGCGGCACAAACGGCGCTGCGTGGGGCTGGCAGGATGGCGGCACGGTGACGCTGCCGGCCGGCGAGGCGACCATCGGCCTCCGCGATCTCACCGGCTTCGACGGCCGCTGCGACTGTATTGCGCTCACCACCGACAAGACGCCGCCGCCCAACGATTCGGGCGTATTGGCCGCCTGGCGGCGGACGGCGCTGGGTCTGGAAAAGTCGGGCCTGCCGGCGGAGCCCACCGTGAAAGGCCCCTACGATCTGGTCGTGCTCGGCGGCGGCTATGCCGGCATGGGCGCCGCGATCTCTTCAGCACGCATGGGACTGAAGGTTGCGCTCGTGCAGGATCGCCCGGTGCTCGGCGGCAATGGGTCGAGTGAGGTCCGAGTCTGGGCGATGGGGCTGATCCGTCGCGGCAAGTATCCGCGGATTGGCGAGATCATCGAGGAGTTCTGCGACCACGCCAAGAAGAGCCCAGGCACCTACGAAGAGTTTGGCGACGCCAAGAAGGAGCAGGTCGTCCGCGCGGAGCCGAATATTGATCTCTTCCTGAACACGCATGCCTTTGCCGTCGACCGGGATGGCCCACGGATCAGGAGCGTCACAGCCATCGACACGAAGACAAGCAGCGAACTGCGGTTCACTGGCCGCTTCTTCTGCGACGCCACCGGCCACGCCACGATCGGCCACCTGGCTGGCGCCGAGACGGTGATGGAGCCGAAGGGCCGGATGGGGATGAGCAACATGTGGGCATGGGACGAGGCCGACGGCCCGCAGACGTTTCCCGAGACGCCTTGGGCGCTGCCGCTCACCATGAATGATTTTCCCTACCCCCGCGACCACCACGGCCAGTGGTTCTGGGAGAGCGGCTTCGACAAGGATCCGCTCGGCGACGCTGAGGGTATCCGCGACTGGAACCTCCGCGCGGTCTACGGGGCGTTTAACGCCATGAAAAATGGCGACGGCGCCGACAAGCACAGGAACGCCATCCTCAGTTGGGTGGCGGCCATCGGCGGCCCGCGGGAGAGCCGCCGGATCCTCGGCGACGTCGTGCTCACGCAGGACGATATCGTGGGGAAGAAGGAGTTTTCAGACGGCTGTGTGCCCTCCACCTGGTCGATCGACCTGCACTATCCCAAAAAGGAATTCGCGGAGAAGTTTCCGGACAACCCGTTCATCTCGATCGCCGTCCACGACAATCGGGTCGACCGCACCTACGGCTATCCGGTGCCCTACCGCTGCTTCTATTCCAAAGACGTGGAGAATCTCTTCATGGCTGGCCGCTGCATCTCGGTCGATCACCAGGCACTCGGCACGGTCCGCGTGATGAAGACCTGCGGGATGATGGGAGAGGTGGTGGGCAAGGCGGTGAGCGTGGCGATCAAGCACGGCACCGATCCTCGCGGCGTCTATGAGAAGCACTGGGGCGAGATGGACGAGCTTCTGAAGCTGCCCGGGAAGGCCCGCCGCGCGAGTCCTTCGGCGCCGATCGAGATCCCGGCCGACGCTCTGCCGCTGGCTCCGGCCGGCTGATTACACTGCAGCCATGAATCCGTGGCTCAGTGTTCAGCATGTTCCGTCGTGGCCCGTGCCATGGATCGCCCACGCGGCCCGCGTGGCGGTCGTGGCGGCGATCGCATGGCTCGTGCATGGAGAGCATGTGCGCTACGTCGGTCGGCAGGAGACTGCTGATCTGGCCAGCCTGCCGGTTGCGCGGGTGCAGCAGCATCTGCCCGAGGCGGCGGCGATCGGCGGACCGGCGGATGCCGTGGCGGGCGGTCGTGATCTGCTCGACGCGGCGGGCGAGCGTGTCGGCACGATGCTCCGCACGTCGCCGGCGGGTGATGCCGCGATCGGCTTCTCGGGGCCGACCGATCTGCTCGTCGTCTGCGATCGCGACCTCCGCGTGGCTGGCATGGAGGTGCTCTCCAGCCGCGACACGCGAGACCATGTGCATGCGGTGGAACGTGACGCTGCCTTCTGGCAGGCGTTCCGGGGAAAATCGCTCGAAGACTTGGCCGGACTGAAGCCGGATAAGGCCCATGCGGTGGCAGGTGCCACGCTCACGAGCCTGGCGATTCAGGAGGCCCTCGTGCGGCGGCTCGGTGGCACGGCGGCGGCGAGCCGGTTCGATCAACCGCCCACGCTCGCGGACCTGAAGATGATCTATCCGGACGCCGTGCGGATCGAGCCCGATCCTGGCGATCCGGCGGTGATCCGCGTGCTGGCGGCCGACGCGATCCCGCTGGGCTGGGCGCTGCGGACGAGCCCGGCGGCCGACCGCGTGATCGGCTATCAGGGCCCGACCGATGCGATCGTTGGCTTCGACACTGCGGGAAACGTCTGCGGCGTGGCGGTGCTCGCCAGCTACGACAACGAGCCCTACGTCGGCTATGTCCGCGACGAAGCGGCCTTTCGGGGTGTCTACCGAGGCATGTCGCTCGAGGCGATCGTGGGCATCGATCCGCGAAACACCGGTGTCGAGGGAGTCAGCGGTGCCACCATGACGAGTCAGGCCGTGGCCGAAGGGATCGTCCGTGCCGTGCGGCAGCAGGCCGAGCAGCGGGCCACGCAGCTTCGAGCCTCGTGGGCGACATTCCTGGCCTCTGCCATCGCGAGCATCGATGGCCCCCAGTGGGGCGCCATGGGCGTGATCGTGGCCGGCATCATCACCGCATTCACAAGGCTTCGCGGCACCTGGTTCGGCCGGCTGGCCCTGCCGATTGTGGTGCTCGCCTACCTCGGCTTTGGCGCCGGGGCCCTGCTGTCGCAGGCCCAAGTGTGGGGCTGGGCACAGGCGGGCGTGGCCCGCGGTGCGGTCGTGCTCATGGCACTCACACTTGCCGCCCTCGCGCTGCCGATCACGACAAGGCGAAACGTCTACTGCTCGCATCTGTGTGCGCATGGGGCCGCGCAGCAGTTGCTTGTGCGGTTCGTGAAGCCGAAGCGAAGCGTGCCAGGGTGGCTGAAGCCGGTGCTCGTCGCGCTGCCGTGGGCACTCCTCGCGGTGGCGATCCTGGCATCGCTTCTGCACTGGCCTCTGAATCTCGTCGATCTCGAGCCCTTCGATGCCTACCTTCCGGCGGTGGCGGGGGTCGCGGCGATCGTCATCTTCGCAGTGAGCCTGATCGCGAGCAGCTTCTATCCGATGGCCTACTGCCGGCACGGCTGCCCCACCGGAGCGCTGCTCGATCACCTGCGGCTGCACCGGCGGGCCGACCGGTTCACCTGGCGGGACGGCGTGCTGCTCGGCTGCCTTGCCGTCGCCGCAGCCGTGCACTGGTGGACAGCATGAGACGGCCGAGAGCAAACGGTGCCAGCCACCAAATCTGGGTGATTTGCCAGATTGCCCAAATTTGGTTGCTGGCACCTTTTTGGGCGGCGGCTGCCGAGTTGCCCACGCTCGCCGGGCCGGCGATGGGGACGACCTACCGGGTGACGCTTGCCGCCGACATATCGGGTATGACCCGCGGCGAGGTGCATCGTGACGTAGAGGCGGTGCTCGCGCGGATCGACCGGGCGGCGAGTACGTGGCGGGATGATTCCGATGCCAGCCGGTTCAATCGGGCGGCCGCCGGCGAATGGGTGGCGGTGTCGAAAGATCTCGTGACGCTCGTGGAAACGGCCCGCGAGATCCACGAGCAGTCGGACGGCGCCTTCGACATCACCGTCGGTCCGCTCGTCCAACTGTGGGGCGGAGGTGCCCTCGAGCCATCCGCTGTCGCAATCGCCGAAGCCCGTGGTTGCGTCGGCATGCGATTGGTCGAATCGCGGCCCGCCACGGCGGAGGCCGGCGCAGCCCTGCGGAAATCCCGAGCCGGCGTCGAGATCGACCTGAGCGGGATCGCCCCCGGCTATGCGGTGGACTGCATCGGAGAGCGGCTTCTGGAACTCGGCTCGCCGGCCCATCTGGTGGAACTTGGCGGCGAGGTGCGGGCGTGGGGGCAGCTATCGCAGGGCCACGCGTGGCGGGTGCGACTGCGAGACGTCGATGCCGGGCACGGGCAGCCGCGTGACATTGCTCTCCCCGATGGTGTGGCGGTCGCCACATCGACCTGCCGTCCCGGCCGTTCGCCAATCGATCCCCGGTCGGGCCGACCGGTGGCGTCCTCCAGTTCCGCATCATCCCCGTCCGGCAGTTCCGACCGCACGGCCACCGTACGTGCCGCAAGTTGCGCCACGGCCGACGCCTGGGCAGTGGCCGCGGTCGTGCTCGGCCTCAAGCCTGATGAAGACGGCACGATCACGGCACCATCCACGCCAGTGGGCCTGACTGCAGCCAGACGAGCAGGCCCATGAGGATCGCCAGCGCCAGGCTGTGCGGAAACACGCGCCGCAGGATAGCGCCCTCCTGCCGGTGCACGCCCGTCGCGGTCGCCGACACGACGATGCTCTGGGCATCGATCATCTTCCCCATCACGCCACCGGTGCTGTTGGCGGTGCAGATGAGCAGCGGGTTGAGTCCAAGCTGTTCGGCAGTCACGCGTTGCAGACTACCGAACATCGCATTGCTCGAGGTGTCGGACCCGGTGAGGGCGACGCCCAGCCAGCCCAGCAGTGCCGAGAAGACGGGATAGAGCCAGCCTGACCGGGTGAGGGCCAGGCCGAGCGTGACGTCGGTGCCGGAATACCGGGTCACGAACGCCAGCGCCAGCATCAAGGCGATCGTCAGGAGCGAGAGTGAGAGCCGCCGCAGGTTTTCCCACCAGATCGCGGCCGCCCGCCGCCAGGAGATACCGAGCCATGGCACCGCGGCGAGAGCCGCGACGAGGATCCCTGTGCCTGCTGCCGAGAGCCAGTTGAAACGGTAGATGGCCCGTTCGATTTCGAGCGGCTCACGGGTGGCCGGTGGCACTTTTGCGATGCGGCCGTCAAGCCTTGGTACGGGGAGTTCCGGTGCCACGATGCTCTTCGGGAGAAACGGGAGGCGGCCTTCGAGCGTGGCTTTGACATTAGGCAAACCCCAGCAGAAGACGGCCACCGAGAGAAACGCCCACGGTGCCCAGGCCCAGGCGATCACGCGGGCCGAGTCGTTGGCACCGAGGAGCGTGTCGTTCGTGGTTCGCACGGCAGGTGCAGGAGGCCGCATGTCCCCCGCTGGCGCTGCGGGCTTGGATGAAAAACGCTCGGGCCCGTGCTGCCAGCATTCCCTTGGCTGCCACCAGCGGAGAAACACGGCGAGCGTCACGAGGCTGACGATCCCCGCCACCACGTCGACCAGCGCCGCACCGACATAGTTGGCCATGGCAAACTGCACCACGGCGAAGGATCCGCCGCAGACGAAGACCGCCGGCCAGACCGCCACGAGCCCCTGCCAGCCCGCCATCGTGGCCACCATCCAGGCCGGCACGATGAGCGAGAAGAAGGGGAGCTGACGGCCAGCCATCTGGGAAATGGCGAACTCGTCGAGGCCGGTCACCTTCGCCAGCGTGATGATTGGCGTGCCGAGGGCGCCGAAGGCGACCGGCGCCGTGTTGGCAATGAGGGCGAGGCAGGCCGCCTCGAGGGCGGGAAAGCCCGCGCCGGTGAGGAGTGCCGCTGAGATGGCGACCGGCGCCCCGAAACCCGCGGCCCCTTCCAGAAAGGCCCCGAAGGAAAAGGCGATCAGCAGGGCCTGCATGCGATGGTCGGCGGAGAGCCGGGTGACCGACCGCTTCATAATGTCGAGGGCCCCTGCCTCGAGCGTGAGCTGGTAGAGAAACATCGCCGTCACGATGATCCAGCCGATAGGGAAGAGGCCGAAGGCGGCTCCGTGGAGGGCGGCCGCCAGGGCCGCGTCGGCTGGCATGCCCACAATTCCCACGGCGATTGCCAGGGCTGTGGCCAGGCCTGCCCCGGCCGCCGCGTGGGCCGACCAGCCGGCTCCGGCCAAAAGCCCGAGCAGGGCCACCAGCGGGAGTGTCGCCACCAGCGTGGAGAGCAGCGGCGAGGCAAGCGGATCGTAGACATGCGACCAGACCATCTGACTGGTTCTACCGCGCCGTCGGGCTCTGCCCGAAGCGGAAGCGACGAAAAAGCTGAAAAACCGCTAAAATAATGGGTTCGCACGGCCAGTGCGGAGATCGTGCGGCGACATTCCTTGCAATCCAGCAATTTTTCTGCGTCGCGTTGAACCAGCCCATTGACGGCGACGTATCGAATCATTAATAATCGGTGAGTACGCGGGGAGGGTTCCGAAACCCCTCAATTCAGTAGCCGGTGGAGAAGTCAGGGCCTTCATTGGAGCCGTGTGTCATGCGGAGAGGGATGGCCAACGGTTGACAGGTGTCAGGCTGGGTTTCAGGGGTGGTTTCTTTCACGCGTTCCGTTCTTCTGTGTCGGTTTGTTTTTGTCGGTTCGTTTTGGTTGATTGGGTTTTCATCGTTTCTTTTCTTTTTATGCCCAAATGGGTGGAGGATTCTCATGACAATTTCCAAGAATCGCGGGGGGTTCACCCTCGTCGAATTGCTGGTGGTCATTGCGATCATCGGCACGCTTGTTGGTCTGCTCCTGCCGGCTGTCCAGTCGGCTCGTGAAGCTGCTCGTCGCAGCGCCTGCACCAACAACATGAAGCAGCTCGGCCTGGGCGTGCTGAATTTCGAGAGTGCCCGCAAGCGTCTGCCGGCCGCCAACAGCGGCATCAGCTCGAGCGGCGGTGCTCAGACTGGTGGTTACAGCTGGATCACCGCGATCCTGCCGTTCCTTGAGGAGACGAACCTTTACACGACGATTTCGAGCAGCTCGGGTCGTCTGACCAGTGCTTTCTCCAGCACCGTCAACCTCGCTTCGGCTCAGACGTCTCTGCCGCAGCTCGTTTGCCCGTCGTTCGCTGGTGACAAGAAAAGTGCCACTGGCAACGCGATCGCCACATCTTGCGGTGTGACGAACTACAAGGGCATTGCAGGTGCCGGTGCGTCCGCGTCGCGGACCCCCTACACCTCGAGCAACATCGGCGGTGTGATCACTCTCGAGAAGTACGGCTCGGAATCGTGTGCTCCCTACACGGGCATCACGCTTGCTCAGATCACCGACGGAACGTCGAAGACGTTCATGGTCGGCGAATCCAGGGAGATCACCCAGGCTGCTTGGATTGATGGCCAGAATGCTTGGCTTCTTGCCGTGAAGAGCAATGCTAACATTGTGGCTGCGACCACGGGTATTACGGGTGGAACGCTCGCCATTCTTGATAACCAGTCGACTGCCGGCTCCTACGATAACCTCGGCGGCAGCTCGGGCAGCACGGATTTTGGCGAGTCGAGCAATCATCAGGCTGGCATCACGCTGTTCACCTACGCCGACGGCCACGTCGGCCAGGTGACTCCGGAAATCGACCCCATGCTGATGAAGAATCTCCACTCCCGTGGCGGTTCGGAAGCGACCAGCGATCAGCCGTAGTTGTCAATCGCAAAGCTTTGCTTTCCGCCTAGTACGGAAGCAGAACGAAGCACACGCCGCAGCCGGAGGGGTATCCTCTCCGGCTGCGGTTTTTTGGCGGATGGTCGTCTTGATTCTGTGGTGGTCAGGGCCCTGTGGTGGTCGGACGGTGGGCATCCATGTCGCGGTCTCTTTTTGCCGCTGCGTTCCTCGTGGCCTGCCTCGGCCAGGGGTTCGTGTTTTTCAACATCGGCATCCTCGACGAGGCGTTCTGGGCAGATCAGGCCCGGTATGTCGAGGCGGGCAGTCCCGAGCAATACAACCCCGCGCATGCCTACGGTCACCCCGGCGGCCCGGTCATCCTGGGCACTATTGCCGTCCATCATCTGGCCGGCATCCCGTATGAGACGGCGCTCCCGGTCTTTCTGACGCTCTTCAATAGCATCGTGATTGCCGCCATTGCGACGCTCTGCTGCAGGCTTCGGCCCGACAGCCTCTGGTGGCTTCCCGTCCTCGGCATGCTCTCCGTCGACAAGCTCTATGCCGTCTCCACGCCCACGTCGGCGGTGGTCGGACCGCTGCTCGTGCTGCTGACGTTGGTCACGCTCCGCATCGTGGAGCAGGAGAAGGTGCCGTGGTGGTGGCTCGCCGGCTGGAGCCTCGTTGCAGGACTGGCCGTGGCAACCCGTTTTGATGTCGGCTCGATCACAACCCTGTTTCTCTTCGGTGTGCTCACGACGACGCTTCACCGGCGGCTGCTCGCCGTGATAGCCATGGCCGCGTTTGCTGTGTTCGTCGCCTGCGATCCCTACATGTGGTACATGCCGGTCCACCACGTGGGTGATCTGATGGGGCGACTCGTTCTCAACTACCGGCACTCCACGCCCGCGTCGACGCCTGCGACGCTTGAGCCGCTGCATGTGGTGAGTTTCTCCGCGCTCGCGTTCTTGGGCATGATGCTTTCGATCTTTGGGCACACGAAGGTCTTTCCCTGCCGACGCGCGATACCCAGGCAGCTTGTGCTGGCTCTTGTGCCACTGACATTGCTGCTTTACGGCGTGTACCTGTCGGCACGTTGTCCGGCGGTTCGCTATTTCATCCCGATCGTGTTCATCTGGCAGGTGTTTCTGCCGCTCCATCTCTTCGATCTTATCGCCGGGCTTCGGTTTCAGTCGCTCCGCGGCGAGGTGGCGCAGGGCCGCGCGAAGCAGCTCTGTGCGGCCGTGGTCGCGCTCCTGCTCGTCGGCAGCCAGATCTATTTTCTCCTCGACCACGCCCGGTTGAAGGCGCAGCAGTCAGTGGCGATATCCCGGTAACGATGGCGCACAGCGTATCGTTGTGGTGGCCGGTATCCGCTGTGATCCGGAGTCCCCCAGCTTCCGCTGGGGGCTTCTATGTGGGAGTCCCCCGGCTTCCGTCGGGGGTTTTGATGTGAGGCCAGTTGGGCCGATTGGCATGATGGCTCAGGGGGCCGGGGCCGCCCCGGGCGGCTGGCCCGCGGCCTGGCGGGCTGCCGTGAGCTTCGCCTGAGCGGCGATGGTCTTGGGATGATCGGCACCGAGCGAACGCGTGTAGCCATCCACCAGGATCGCATAGAGGCGGACTGCCTCCGCATGGTCTCCCCTTGCCGCGGCAGCCGCGGCCATCGCCAGGGCCAGGCTCGTCGCCGTCGCCTGCGACTGCGGATGGTCCGGGCCGTGACGCGTGGCCGCTTCGGTGGCCAGTTGGCGTCGTACGGCCACGGCTTCATCGACCCGGCCCGTGGATTCGAGGATCTCGACGAGCGCGTCATGAAGAAGCGACGCGTCGATCAAGCGGCGCTGGCGTGACCCTGCAATCTCGCCGAGCGCAGATCGCACGATCTTCTCGGATTCAGCTGGCCGGCCGGCCGCCATAAGAATTCCGGCCAGTGATGCTGCCGCGCTGATCGAAAGGCTGTTGGTCGCCCCGCGGGCCTGCCGCACCGACTCGAGTGTCTCGCGGGCGCGCCGCTCGGCCTCGGCGTGGTTGCCGCGGCGGCTCAAGCCCTCCGCGAGAATCACCGCGGCGGACACGGTGACGGGGTCATCGATGCCGAGCGTTCGCCGCATGGCATCGAAAGACTCCGCATAGAGCGATTCGGCCTCGTCCCGCTTCTCTTGGAGCCGCAGCGTCATGGCCAGATCGCCGATCGTGGACAGCACTGCCTCGTCGTCGGGCGGCAGGAGAGACCGCTGCAGCTCGAGCCCGCGGCGGCAGAGCCTTTCGGCACCGGGCAGATCCCCGCGCTTGATGAAGGTGCCGGCCAGTTCACTGAACACATAGGACGTGGGATGAGATTGGACTGACTTGTCGGCAAACTGCTCGGCAAGCTCGTGCTCGCCGGCACTGTCGAACAGGCTGGCCATCACCCAGTGCGCCCGGTAGTTGTCGGGATCTTTGGACAAGACGTCGAGCCAGATGCTCCCCGTCTTTGCATAGAGCTGATTGCGGAATTGCGTCGCGACCACCAGCAGCATGATCACGACGGCGGCCGCCGCCACAGGAACCCGCGGGTCGCGGGGCAACCAGCCCGGATGGCGGGCGGCGATCCAATCGGCCAGGTCAACGCTGCCCATGACGATGGCCGCGACCACCGCGGCCAGCGCGACGTACATCCGGTGCTCGTTGGCCACCGCCTCGATCGGCATGATGCTGGAGGTGGGGGCGAGGGCGAGGAAAAATACGACGCCTAGCCAGGCCCACGCCCGCCGCTGCAGCGTGCCGATGGCCGTGACGATGAGCATCGCGACGATCGTCATCAGGGCCGGTAGCACCTGCCAGACAGAGGTCGCCACCGGCCAGCTCGAATAGTCGAGCTGCTGGCCGACGGGCAGGATGGCCAGCCGGATGTAGTGGAGAATCACGCCCGACTGGGTCAACGCATAGTCGAAAGGCGGATGGTTCTTCTCGTTGAATTCCTGATATTTTTTCGACTGGATAACGAGTTGTAGGCCGATCAGGAGCCACGTGCTCGTCAGCAGGGCGTAGTACCAGCGTCGGCCCCGGAGCGACTCAGGCCAGGCCGCCGCCGGCTCGGGGGCCACGAAGAACCAGTCGTAGGCGAGAATCAAAAGTGGCAGCACGACCGCGCTCTCCTTGGAGGCCATTGCCCCGGCCGCCGCTGCCACGCTGCCGGTGAGCCAGGCGACGGACCATCCCCTTCTAGTCGCCCGCGCCGCCGCCTGCGCGTAGCAGGCCAGCGACACCAGGCAGAACATCCCCGTCATCGATTCGATCCGCTGGTAGACGTAGGTCACCGCCTGCGTCTGGAGCGGGTGCACGGCCCAGATCATCGCGATCACCATCGCCAGCGGCACCGCGCGGTCGCCCCAGCGGCCGCGGAGCCGCGGCGAAAGGAGCGTGATCCGGACGATGTCGAAGAGTGCCAGGGCCGCGATCACGTGGATCAGCAGGTTCGTGAAGTGGTAGCCGAAGGGACGAACGCCCCAGATCGCACGGTCGATCGCGAATGTGAGGTAGGGCAGCGGTCGGGCCGGCAGCCTGTTGCCCACGAACATTGCCTCCCACGGCGGGAAGAGTTGCTCGAGCGCCGGGTTTTGCTCGATGTCCTGGATGTCGTCGAGGACGAACTTTCCTGCGAACGAGTTGAGAAAAGCCACGCAGGTGATGACCGCGACGAAGATCGCTGCCTGGCGGGCGTTGAGGGAGCCGGTCATGGCAGGCACGTTCCGGGGGACACGGGGGACGAGACCCAGAGTGTATCCTGGAGTTTACCCTACATCCCCAGCATCGCCGCGAGCGCTGCCGCGCCCACCAGCACCAGCGCCCAGCCCATGTAACGGGCGATCGGGGGGCGGTCGGCATAGCGATAGTCGTCACTGCTGATCGCGGAGAGCATGTGGCGGTGCTCCCACATGCCGGCCAGCGTCGCGGCCATACCAAGCACGATCAGCGACGCCCCGAAGATCTGGGTCTTGAGCGGGGAGAACCCGGAGAGCCTGCCGTCCAACGAGAGCGCGGCCTGCCCCAGCCGTTCGATGCCGAAGCCAAGGCTGATCATCGCCAGGCTCGTGCGGATCCAGGCCAAGAGCGTGCGATCGGCCGCCTCGCGATTCCGCTCGCGGGCAAGTTCATTCGCGAGGGAGGTGGCGGAGCCGTTGCCGTTTTCGGATGAGGAGATTGTCATGGAGGGTAAGGATACCAGCCCGTGTGGCACGTGCCGCCGGGGGCGGTGAAAGCCAGGTCCCTCCTACTTCACCTCCACCGGGATGCTTGCCGAATGGGCGGAGAACTCGGGGGCGTAGCGGCTCTGGATCGTCGCGAAGCCGCTTGACGCCGCGCCCCGGTGCGCCGCGCGGAGCGAATACTCGAAGACATGCGTGCCCCGGGGCAGCCGCTCGAAGAAGAGCTGCGTCGAGGCGTCGCGGACGGCTACATACCAGCCTGCCCCATCCCCCCACCGCCAGCCGGAGAGCACGTCAACCGGTTCGGTGAGGCTCGGCCGATGGTCCCGCAACTCCAGAAACTCGTAGTCGCGGTCGCTCTTCACCACCAGCCGCACGACCAGTTCGTCGCCCAACTCAACCGCCGTCGTGGCATCCTTCGCCGCCGGCACCAGTTCCGGCCCCGCCTTCGTGACCTTCTTGATGAACAGCTGCTTCTCGATCGACAGCTCCTCGCGGCCTGCCGCCGGCACGCTCGAGATGTCGTCGAGATACTGCCAGTGAATGCCCCCGAAGGCCACGCCCTTGTCCTTCTTGGTAACGACGATCTGGCCCATCTTCGGCTCGATCTCGCGTCGCGTGAACCGTTCCTCGAAGAACCCTGTGCCCGCCTCGACCGTGCCGGGCTGCACCCGTTCGCCGCCCACGGTCACCGTGACCAGTTCCTGCGATTCAAGCAAATCGTCGCCGCGGCCGAGGAGCGCGCTGACTGCATCTGCAGTAGCGCGAGAGCCTGGCCACTGGCTCGTCCGCTTCTGCGACAAGAGCCAGACCTTGAGCGCCTCGACCGCATCCCGGTCGCCGGCCACCTCGTCAAAAGCCTCGATCATGATCGTCTGTGTGGCGATCGGGGCATACGTCCAGCTCCACCAGCCCGGATGCGGATCCCGCCACCACATGCCCTGCCAGGAATCCTTCTCGGCACCGGGCTTCACGTCGGCATCGACCGCCCGCTGCCTGAGGCTGTCGACGATCGCGAGGGCCGTCGGCTTGTCGCCTGACCGGGCCAGTGCGATGGCGAGCTGCCCCTGCGTGAGCCGGGCGTCGAGCTTCGTCCAGCACTTCCGACCCACGTCGAACGCCCACCGGATCGCCTCGGCGGCCTCTCCCTGCGGCGGTGCATCGGCGGTGAAGAAGCTTCGGGAGTAGAGCGCGTAAACGCCGATGGGCGTGAGCACGATGTCGTCCACTTTGCCGCCCCAATTCTTTTCGGCCCGCTTCTTCTCCTCGATGAGCCTGCCATCGAGCCAGGGAATCGTCTGGAGTGCCGGCTGCACGAGTTCGTTGCCGCCGGGCATCGCGGCCTTCACGCCCGCCGTGCGGAGCCGGCCGAATCCGGCCAGGATGCCGAGCGTGACGGAGTCGCAGGTCTGCCCGCCCGGAAACCACGGCCAGCCGCCGTCGCCGTTCCGCAGCGACTGGAGCCGGTTGAGCGCGGCCTGGGTCTCGTTGTCGGTTCGCGTCGTGTCGAACAAGAGCGCGATGCGGGCCCGGGCCTCCTTCTCGTCAACCGCGTCGCGGACCCAGGGGGTCTCGGCGAGCAGCGTCTTCACAAGATCCGTGTTCTTTTCCAGGGGGCTCTCCAGAGCGCCAGCTTTTCCTGCGGCAGGAGTCCCCTTCCACTGCTCGAAGACCTTGCCGATCCGCGGGTCGCTCGTGGCGAGGTGCCGGGCGAGGCTGTTGGCGTAGAGCCGCGTGAAGAGCGTTTCGGTGCTCTCGTCGGACTGCTCCATGATCGAAGGCAGCGCGAGCACGGCGTACCAGGCCGGATTCGAGGCCGCCTGCACAACGAGCGACTGGCTGCGGATGTCGGTGCCGGCACTCTTCATGAGACGGTCGATTGAGACGTTTCGTTCGCCCGGGCCCCGGAGCGTCACCGGCACGCTCTCGCTGACGAGCACACGCCGCGGCAGCACGAGAACAAAAGCCTCTTCGCCGTCAGCCGCCTTGCCGGATGAACCGGTGGCGAGATAGCGGAGCGTCTCGGTGCCGTCGGCCACCTTCACGGTGAACACGACTGGCTTCGATTCCCCGGCGGCCAGATCGAAGGGTAGCTCCCGCGGGCCGTCGACGAGACCATCCCGCGAGTCATTTGTCCGGGCGTCTGTGAGCGAGAACTTCACGCTGCCCGAGAGCCGTCCGGTCGAGGTGTTGCTCACCTTCACGGGAATCTGCACGACGTCACCTTCGCGGAGAAACCGCGGCACCACAGGCTCCACCATCAGGGATTTTGCAGACACGCAGCTATCGACGATCGTGCCGCTGCGGAGGCTCGCGTCGTGGGCGAGCCCCTTGAACTGCCAGGTGGTAAGCGTGTCGGGGAGCGTGAACTCGATCGTGAGGGTGCCATCCTTGTCGGACGTGAGCGTCGGCAGGAAGAACGCCGTCTCGACCAGGTTCTTTCGCGGGGGCGGTGCGGCGGCGGTCGCCGTCTGGCCAACTGGCTCGCCGGGTCCACCTGTCGCCTTGTCTCGCTGGGCTTCCTTGCGGTTCTCGCCATAGGCATCCCGTCTCGCGAGGCCTTCCATCGCATTCTTCGCGAGGCTGGCCGGCGCCGCGGCCGAAGCCATCGGCATCGCGTCGGCTTCGCGGAGGGCCATGCCCCGCATCATGCGGCCGCCAAAACCTCCGCCCATCCCGCCAGCCCACCCTCCGCGGAGCGGCGAGCCGAACGGATCGCGGAGCACGCGGTAGGACATCTCCGGCACCTCCACGGAGCTGGTCGTGAAGCTGCCGAGGATCTGGTTGAAGCCCTCGCCGGTGTTGGTGAAGGCGAGGTTCAGCCAGCTCGACTCGCGCCGAAAGAGTCCCATCAGGCCGTCTGCAGGCCACTGGTGCGGGGCGAGGGCATCGAGCGACTGGTCATAAAGAGTGGCCACCATCTCGGCGAGTGCCGGTGCTGTCGGCCCCGCGATCGGATCGGCGACGCTGGCGATCTTGGCCCGCCAGACTTCCTTAACGCCTGGTTCCAGCCGGCGTGTGAATCGTTCCCACGCGATCGACAGCTTCTTGTTGGTCCAGGGCACGTCGACCGTCTGTGACTCCATATGGAGCCGGCCGTCGCGGACCATCCAGGCGCGGACGGTAAAGCCGCCACGGTGTTCATCGCCGACCTTCATGCCGAGTGGCCATTGCGTCCGGCCCGCCTCGGTCCAGAACGTCTTGAGAATCTTTCCAGACTGCGAGATTTCGACGAGCGCGCGGCCAGTGCCGTAGCCGGTGCCGACAAGCGCCGAAAACTCGCTGCCCGGTTCGACCGTCTGCTGCTGCGACTTCAGTACCAAGGCCCGTTTGATTGGATAGCGGTCTGAATCAGCATCGATCACCTCGATCAGCCGCTGGGCCTTCACCGCCGGCACGTCGCCGGCCGCTGGAATCTCGAACACCGCCTTGTAGAGGCCGGCCGGCAGCGTGGCCGTGGCCACGACCTTTCCGGTTGCTTTGTCGGTGGAGAGTTGTTCCTTCACGACGGCTTCGCCGACGGTCCAGGTCTCGGGATCGGCGGGATTGGACGGCGTGGGCTGTGTCGCCACGCGAACGGCTGCCCTGCCCGATCCACGGCGGCCAGGCATCGGCCGCGGGCCCGGCCCCGCGCCAAAAAAGCTGCCGCGGTTCACCTCCGCCGGCTGCACGAGCTTGGAGACGGTGAGCGTGCCCGCGGCCCCGCGGGGCTGGCCATCGAGCGTGGTCGTGGTGAGCGTGATGGCAACGGCCGCTGGTTTTCCATCGGCGCCGATCGCCTGCCAGGCCTCCGTCGAGAGCGCCGCCTCGACATCGGTGTAGCCTGCGTTCACGGTCCGCTCGTCACTTCGCGTCTCGCCACTTGGGTCGGTGACGTCGGCCACCACCCGGTAGGTGAAGACGGGCAGCGACTCCTTGGGAACGCTCTTGTCAGGCTTCGCGGGGAAGGCGACGGTGAACTTCCCATGAGCATCGGTGACGGCCGTGCCACGCGCGATCCGCTGATCGCCGCCATCGAACGGCAGCCATGGAAAGAACCAGCGGCACCAGATCGGAAAGCGGACCGTCCGCGCCACATGCCAACGCACCTTCGCGCCGGCCACCGCCACACCGGTGTAGGTCGTGGCGGTGCCGGAGAGCACGACCTCGCCGCCGAGCGGTGTCGACTTTTCCGGCGCGGCCAGCTTCACGAGGAACTTCGGCCGCTTGTACTCCTCGACGCGGACGCCGATTCCGCCGGAGAAGCCGTCCGGGCCGGGGGCCTGGGCGAGAATCGACCACTGGCCCGGCAGAGCCCCCGTCGCTATCGGAAAGTTTCCGTGGAACGAGCCGTTGGCCGTGGTCGTATGCCGCGACTGTGCCACTTCGCGGCCGTTGGCGTCGCGGAAGACGACGTCGATCACGCGCTTGTCCACGGCCCGATAGTCGCCCGATGCCACGTTGCTCGCGCAGGCGATCCCCTTATAGAAGACGATCTGGCCCGGGCGGTGGATGCCGCGGTCGGTGACGAGCACGATCGACGACTGCGAGTCGGGCTGCACGTTCCGCCAGAAACTGGTCGCATCGGTGGCGGCCTCGTGCCGCTTGCCGTCGACGGTCGCCGAGGCCAGCACGACATATTCTCTGCCCTGCTCCAACCGCAGTTCGTACCGCCCTTCCTTATCCGTATCGCCGCTGCCGGCCTCAATGAACTTCTGCGGGTAGTTGCCCTGCTGTTCGCGGACGAACAGCTTGACTGTTGCGCCTGCCACCGGCTCGCCCGATGCGATATCGACGACATGGCCGGAGACTTTTCCCGTCCGCTGTTCAGCCGCCGCGTCCTTCGCAAAGGTCTGTCGCTGCTGCTCCGCCACGACCGCCAGTCGCGTCACCCAGACGAGCGCCACCTGCACGACATTATCGGCCCCGCCGAAGTCGGGCTTGTGGCTGGCGATCACCCAGTAGGGGCCGGGCTCGAGTGACTTCGCATCGAGGGCCGCGCCCACGGGAATGTCTTCGTGTCGCTGCCGGTAGTCGTCGGTGGCGGGCAGATCGACGGCCTGCGTCCGTACCGTCGGCAGGGCGAGGATCGCCTGCCGGTCGGCGTCGTCCATCCAGCCAGCATGGGGCTTGCCGGCCTTGAGTCGTCCCAGCCAGTCGGCCTTGGCGATCCGCAGATGCACCTTCGTGAGATTCCGGTAGCTGACGCGGACACTCGGCCACGGCTCCGCCCACGAGCGTTCTGTCTGGATCGAAAGCTCCTTCGACTCGATCTGCGTGATGAGATTTTTGCACATCGCGCCGCCGGGGCTCTTCGGGTGCTTCTCGGCACCCTTCAGCGCGATGGCCCGCGCCTCGACGAGATCGCCCTGTTCACCACGGCCGTCTCCCTGTTGGAGCAGGCTCGCGAAGTGAAACCGCGCCAAGGAGGCCGTCTCGTGGTCACCAGCCCGCTCGATGAACTTTTCCAGTGCATCCAGCTTGCGGTCGGCGAAGTCGGCGGCATCGCCCTGCGACACGGCCGCACCGCTGGCCCACAGGATGCGATCGAGATCGGCGGCGAAGAAGGCCGTGCGGTCGGCGTCGCCGCGATGAAATTCGAGCAGACTTCGATAGAGCTTTGCAGTTTCGAGGAGCGGCGAGTCGAGATCGGTGACCGCCTTGTCGGCCTCCGGCTGCCAGACGAGAAACGCGTCAGGCGTGCCGAGCGCGGGGCTGGCGGCGTCGAGTTCGAAGGCGTCTTCAGGGGCGACCAGGCCGCGTTCGCCGGACGAGGCAAATTCGAGGGCGTCGCGGACGACCACGTCCCACACGGTGGGCCGGTAGGCGTCGGACAATTTCCCCGGCTGGATGACCGCCGACCATTCAGCCACTGGCAGGCTCTGCAGGGCCTTTCTTTCGGGACTGCCGGGGCCGCCGACCGCCACGCTGAACCGCTTGCGAATCTCGCCGACGATTGTCGGCAGATCCCACTCGGCGATGGTCTTCAGATCGTCCGCCCGATCATCCCCATCATCCCGAGCATTCGGTTTGGTGCCGCCGGCTGTCCGCTGCTGAAACCGCCAGCGGTTCATCTGGAAGAAACCCCAGATCCAGTTGGCGCGGATCGCCTCCAGCACGCCGCGTGTTTCGGGCGGGGCCTTCTCCATGGCGCCGGCCAGCAGGATCAGCCGCTCGGGATCGTCGCCGGGCCGGTCGCTCGTTTCGGCGAGAATCCGCGTGGCGATCGCGCGGGCTGCCTCGGCCCATGCCTTGTCGGCGATCGCCCCCTGCTCCACGCCCCGCAGCGCCTCGAGCGCCGTCTTGGGCTTGCCTTCCGCGAGCGCCTGGTCGACGGCCTTCCAGGCAGCCTCGCGTGGTCCGTTTGGAGCGTTGTCGCCGCGGGCATCAGTCATGGTCATGGAGAGGCCTCCGAGAAAAAGTGCCGTGAGAGCCAGAATCACGGGGGCGGCACGGAGTGTGCCCCGCGCTCCACGTAAGAACCGAACAACCGTGATGCGCACAGCAAGTCCCTCCAAACACCGAAAGAAAAATTTCTCAACCATGGAAGTCTACGGTGCCGGTCTCGTTTCGTTACAGTTCGGCTGTTTTTTCGTGGCGGCTTGACAAAGAGTGAACATGCGTATACTTCTAGAGAAACGCCCGCCAGGAGACCCCTCTCATGCCACACGATCTGCATGCCACCCTTGAGCGTTCTTTCGGCCACGCCCACTTCCGTGAGGGACAGGAGCAGGTGATCCAGACGCTGCTGGCCGGCCGAAGCGCACTCGCCCTCTTTCCCACCGGCGCCGGCAAGTCGCTCTGCTATCAGCTCCCCAGCCTGCTCATGGAAGGGCTGACCGTCGTGATCTCGCCATTGATTGCCCTGATGAAGGATCAGGTCGAGGTGCTCCAGTCACGGGGTATCGCGGCGGCGCGGCTCGACTCGTCGCTCTCCGCCGCCGAGGCGGCGGGCGTGTATGACGGCATCCGCAGCGGCACGCTCAAGCTGCTCTATATTGCACCCGAGCGGCTCTTGAGTGAGCAGTTCGTGACGCGGCTGGCGCGGGCCAAGGTCGCGATGATGGCAGTTGACGAGGCCCACTGCATCTCCGAATGGGGGCATAACTTCCGTCCGGAATACCTGCGGCTGGCGCATGTGGCCAAGGAGCTCGGCATCCGTCCCGTGCTGGCGCTGACGGCGACGGCGACGCCTGCGGTCGCGGCCGACATCCGGCGGGCGTTTGATATCGATGCGGCGGACCATGTGCAGAATTCGTTCCTGCGGCCGAATCTCAGCTACCGCATCACCCCCTGCTCGGCCGGCGATCGGCTCGGGATGCTGACGAGCCGGCTGCTCGAGCGGCAGGAGACTGCAATCGTCTATGTGACGCTGCAGAAGACCGCCGAAGAGGTGGCGGGCCACCTGAGGAAGAGCGGACTCAACGCGCTCGCCTACCATGCCGGCCTGCCGGACGAGCAGCGGCACGAGGCACAGGATGCCTTCATGGGAGGCCGCGCCGACACGATCGTCGCCACGATCGCCTTTGGCATGGGCATTGACAAGGCCGACATCCGCGGGGTGTATCACTACAACCTGCCCAAGACCCTGGAAAACTACGCCCAGGAAACGGGCCGGGCTGGCCGCGACGGCAGGCCCTCGGTCTGCGAACTGCTGGCCTGCGCCGACGATCGGATCGTGCTCGACAACTTTACCTACGGCGACACGCCCACGCCGCAGGCGATCCGACATCTCCTCGACGAGCTTTTGTCATCGGGTGCTTCGGCGGCAGCCTCGGTAGCCGGCGAGTTCGACATCTCGATCTACGATCTCGCGCAGGCCACCGACATCCGTCCGTTGGTCATCGAGACGGTGCTCACCCATCTCGAACTCGGTGGCGTGCTCCGGCCGCTGGGGTCGTTCTATGCCAGCTATCAGTTTCGGCTGCTCAAAACCGAGTCAGTTGTCCTGGCCGAACACACTCCCGATCGACAGGCGTTTCTCAAGCGGCTGTTGCATGCCGGCAAACGTGGCACGAAGTGGACCACGCTGCATCCCGATGAGGCGGTGGTCGCGTTGGACGAACCCCGCGACCGGATCCTCAAGGCCCTCACCTGGTTGGCCGACTCGGGCCACATCGAGCTCAAGCCCAGTGGGAGCCGTCAACGGTATCGGCTCGCAGGCGATCCCGCCACGCGTGATCCAGAGCAGCTCAACCAGTCGATGCAAGCGTCGATGCAAGAACTATTCGCCGTCCGGGAGTCCCGCGACCTGGAGCGGCTGCAGGGAGTGCTCGACTTTGCCGGTCATCGTGGCTGCCTCACCCTGCGGCTGCTGCAGTATTTCGGGGAAGCGTCGGGCGACGAGGCAGTCGCCGGCTGTGGAAACTGCACGAGCTGCCGCGAGGGCATCGTGGCGACCGCGGAATCAGGCGGCGTCGCCCCACGCGAGATTCCGGCATCGGCCGTGCCGCCGATCTCGCCAGAGCAGGCCGCGGCAGTCCGTAGCGTCGTCGCCGAAGGCCGGCCGTCGCTGCGCACGCCCCGGCAGTTGGCCCGATTTCTCTGCGGGCTCACGAGCCCCGCCACCACCCGCGAGCGGCTGGGCAGGCATGCCGCCTTCGGCGTGCTCGCCCGCGTGCCATTTGCGGAGGTGCTCGCGGAGGCCGAGACGCTGCTCAAGACTGAACGGTGATCGCAAAGCCAGATTGGGAAACGGTTTGCGGCCGGTAGACTCGTCGTTCGGATCTCCGCGGTGGGCTGCGAACCATGTGCTATATATGATGGAGGTATCGCAGTGCCGGCGGAGCGAAACGCCGACATCCTTGGATTTTCTTGCTGAACGTCGTGACGGATCACCGTCGCGGTCTGTCTGCAACCAGGAGATTGTATGAGTCGCTCCGCACATTGGTTGGCCGTTTTTGTCGCTGCGTTTGCCATGGGCCCGGCCTTGGTCGGTAGCAGCATCGCGGCCGATACCCCGGCCCTCAACAGGCTTTCGTTCAACCAGGACATCCGCTCGATCCTGGTGGAGAACTGCTTCTCCTGCCACGGTGCCGACAGCGCCGGTCGCAAGGCGGATCTGCGTCTCGACAAGCGGGATGACGCCGTGGAGTCGGGGGCGATCGTCCCGGGTGACGTCGATTCGAGCGTCATGCTCGACCGGATTTTCTCCGACGACCCCGACGAGGTGATGCCGCCGCCGAGCGCGAAGAAGCCACTGTCGCCTGAGCACAAGGAACTCCTCAAGCGGTGGATCGCGGAGGGGGCCGAGTACGAGCCGCACTGGTCGTTCATTCCGCCCACCCGACCGGAGCCATCGGCGGTGAAAAACGAGGGATGGATCAAGAACCCGATCGATCGCTTCATCCTCGCGCGGCTGGAAGCGGAAGGCCTCACGCCCGCGCCGGAGGCCGATCGCCGCACGCTGGCCCGCCGGCTCTCGCTCGACCTCACCGGCCTGCCGCCGGAGCCGGCGATCGTCGACGCGTTCGTCGCCGATCCGCATCCGGATGCCTATGACCGGCTCGTCGACACCATGCTTTCGAGCCTCGAGTGGGGCGAACACCGCGGCCGCCACTGGCTCGACTACGCCCGCTATGCCGACACGCACGGCATTCACTTCGACAACTTCCGCGAGATGTGGACCTACCGACAGTGGGTGGTGAATGCGTTCAACCGCAACATGCCGTTCGACCAGTTCACGATCCTGCAGCTCGCCGGCGACCTGCTGACCGACCACGGCCAGGCCGCGACGCCCGAGCAGATCCTCGATAACCGGATCGCCAGCGGCTTCAACCGCTGCAACATGACGACCAATGAGGGGGGCGTGATCGCCGAGGAATATCTCGTCCTTTACACCAGGGATCGTACCGAGACCACCTCGGCGGTCTGGATGGGACTGACAACCGGCTGCGCCGTCTGCCATGACCACAAGTTCGATCCGCTCTCTCAGAAAGAGTTCTACGAGCTTTCCGCGTTTTTCAACAACACGACGCAGGCAGCGATGGATGGCAACATCCAAGACACGCCGCCGATCCTGCCGGTGCCCACCGTGGCCGACCGCCGCCGGGCAGTCGAGGTCGAGCAGGAATTGAAACTGGCTACGAGGCATCGGGATGCGCGGAAAGACGAGGCGAAGGAGGCCTTTCATGCCTGGCTCGCCGCGCTCACGCTGGAGTCGCTGGCCCGCACCGCACCGCAGGAGACGCCGCTCCTGGAGATGCCGCTCGCGGAGGGATCGGGGACTTCGACGCGGATCAAGCAGTTGGCAAAGGAGATCGACCTGCCGCTCACGCTCCAAAACAAGGCCGCCTGGCAGACTGGCCCAGGCGGCCGGTCGGCGCTGCTGCTCGACGGCGTTGCCGCTGAACTTTCCAACGTCGGTGACTTCGAGTTCGACCAGCCCTTCACGACCACGTTCTGGACGATGAGCCGCAAGGATCCGCATTCCGGTGCGTTTGTCAGCCGCAGCACGGCCGGATCGAATCGCCGTGGCTGGACCATCATCCACGATGGCGGCAAGGTCACGCTCGAACTCTGCCACGATGGCAGCGACAAGTCGATCCGCGTCATTGGTGACAAGCAACTGCCCTCCGACCGCTGGACGGCGGTGGCGGTGAGCTACGACGGGTCAGGCACCGCCGCCGGCGTGAAGGTGTTCTACGACGGTCTGCCGGTGTCGATGCGGACGACGAAAGACACGCTCGCCAAGGGCACGATCAAGACCGATGTGCCGCTGCTGGTCGGCGGCCGCACCGGGGGCGAACTGCTCGCCTCCGGGATCGGCCTGGCCAACCTGACCCTCTGGTCCCGGAATCTGTCCGTCTTCGAAGTGCAGCGAATTGCAAATCAGCCGGCCCTCGAAGCGCTCCTGCCGCTCAAGCCCGAGGACCGTCCGGCCGAGGCCCTTGGCCTCACCACCTGGTGGCTCGGCACATTCGACGAGCCATACCAGGCCGCGACGGCGGAGATTGCGAAGCTCGAGGGGGAGCAGGCCGCGATCCGCAAGCGGGGCACCGTGGCCCACGTCATGAATGAGAAGAACGAGATGGCGAAGGCGTTCATCCTCGACCGCGGCGAATACGACAGGCGGAAGGACGAGGTGAAGCCCGACACTCCCGACATCCTGCCGGCGTTTCCGGAGGCCGCGCCGCGAAACCGGCTGGGACTCGCGCAGTGGCTCCTGCTGCAAGATCACCCGCTCACGAGCCGTGTGACGGTCAACCGGTTCTGGCAGGAGGTATTTGGCACGGGGCTCGTTCGTTCGAGTGGCGACTTTGGCATCACCGGCGAACTGCCAAGCCACCCGGAATTGCTCGACTGGCTGGCGGTGGAATTCCGCGAGAGCGGTTGGGACGTGAAGAAGCTATTCAAACTGATGGTGACGAGTGCGGCCTACCGGCAGGCGGCGACTACCACCCCCGAAAAGCTCGTGAAGGATGCCGCTAACCGGCTCCTCTCCCGCGGCCCGCGGTTCCGCATGGATGCCGAGATGGTTCGCGACTATGCCCTCGCGGCGAGCGGCTTGCTCGTCAAGCAGATCGGCGGCCCGAGCGTGAAGCCCTACCAGCCCGACGGCGTCTGGGAGGCGGTGTCGATGGGCGGCAACACCAACAAGTACAGCCGCGACAAGGGGGAAAACCTCTACCGTCGAAGCATGTACTGGTTCTGGAAACGGTCGGCGCCGCCGGCGTCGATGGACATCTTCAATGCGCCGTCCCGCGAGGCCTGCTGCGTGAAGCGGGAGCGGACCAACACACCGCTGCAGGCGCTCGTCACGCTCAACGACCCGCAGTTCGTGGAGGCCGCGCGGGTGCTGGCCGATCGGGCGCTGGAAGTTGGCGGCGAGACGGATGACGCCCGAATCGAATTCATCGCTGAACGGTTGCTCGCCCGTCCCCTCTCCGGCGACGAGACGGGCATCGTGAAGAAGTCACTCGCCGACCTGGCCGAGTGGTACAAGGCCCATCCCGACGAGGCGAAACAACTGATCGCGGTCGGTGACTCGAAGCCACGGGCTGTCGATCCTGTTCAGCTTGCCAGTTGGACGATGCTGACGAATGAACTCATGAACCTTGACGAGGTCCTCTGCAAATGAACCCACTCATTCGCTCCCCGCTCGACGAACTGGGCCTGAATCTCACCCGCCGTCGGTTTTTCGAGCAGGGCAGCCACCTACTCGGTGGCGCGGCGTTGGCGACCCTGCTCGGCGATCGCGCGGGCTTCGGCAATGCGTTGACGGCGCCGACGGCTGGGATCGAGCGGGTGGCCGGGGCGATCGGCCCGCACTTTGCGCCCAAGGCGAAGCATGTGATCTACCTGCACATGGTGGGCGGCCCGCCGCAGCAGGATCTCTACGACTATAAGCCTGTGATGAACGACTGGTACGACAAGGACCTCCCCGAGAGCGTCCGCAACGGCCAGCGGCTCACCACGATGACGTCGGGCCAGTCGCGGTTTCCGATCGCGCCCACGAAATACAAGTTTGCCCAGCACGGCCAGAGCGGCATGTGGGTGAGCGAACTTTTGCCGCACACGGCGAAGATGGTCGACGACATGTGCTTCATCCGCAGCATGCACACCGAAGCGATCAACCACGAGCCGGCGATCACCTACATGCAGACGGGCAACCAGATTTCGGGGCGGCCCTGCCTTGGGTCGTGGGCCAGCTACGGCCTGGGCTCGCTCAACAAGGATCTGCCCACGTTCGTCGTGCTCGTGGCGCGGCCGACGAACACCGAGCAGGTGCAGGCGATCGGCGCCCGTCTCTGGTCAAGTGGCTACCTGCCCGGGGAATACGCCGGCGTGAGCTTCCGCAGCGCTGGTGACCCGATCCTCTACATCAACAACCCGCCGGGCGTTGCCTCTGACGTGCGGCGCAAGACGCTCGACGGTCTACAGGCCTTGAACCAGCGCACGCTGGATCAGGTCGGTGATCCTGAGACCCGCACCCGGATCGCGCAATATGAGATGGCCTTCCGGATGCAGTCGAGCGTTCCCGAGTTGACCGACCTGGCCAGTGAGCCCGCTCGCACCTATGACCTCTATGGCGAGGCGGCCCGGAAGCCGGGCACGTTCGCCAATACCGCGCTGATGGCCCGCCGGATGGTGGAACGGGGTGTGCGGTTCGTGCAAATCTATCTCAACAACTGGGACACGCACGGCAACGTCGCCGGCCGTCTGCCGAGCCAGTGCAAGGACATCGATCAGGCATGCCATGGCCTCGTGCAGGACCTCAAAGCCCGCGGCCTCTTCGACGAGACGCTCATCATCTGGGGCGGCGAGTTCGGCCGCACCATCTATTCGCAAGGCGGGCTCTCCAAGGAGAACTACGGCCGCGACCACCACCCCCGCTGCTTCACGATGTGGATGGCCGGCGGCGGCTCCCGCGGCGGTCAGATCTACGGCGAGACAGACGACTTCTCCTACAACATCGTGAAAGACCCGGTGCACATCCGCGACTTCCACGCCACGGCGCTGCACCTTCTGGGCTTCGACCACGAGCGGTTCACCTACCGCCACCTCGGCCTGGATCAGAAGCTCACCGGCGTCGAGCACGCCAAGGTGATCCAGGACCTGATTGCCTGACACCAGCAGGCTGCCCGGTTTCCGTCAGCCAAGTTCAGTATGGCGGTCGTCCCGTCGCTTGCGCTCAGGGCTTTTATGGGACCTGTGGTAATCCGCGAGGGGCTGCCCATGCCCCGAGAGCCGGCGTTGCTGACCAGCGCAGGCAGGATGCCGAAGCGCAGTCAGCATCGAGTGAGCGAAGGCCATGGATGGCCGTAGCGAACGTCCGGCGACGGGGTATGGGCTGCCCCGATGGCCTCGCGATGGCGTGGAGCTATAGTATATAACGGTGAAAAGCCTTCTTCTGGAGTCGCTCGCATGCGTTGCATTACGCGGATTCTGCTCGTGGCGTTGATGGCGGGCGGGGTGGTTGTGGGGGCGCGAGGGGCCCAGGCCAGCCGGCTCGATATCCAGGAAGGCGACCATATTTGCATCATCGGCGGCGGCGTTGCCGACAGCATGCAGCACAGCGGCTGGCTCGAGACCCTGCTTCAGAGCCGGTTTCCCCAGCAGCGGCTCGTGATCCGCAACCTGGCCTACGACGGCGACGAGATCGAACTCTCGAAGCGGCTCCGCAGCGCCGACTTCGGTACGCCCGACCAGTGGCTCTCCGGATCAGCCCCGATCCCCAAGCCGGACGACATCAAGGACAAGTCGGCCGTGCGCGAGAACCGGTTCGAACTCACCGGCACGAAGGCCGACGTGATCTTCGCCTTCTTCGGATCGAACGAGGCCCATGCAGGGCCCGCCGGCCTCGACGCCTTCAAGAAGCATGTCGATGCCTTTATCAAGCACACGCTCGAGCAGAAATACAACGGCGTCGAAGCCCCGAAGCTGGTGATGTTTTCGCCGATCGCCCATGAAGACTTGCAGCGGCCGCACTGGACTGACGGTAGCACGCATAATGCCAACCTCAAGCTCTACACCGACGCGATGGAAGAGGTCTGCCAGGCCAATGGCGTGCAGTGTGTCGATCTCTTCACGCCCACGCAGGAGAGTTACGCGAAGATCGCCGAGCCGCTCACGACCGACGGCATCCATCCCAACGAACGGGGCGACCGCGAGATTTCCCGGATCATCGACGAGTCGCTCTTTGGCACGCATCCCGCCCGCGATCCGAAGTCGCTGGCCCGCCTCCAGAAGGCCGTGGCCGACAAGAATTTTTTCTGGTTCAACCGGTATCGCGTCACCGACGGCTATTCCACGTACGGCGGCCGCGCATGGCTGAAGTTCGTCGAGGGCCAGACCAACTACGAGGTCGGCCAGCGGGAACTCGACTACCTCGACATCAAGACGGCCAACCGTGACCGGAGAATCTGGGCCACTGCCGCCACGCTCGCTGATCCCAACACGCCGCTGCCGGCGGTCGACGACGTCGGCCTGCCGCAACTGATTCCTGTCGTCACCAACAAGCCCGGTCCGCTCGAGGGGGGCAAACACGAGTTTCTCTCCGGCCAGGATGCGATCGGCAAGATGACCGTGCACTCCGGCATGAAGGTTGAGCTGGTCGCCGACGAAGGGATGTTTCCGGAGCTCGTGAATCCGGTGGCGATGAACTTCGACGCGAAGGGCCGGCTCTGGGTGGCCGCCTGGGAGAGCTACCCGCACTGGCGTCCCGACGAGAAGTTGCAGGACAAGATCCTCATCCTCGAAGACACCAACGGCGACGGAAAAACCGATCGCGTGAAGACGTTCGCCGGCGACCTCCACAACCCGATCTCGTTCGAGTTTTGGGGGAAGGGCGTGATCGTGTCGCTGACGCCGGGCATCGAATACCTGGAAGACACCAACGGCGATGACGTCTACGACGTGAGGATTCCCCTGGTCGGAGGCCTTGATACCGCCGACACCCACCACGCCTCCAACAGCTTCACGGTCGATCCCTCCGGCACGCTCTTCTTTCAAGAGGGCACGTTCCACCACTCGCAGGGTGAGACGCCGTGGGGGCCGCCGGTGCGGGTCGCCAACGGCGCGGTCTTCAAGTACGAGCCGCGAACCGGCAAGTTCGGTCTCTACACGTCGTATTCGTTCGCCAATCCGCACGGCCACGCCTTCAGCCGCTGGGGCGACGACATCGTCGTCGACGGCACCGGCGCCGTGCCCTACTGGGGCTCTGTTTTCTCGACCCGGCTCGACGGCATGGACAAGCACTCGGGCGCTCCGTCGGTCTATAAGCAGCGGACCCGCCCCTGCCCCGGCATCGAGTTCCTCTCGAGCCCCCACTTCCCCGCCGACCTCCAGGGCAACCTGCTCGTGGGCAACGTGATCGGCTTTCAAGGGATCCTGCAATACACCATGAAGCCCGGCGCGAATCCCGCCGCCGATGCCTACAGCGAGGCGATCGAGGTGGAGCCGATCGTCTCGTCGAGCGACGCGAACTTCCGACCTGCCGACCTGAAGATGGGCCCCGATGGCGCGCTCTACTTCACCGACTGGCAAAACCCAATCATCGGCCACATGCAGCACAACCTCCGCGATCCCAGCCGCGATCGGATCCACGGTCGCGTCTACCGCGTGGTGATGGATGGCAAGCCGCTCGTGAAACCGACGCCGATCGCGGGCCGGCCCGTGCCCGAACTCGTGTCGCTGTTGGCCGATCCCACTGACCGTGTCCGCTGTCGCACCCGGTTGGAACTCTCCGGCCGGCCGGAGGCTGAGGTGGTGCCCGCGGTGAAGGCATGGCTCGCCAAGCTCGACAGGAATGATCCCGGGTTCGAACACCGGCAACTCGAGGCCCTCTGGGCGCTCAGGCACTTCGACCAGGTCGAGCCGCAACTGCTCGAATCGGTGCTCGCTGCCAAAGATCCACGGTCGCGTGCAGCCGGCATGCGGGTGCTTTCGTCGATCGTGGACCGCGTGCCGAATGCGCTCGACCTCGTCCGCCGATCTGCCGCCGACGAGAGCCCGCGGGTGCGGCTCGAGGCCCTCCGCACGGCCACCTATCTGCGGGTGCCCGAAGCGGTTGAGGCCCTGGCGATCGTTGAGGAATTCCCCAGCGACCGGCAGATGGACTACGTCAAGAAGGAGTCGGCTCGGGTGCTCGATCCCGAGTTCAAGCGGGCCCGCGAGGCGAAGCAGCCGATCGCCTTCGTGACGGATGCCGGCAGAAAATATCTCTATCGCTCGATGACCAACGACGAACTGGCCAAGGAACCGCGATCGACCCCCGTCTATCGCGAGATGCTCTTGCGGAATGGGCTCGACGAGCGGGTGCGGCTGGAGGCGGTCGAGGCGTTGGCAAAGGCCGATCACTCCAGTGTTGTAAAGGTTGTTGCCGATGCGTTGGCCACGCTCGATAAGAAGGAGGGCGAGGTCGATTCGAACACCGTGTTCGACCTGATCCGCGTGTTGCTCGGCCGGCCAAAGCAGGAACTGATCGAACTGCGTGGAGACATGGAGCGGCTGGCCACCGGTGCCAAGCGGTCGGTAATGCGGCGGATCGGCTACGTGGGCCTGATGAACATCGACGCCTCCCAGGCCGACGCGGCCGTCGGTGACGCCAGCGCGAAGGTCTGGAAGCTGGCCAGCGCCGAGCCGCGTCGGCTCGTCGACCTCATCGAGGCGCTGCCGCTGGTCGGCGATCCGGCTGTGCGGACGAGCCTCTATGAGCGGATTCTGCCGTTGCTCGATAACCAGCCGGGGCAGGAGAGCAAGGTGCCGGGCACGCTTGGTCGCTTCGTGCGGATCGAACTGTCTGGCAAGAAGACGCTCACGCTCGCTGAGGTGGAGGTGTTTGCCGGTTCAAACAACGTGGCCCGCAAAGGCAAGGCTTCGCAGATCAACACGGCCAACGGCGGCGATGCCGGCCGTGCCATTGATGGGAATACCAGTCCGGCCTGGGAGAAGAACGGCCAGACGCACACAACCGAGAGCACGAATAACCCCTGGTGGGAGGTCGATCTGGGGAGTGACCAGCGGATCGAGCGGATCGTGATCCACAACAGGGAAGGGGCACTGGGCGGGCGTCTCAACGAGTTTACGCTCAAGGTGCTCGACAAGGAGCGCGTCGAAGTCTTCAAGCTGGACAAGCAGCCCGCGCCGTCGCTGGCCGCGGAGTTTACGCTCACAAGCGAAGCCGATCGGATTGCCGCCGCCGTGCGACGGGCCGCCTTCGCTGCCCTGGCTGGCGTGCGCGGCCGCGAGACCGAGGCGTTCAAGAAGATTGCTCCCTTCGTGAAGCAACCCGGCGATCGCGACGCCGCGATCCGGGCGTTGGCTGCGATTCCGGTTTCGAAGTGGCCGGCTGAGGAGGCTGCTCCCCTGCTCGACACGCTCGTCGATGGCATGAAGCAGGCCTCGTCGGAGGAGCGTTCGAGCGACGCCGGGCTCGCCGCCTGGCAGTTTGCGGAGAATCTGACAACGCTCCTGCCGGCGGCCGAGGGAACAGCCCGTCGGAAGGTGCTCGCTGATTTGGGCGTGCGGGTGGTGAAGATCGGCACCGTTTACGAGCGGATGAACTACGACAAGGAGACGATCGCCGTGCAGGCCGGGAAGCCGGTGCTGTTTGTGCTCGAGAATGTCGATGCGATGCCGCACAACTTCGTCATCACCCGGCCCGGCAGCATGCAGGCTGTCGGCGAACTGGCGGAGAAGGAGGCGCAGAACCCGGCGTTCGCGAAGCAGAATTTTGTGCCCAAGTCGTCTGACGTTTTGGCGGCCAGCACGCTGATGCAGCCGCAAGGCTCGCAGCGATTGACCTTCACGGCGCCGACGCAGCCTGGCGTCTATCCTTATGTCTGCACCTATCCGGGCCACTGGCGGCGGATGTTCGGGGCGATGTATGTGGTGGATGACCTAGAGGCCTATCTCGCCGATCCGGCGGCCTATCTCGCCGCGCACCCGCTCGAGATCAAGGACGACCTGCTCAAGGATCGCCGGCCGCGGACGGAGTGGGCGCTTGCCGATCTGGAGGCGAGCGTGCTCGGCCTCGAGAAGGGCCGGTCGTTCGTCCATGGCCGCGAGCTGTTCCGCACGGCCAGCTGCGTCTCCTGCCACAAGATGGGCGATGCCGGAAATGCCTTCGGCCCCGAGCTGGCGAAGCTCGAGGGGAAGATGACGCCCCTCGAGATCACGAGGCACATCCTGGAGCCGTCGCTGAAGATCGACGAGAAGTATCGCTCCACAACGCTGCTCACCGACGACGGTCGGTCGATCACGGGCCTGATCGTGGAGGAGACGCCGACCGAGGTGGCGATCGTGGAAAACCCGGTGGCGAAGGCTGATCCGGTGCGGCTCAAGAAGAGCAACATCGACGAGCGGAGCACGTCGCCCGTGTCGATCATGCCGAAGGGCCTGCTCGACAAGCTGACCCGCGACGAGGTGCTCGATCTGATCGCCTACGTGGCCGCCCGAGGCGAGGAGAGCAACTGCTTCTTCAATCCCGACGGCTGCCCGCACCACGGCAGCAAGTAGAGCGAGTCCCCCGGCTCACGCCGGGGGCTTGTATGGGAGACGGGAATCCCCCGGCTCACGCCGGGGGCTTGTATGGGAACGCTCATACAAGCCCTGAGCGTAAACGACGGGATGTCGTGTTTCGCGTGAAGCCGGGGCGTTGATACAAGCCCTGAGCGTAAGCGACGGGATCATTCCGCCTCACCGCGCGGCGGCTCCCGGTGTGCGTGCCGAGAGCAGGCCCAGGTCGAAGGCACGGGCCACGGCCTGGGTGCGGTCGCTGGCCCCGAGCTTCTCGATCACACCGGCCACGTGGGCCTTGGCCGTGTGCGTTGAGATGCCGAGCAGCCTGCCGATCTCGGCATTCGTAAACCCCTCCCGCATGAAGGCCACGACCTCGATCTCCCGGGGCGTGAGCGAGATGCCGGCCACCTGTCGCGTGGGCCGGGAATCGACGATCGCATGCTCGCTGACGGGCCGCCCGCCGGCGTGCACCGAGCGGATCGCGGTGAAGACTTCGCTGTGCTTGACGCTCTTGGTGATGTAGCCATTGGCACCGGCGGCCAGCGCCCGAGCCACGTCTTCGGCAGAATCCGACGACGTGAGCATGAGCACGCGGGCCTGCGGGGCGATCGCGCGGAGTCGCTTGAGCGTCTCGACGCCATCCAGTCCGTGCATCGTCATGTCGAGGAGGCAGACGTCGGGCGTGTGCTGCTGCCAGAGCCGGATCGCCGCCTCGCCGTCGTCGGCCTGGGCGACCACCTGGAAATCAGGCTCGGTGCTCAGGAGGTTCGCGAGGCCCGCCCGCATCACAGGATGGTCGTCGACGAGCAGCAGTCGGATGCGGGAGGTGAGGTGCATGGTGGAAGCGGGCGGCTGCAGCTGCGGCGGGGGCGGGACGATCTTCGGGTTGCATGCTGAGGCCCACCCATCGGCGACATTATCAGCACCCGACAAGCCAGATGCCAGTAGCCAGATGGCTAATGGACGGCAGCGGCGGTGGCATGGTTGGATGACGAGTCAAAAGCACCATGAATCTCCAACCACCCTGAGAATGCAACGTGCGATTCGCTCGCTATCTGTGGAAAAAGCCATCCGTGGCCCTGGCCGCGTGCGTCGGCCTGACACTGGTCGCCTGCCTGCCCGCGATCGTCCGCGCCGAAACCTTCCATGTCTCGCCGCAGGGCGACGACGCGGCGACGGGCGCGGCCGCAGCCCCATTCCGCACGGTGCAGCGCGGGGCCGACGCAACCCAGCCGGGCGACACGGTGCTCGTGGCCCCGGGCATCTATCGCGAGCGGGTCGCGCCGCCACGGGGTGGCGCCGATGGCAAGCCGATCGTGTTTCGCTCAGCCGAACGGCACAAGGCGGTGATCAAGGGCTCGGACGAGTGGACGCCAGAGTGGCGGCGGCACTCCGACACGATCTGGTCGGCCCCGGTCGATCCGGCCCTGTTCACCGACACATCGCACGTGGACGGCGGCAATCCCTTCGAGGTCGCGGTCGCGAGCACGCCGTGGGGCCGCGAGGGCCGGGCGGAGTATGAGCGACACCTTCGCAAGGAACGAGCCGGCAATCCCAAGGCCGACAAGGATCTCGTCTACTCACTGGGGCAGGTCTTTATCGAAGGCCGTCAGCTGCGGCAGGTGCCCTTCCGGGCTGAGATGGAGAAGCAGCCCGACACATGGTGGTACGACCGCGGCTCGCATGAACTGTTCGTGCACCTCGCCACCGGCGGGCCGCAGGGCCGCCTCGTTGAGATCACGACGCGGCGGCGAATCTTCGCGCCGCACAAACGTGGCCTCGGCCACATCGAGATCGACGGCTTCGTGTTCGAGCACTGCGGCAACCAGTATCCGACCGATTTTTGGATGCAGGAAAAGCCACAGTTTCAGCAGGCCGGCGCGGTTGGCACGCGGAGCGGCCACCACTGGCACATCCATCACAACGTGATCCGACTGGCCAATGGCGTAGGCCTCGACCTCGGACTCGAGGGCAATCCCGAGGCCGACATCGAGACCGGCGGCCAGAAGCGGCCTGGCAGCGCCGGGCGGCACGTGGTCGAAGACAACTGGATCCTCGACAACGGCTGCGCCGGCACGGCCGGCTACATGGCGGATCGTGTCGTGCTCGCCCGCAACGTCATCATGGGCAATAACAGCCTGCGGTTCAGCGGCCAGAAGCGTTGGGAGAGCGGTGGCCTCAAACTGCACCGGCCCAACCAGTCGCGGATCGAGCGGAACTATATCGCCGCGAACCACGGCCAGTGGGGGATCTGGCTCGATCAGGGACCAGGCAAGGAGACGCAGGTCGTCGGCAACGTGGTCATCGGCCACGGCGTCGGCATCGACTTCGAGGTGGGCGGGCCGGTGCAGGGCAAGCAGGCCCTGATCGCCGACAACGTGCTCATCGACAATGCCGTGGGCATTTCGTTTCGCGAGTGCGGCGGCACCGACATCGTGCACAACCTCATCCTCGGCGCGAAGAAGGCGGCGATCGAGTGCACGATGAACGTGAAGCGGACCGACACCTGGACGGCCGAGAACATCAGCGCGACCAACAACATCCTCGTCGTCGCGTCGGGCACGGCGGCGGTCATCGACATCACGCCGTCTGATTTTCTGCGGAGCGCCGGCCGACGGTTCGACGGCAATCTCTACGGGGCGTCGCCGCAGGAGCCGCGGTTTGCGATCGGCGGCCGCGACCGCATGGCGTTTGCCGACTGGCAGCGGTTTTGGCAGGAGGCAAATGGCGGCCGGGACGGCGATGCGGCGAGCCTCGCAGTGGCCGGGATGTCCTACGACTACGCTCCCGCGACGCGGGAACTGGTCCTCCGACTGCCCGCGGAGATCACGCTGCCAAAGTGCCGGCCCGACCCACGAGTGGCGACCGACTTTCTCGGCCAGCCGTTTCCCGCTGGGCATCCTCTTGGGGCTGGGGCCCCTTCGGGGCCCTTCGCAGGTCTGCAGCCGGGCGAGAACCGGTTCACGCTCTGGACAGAGCCGCTGCCCCCACCCGCCGTACCGGCGGAAAAATAGGGTCTTTGAAGAGGTTTGGGGGCAGAAAAAAGTTTTCCGCCTAGCCATTCGGCTAATAGCCCCGGCCACCGAGCGAGCTTACAAAGAAGTTTGTGAGGGGGGCTCTTCATAGTCCCAAGTCCATCCCCGCCCGCTTCCACCAGCACATCAAAGGTGATTCATGGCGACATCCAACCGAGCATTCAGCATCAGCAGTCGCGGGCGGGATGGGTTCACGCTCGTGGAACTTTTGGTCGTGATCGCGATCATCGTCACCCTCGTCGGCCTGCTGCTGCCGGCCGTGCAGTCGGCGCGTGAAGCAGCCCGTCGCAGCACCTGTTCCAACAATCTCAAGCAGATGGCCCTGGCCGTCCACAACTACGACAGCGCACGGAAGCAGTTTCCGTCAGCCTCTTCGAATCCCTACATGCAGACCGTGACGAGCAGTGCTGCCAACTGGGATAACATCGGGTTCATCACGCCGCTCCTGCCCTACATGGAAGAGCAGTCGCTTTACGACCGGGTGGTGGCCTATGCGACCGCGGGGGGCCGGCCGTGGGACACGACCACGAAGAATTCGGTCGTCTGCCCCTACACGGCCAAGCCCAAGTCGCTGCTGTGTCCTTCGGAGGTGAATCCCACGCAGCCCAAGGCGGTCCCCGCAAATGGGATGACGAGCTACCACTGCAACCGCGGTGATATCGCCACCTCTTGGAAGGGCCTCCATGACGCCAATGCCGGGACTCCCATTGAGGTCGAGTGGCGAGGACCGTTTGGCGATGGTGGGACGGGGAACTGCGGGTTGAGCAAGATCACCGACGGCAGTTCCAAGACGATCATGCTCGCGGAGATGGCGATCGGAACCGGCGACAGCACCTTTCCGGGTGGGTCTGCGACGAGCGTGACGATCACGGGGTGGACCAAGCCGAATGCCTGCGCGGCGGTCGGCGGCCCGGGGGGATACACGGGGTCGGTCTACACCAGCACCGGCCTCATCGGCGCCCGCTGGGGTGACGGCGAACTCAGGTACACTTCCTTCTTCACGATCCTGCCTCCGAACGGCGCCTCATGCCAGACCGCCAGCGCGAGCCAGGTCGCCCTTTTGACCACCAACAGTTACCACCAGACTGGCGTGACCCTTGCAATGTGCGACGCCTCGGTCCGATTCATCACAAACTACATCGATGCAGGCGACCCGTCGCAGACGCCGCCGGTGACTGCTCTTGGGCCCTCGAAGTGGGGCGTCTGGGGCGCCCTGGGCACGGCCAAGGGGGGCGAGTCGGTCGCCCAGATCGTCGATTAACTGAGGAGAATCCCATGCATCCCACAATCCCACACGTAGTGAGCGGGGTAGCCGCTCGACCAGCGCCGCTGCTGGCGAGCCGTGGACTCATGCTGGTGATCGTTGTCGGTCTCGGTCTCGTCGTCGGCTGCAGCCGGAGTCGCGGACCGGTGGTGCAGTTCGTCGAGGGGAAAGTCGTTCTCGACGGCGAGGCACTGGAAGGAGCCACCGTGGGGCTTTCCCCCGTCAAAGGCTCAGCAGGCCTGCCTGCCTATGCCCGAACCGACGGCAAGGGCATCTTCCAGGTGACAAGCACGAGAGGCGGAAGGCGCGACGCCGGTGCCGCCGCGGGCGACTACGTCGTCACGGTGTCGAAGGTCGTGGCTGATGATGGGGACGTCGCGGTCGAGGACGACGACTCGGGGAAGAAACCGGCCCGCCGGCCCTCGTCCAAACCACCTCGCAACGTGGTGCCGGAGGTGTACGGCGAAGTGGATACGTCCCCGCTCCGTGCGACCATCAAGTCTGGCGCGAACACCGGCCCTGCGTTCGTCTACGATCTGAAGTCGCCAGGACCGAAAGCGACCCCCGGGAAACGTTGACAGCCAGAAGCTTCGGGTCGATTGACCGACGGTGCTCCGCGGCTCATAGTGACGGCTGGCTGGCTGTTTCGCGGGGAGTCACCATGAAGCGACTCGCAGTTGTCGGTGCCTGTCTGCCCGCGCTATTCTGGCTCGTGGCGGGGCCCATCGTCGCGGGCGAGGAACATCGGTCGGACGCTGTCCCACCGTCGTCCATCGCCATGCTCCTCGCGCAGGATCCTGCCGAGCACGATCCCGGGACCATGGTGAGGACGCGGGGTGTCGTGACGCTGGCCGTGCCCGATCGCTTCGATTTCGCCGTGGAGGATGACTCGGCGGGGATCTGGGTCACAGCCCTCGAGGTGTCAGGCGTCGAACCCTGGCGGAGTCTGCGGCAGTCGCTGCGTCCGGGCGATGAAGTGGAGGTGACCGGCAGTCTCGATCGCGGAGGCTATGCGCCACGGATCGTCATGCGGGCCATGCGGCTCATCGGCAACCGACCGCTCGCGGCGCCGCAGCCAGCAGACCTTGCCCGCTTGTTCAGTGGCTTCGACAACTGTCGGCGGGTCGAACTCACGGGCGTCGTGCAGGGCGTCCGCGATCGGGGCCGGGAATGGGGGCTCGTTGTCTCGTCGGCAGCCCGGCGGATGCTGGTGCGGATTTCGAAGGGCACGCTCTCGACGCCGCCTGAGCAGTGTATCGATGCGACCGTCCGCTTCACCGGCGTGGTGGGGGCGGTCCGCAACAGCCGCGGGGAGTTTCTCGCACCGATGCTCTGGATCGGCAGCGCCGACGACGTCGTGATCACAGAGCAATCTCCCGCTGAGCCCTTCGCGACACCCCTGGTGCCGCTCGATCGCATCGCCCGCTATCGCTTCGATCCCAATTCGGGGCATCGTCTGCAGACCGAGGGCATCGTCACCAGCGTGATGGAGGGCAGATCGTTCTCCATTCAGCAGGGGCTCTGCGGCGTTCGCGTGCAGACGGTGTCGAATCCGCCGCTCGAACCCGGTGACCGCGTGCAGGTGGCTGGCTTTCTCGACATGAGCCGACAGACCGCCGGCATCAGCGACGCGATCGTGCAGGTTGTCGAGCACGGCGCTGTGCCGGTCGCCGAGCGGATCAGCCCGCAGGAGATCATCCACATCAACACGGAGGCCCGCCGCCTCGGTGTGATCGCCCAGCCCAGCACCTACGACGGCTGCCTCGTGACGTTTCCCGCCCGGCTGGTGGAGAAAAAAACGGCGGTGCCGGGCGTGGGGCAGCTCGTCTTGTCGAGCGGCGACGCGACGCTCTCGGCTGTCTATGAAGGCGACGGTTTTGAGCCGCTCCGCGGGCTCGAGCCTGGCAGCGAGTTGATGGTGACCGGTGTGATGCAGGTCGAGATGGTGGGAGACGAGGGGCTCAGTTCCGTGGCATCCGATCCGGTGGTTCAGCAGCTCAGCCTGATGCTGAGATCACCCGCGGATGTGCAGGTGCTCCGCACGCCCTCGTGGTGGACCGCCGGCCGGCTGACGGCGGCTCTGACCGGGCTTGCCGCTGTGCTCGTCGGGTCGCTGCTCTGGGTGGGACTGTTGCGGCGGCAGGTTGCCGCGACGACCGAGCGGCTCGCCTCCGAGATGCGGCGCCGACGCGACGCGGCCCTGGAATTCGACGCCAGCCTTCGGGAACGCAACCGGCTGGCGGCCAACCTCCACGACACGCTCCTGCAGTCGCTCACCGGCATCGATTTTCAGCTCGGCGCCTGTCGCGCGGGTGGACAGAGCAACGGTGAGCAGGCGTCGACCCACCTGGACGTTGCCCAGAAAATGGTGGCGCACGCGGCGGAGGAACTCCGCGGCTCGGTCTGGGCCCTCCGCACGATGCCGGTGGCGGGGCGATCGTTCCGTGAGTCGCTCGAGACGATCGCCACGCAGACCGGTCATGGCCATCCCGAGCAGATCGCGGTACGTGTTGCAGGCATGGCCAACGACGTGCCGCAGTTCGTGGCCGGCAACCTGCTCCTGGTCGCGCAGGAGGCACTCCACAACGCCGTGCACCATGCCGGTGCCCGGCAGATCGAGGTCGTGGCCACGGGCGACGCAGCCGCAGGCTCGATCGATCTGACCGTCCGCGACGACGGCCGCGGCTTCACGCCGGGCAGCCAGCTGGGGCCAGATCAGGGGCATTTCGGGCTGTCCGGCATGCGGGAACGCATCGAACGGCTGGGGGGCACCTTGGCGATCGAAAGCCAGCCGGGAAGCGGCACCACGGTGCGAGCGGTCGTGCCCACGCGGGACTACGACAGGCAGATCGATGTCGGCGACGGTCGGGCCTTGGAATCAGACAAGGGATAAGACACGGGATAAGCACAGTGACGGAAAGTAGGAACAACGTGATGAAGACGACTCGTCGGGACTGCCTGCGACAGACCAGCACGCTGCTGGCCGGAGGTTTTTGCTTGGGCAGCCTCTCGCCGGCCGTTGCCGGTGGCGACGACGGCGATGCCGTGGATGTCTGCGTCTACGGTGCCACGGCCAGCGGCATCATGGCCGCAGTGGCCGCGACGCGGGAGGGTGCGCGGGTCGTCGTGATCGAGCCATCGCGGTGGCTTGGCGGCATGACGGGCGGCGGCCTGAGCCATGTCGACTGGGGCCGCGGAGAGGCGGTCGGGGGTACGGCCCGCGGCATTTTGAAGCGGGGCTTCAATGACGCCCAGTACCGCGATTATTTTCGTGACCTTCTCGCCGAGCATAAGATCCCTGTTGTTTTCGAGCATCGCGTCACGGCGGTGGAACACGTCGGGACCGTCATCCAGAGCATCACGCTCGATCATGCCCCGCCCGACCGGCTCGGGTGCCCGACGGCCGAGCCGCGGACGCCGGCGGCGCGGCGGGTGGTCGCGCGGGTGTTCATCGACTGCTCCTACGAGGGCGATCTGATGGCGCGGGCCGGCGTGTCGAATGTCTTTGGCCGTGAGTCGCGCGGAGAGTTCGCTGAATCTCTGGCAGGCGTGCAGCCGCCGCTGGCCCTCTACGACATCGATCCCTATCTCACGCCGGGCGACCCGCAGAGCGGCCTGGTGCCACTGCTGCAGCAGATTGAGATCAAGCCGGAAGGAGAAGCCGATGCGCTCACGATGGGCTACGGCTTCCGTTGGAAGTTCAGCAAGGAGGCCGGCAGCCTGCCGCTCGATCCACCCGACGACTACGACCCGCGGACCTTCGAGCTCTATCGCCGCGGGTTCCAGCAGAACGTCGACATGTTCACCGGCCGACGGATGCGGAAGCTGGGAGAGTTCGAGGAGGCGAAGGGGAGCGTCTTTCAGATCGGCATCGGGAACCTGTCGCGGGCCCTCTGGGTGGCCACGGTCTTTGGCAGCAACGCCGAGTATCCCGATGGCGACTATGCGACGCGGGCCCGTATTTGGAAGTGCCAGCAGGATTACGTGCGAGGTCTCACGCACTTCATGCGGACCGACCCGGCCGTGACGGCGAAGTGGCGGGATCAGGCGTTATCGATCGGCCTCCAGCCAGGCATCTTTGACGACACGGCCGGATATCCCCATCAGCTCTATGTCCGCGAGGCGCGACGCATGCGGTCTGCCTATGTGGTCACGCAGAAGGACATGGAGGGGCGTGCCGATATCGATGATGCGGTGGGGCTGGCATCGTATGGCGTCGACGAGTGGCCGTATGCGACGGTTCCGCTCGACGGCAAGATCGCCCTCATGGGCGGCTACTATTCCATGCTCTATCTGGAGGAGGCCAACCGCGGCATCTACCGGATTCCCTACCGCGCGATCGTGCCGCACAGGAAAGAATGTGAAAACCTGTTCGTGCCGGTCTGCCTGTCGGCCAGCCACATCGCCATGACGTCGATCCGCATGGAGCCGGTCTGGATGATTCTCGGGGAGTCGGCCGGAGTGGCGGCAGCCATGGCTGTGAAGGAGCAGGTGCCGGTGCAGGGCATCGCCTACAAGCAGCTGCGGGAAAAGCTCCTCCGGTTGGAGCAGCGGCTCGACATTCCCGCTCGTCCATCCCCCGGATAGGGCCGCGGCCTGACCGCGGTCTTCCCGCCTGTTCCTGCCGTTCGGCCGCTGGTAAACTGAGTAAAAGATTTACGTTCTGCGCTCGCCTGGAGGAACGACCATGGTGGCTGGTATCGGCCTGGATTTTCGGAGAATCGGCGGGCTGTGCATGCTCGCCATCCTGCTTCTGTGGCAGGCTCCACAGGCCAGCGCTCTGGAAACAGCCACGGCTGGCTCCCCGCAACAGACACAGGCCCAGTCGCTGGCCCAGCAATCCCGCGGGCAGTCGGCTGCCAAGCAGTGGGATGAGGCGATCGCGACCGCAGAGAAGGCATTGGCGGCCGATGCCAAGTCACCGGCTGCCCTGATCGCTCGGGGCGTGGCCCGCGCCGGCAAGGAGCAGTTCGATACCGCGATCAAGGACTTCGACACGGTCACAGGTCAGGCTGGCCGTGATCCAGCCCTCGTGGCGCTGCGGGCCGATGCCCATGTGCAACGATCGAAAGTGCAGTATGCCCAGGGAAAATATCTGCCCGCGATCGACAGTTGCTACTTCGCGATCCTGGAGGAGAGCAACAGCTTCGATGCCCACTTCAATCGCGGGCTGGCCTATCTCGCCAGGCACGAATACGACAAGGCGATTCGGAGTTTTGATCGGGCGATCCAGATCGATCCCAAATCGGCGGAGGCGATCAGCCATCGAGGCTTTGCCCATGGTGGTCTCGGTCGCTACGACTATGTGATCGGGGATCAGAACAAGGCGATCGAACTCGATCCCAAGCTCGCGATCGCCTACGAGCGACGGGCTGCCGCCCGCATCGCCAAGGGTGGTAAGGAGGTCGCCAAGGCCGCCACCGACGTCTCCAAGGCGCTCGAGCTTGATCCCAAACTCCCCGAGGCGTTGTGCGACCGGTCGCTGCTGGCGGCGATCGGGGGTGACATCGATCGGGCGGTTGTGGACGTCGAAGCCGCCATTGCGGTGACGCCGAAGTTGGCCCGTGCCCGCCTGCAGCGGGGCCTTCTCTGGCTCCAGAAGAAGGATGCCGAGCAGGCCATCACCGCTCTGAACGAGGCGATCCGGCTCGACCCGAAGTCTGCCGACGCCTACGCCGCCCGTGGCCAAGCCAATCTTGCGAAAAAGGCCTATGAGCCGGCCGTCGCCGACTTCAGCGAAGCCATCACGCTCAACGCCAAGCTCTCTGGTGCCTATGCCGGCCGGGCCACGGCCCGCAGGAAGCTCGCGCCGGCGGACGAGGGGCTCGCGGCAATCAAGGCCGATCTTGCCAAGGCCAAGGAACTCGACGACCTGGCCAGCGGGAAGAAGAAGCCCGACGATCTTTCCACGCATCCGCCCCGCTTCGATGTTGAGTCGGCTCCCGTTGATCCGGAGCGGCATGCGGCGGCGCTTGTGTCAGCGAAGAAGATCGATGGGTTCATCGCCGTGAATTATGCCAAGCACAAAGTCACGCCCATGCCTCCGGCGGACGACGCGACGTTCGTGCGGCGGATTTACCTCGACATCGCTGGCCGGATTCCGACCTATCAGGAGACGACGAAGTTTCTCGCGTCACACGAGTCGGACAAGCGAACCAAGCTGATCGACCAACTGCTCGGCAGCGACGACTACGCCAGCCACTTCTTCAACTACTGGGCCGACGTACTGCGATACAAAGATCGACTGAGCGAAGGAGTCCGCGGCGAGCCCTACCGGCAGTGGATCAAGCAGTCGCTGGCGAAGAACACGCCGTGGGACAAGATGGCGCATGCCATGCTCGCCTCGGATGGCCTCCCCTGGGAAAATCCTGCGACTGGGTATCTTCAGCGTGACCCGGGCATGCCGCTGGACAACGTCAACAATACGATTCGGATTTTCCTGGGCACGCGGATCGGCTGTGCACAGTGCCACAACCATCCCTTCGACAAATGGACTCAGAAGCAGTTCTATCAGGCTGCGGCCTACGTCTACGGCACGCAGACCCGCACCAATGCCAACGACAAGCGTTTCTGGTCCGACAAGCCTGGTGACCGGCTCAAGGAAGAGTATGTGGCGATCGAGCAGGAAGAGGAGGATCGGCGGCAGCGGTCCTATGCGTTCGACGGCCATATGAGGGCGCTCACGGAGGTCGTGTTCGACGATGTGGGGCGGAAGATCCACCTCCCCAAGGACTATGCCTACAGCGATGCCAAGCCGGGCGACGTGGTCGAGCCGAAGACGCTGTTTGGTGATGCCATCAAGCCACAGCCCGGCGAGACGCCGCGGCAGGTCTTCGCCCGCTGGCTCACGTCGAAGGAAAACCCGCGGTTTGCAGTCACGATCGCGAATCGGCTCTGGAAGCAGGTGTTTGGGGCCGGGCAGATCGAGCCGGTCGACGACATGATGGATTCGACGGTCGCCGAGAATCCAGAACTGATGAAGTTCCTCGAGACGGAGATGCGGCGGCTCAATTTCGACATGAAGGAATATCTGCGCATCCTCTTCAACACCGAGACCTACCAGCGTCAGGCCTGCACCGACGAGGTGCCGCTGGGCGCTCCGTATCACGTTCCTGGCCCGGCCCTGCGGCGGATGACTGCCGAGCAGGCCTGGGACTCGTTCGTGACGCTCGCGGTGGCGGCGGCCGACTACCGGGAGCCGCCAGCCGAGATCTACAAGGAAGCGGTGGCTGTCGATCTCAGCAAGGCGAGTGCGCCCGACATCCTGACGTCGTTGAAGAAGGTCGGAGAATTCGACCAGCTCCGGAACAAGACCCAGGAGAAGTTCAAGTACAAGGGCAACCTCCTGGCCAGGGCCTCAGAGCTACCCGCACCGCTGCCACCGAACCACTTCCTGCGGACATTCGGCCAGTCAGACCGGGAGCTCATTTCGGCCTCCTCCACCATGGGGTCGGTGCCGCAGGTACTCTTCATGTTCAACGGCCAGATCACGCACATGCTCCTGGAGCAGAACTCCACGATCTACAACAACATCGTCAAGAAAAAGACGATCTCCGACGGGGTGAAGGTGGTGTTTCTGACGATCCTGAATCGGGAGCCGGATGCCGAGGAACTGGCCACGGCGACGGCTCAGGTGCGGAATGATGGCCCGGCCGGTTACGGCAATGTGGTCTGGTCTCTGGTGAACACGCGGGAGTTCATGTTCGTGCAGTAGCAGTCGGGCGGTGCGCGGCCGCTTGGCGGCAGCGGAGCGATCAATCTCAGCGAGGCGAGGTGAATCATGCGAGACGTGGTATCCCGGATGGACGGTTGGAGCAGGCGGCAGTTCATCGAACGTGCCGCGAGGCTGTCGCTGGGCGTCGGGCTGTATGCGGGACTGAACGACGCCATCGCGGCCGAGCCTGCCAAGGGTGACGTCAAGAATGACGCCAAGAGTGGCCGAAAGGCCAAGCGGCTGATCTATCTCTATATGTCTGGCGGCATGACCCACCTCGATACGTTCGATGTGAAGCCAGGCTCCGAGAACCAGGGAAAGACCGGTGCCGTCAACACGAGCGTCGCGGGGGTCCAGTTCAGTGAATACCTGCCCACCCTGGCAGCGCAGTTCGGGAAGATGGCAGTGATCCACTCGATGAACACCGAGACGGGCGACCATGAGGCGGGCGAATATCTGATGCGGACGAGCTATGAGCAGATCGCCACGGAGCGGCATCCCTCGATCGGCCCGTGGATTCAAAGGCTCAAGGGGCGGCAGAACAAGAACCTGCCCGACACGGTGACGATCGCCGCGGGCGCCCGGCATCCTGGGGCTGGATTCCTGGACCCGACGTTCAGCCCGCTGCCGATCGGCGACCCCAACAAGGGCCTCGAAAACACGCAGTCTCCCGGCTATCTCACCGAGAAGTCGTTCGAGAAGCGGATCGCCCTGATCAATCAGTTCGACCGCAAGTTCCGGGAGAAGTATCCGCTCAAGAAAGTAAAAAGCTACACCGAATTCTACGACGAAGCGACCAGCCTGCTGACGAGCGGCGAATTACAGGCCTTCGATCTCGGGAAGGAGAAGCCAGAAGATCGCGATCGTTACGGTCGCGATCCGTTCGGCCAGGGGTGCATGCTGGCCCGCCGGCTGATCGAAAACAACGTCCGCTGCGTCGAAGTGACGCTTGGTGGTTGGGACATGCACAGCACCATGTGGGACTCCAACACGCTGCCGAAGCGAGCGGGCAATCTCGATCAGGCGGTGGGCACCCTGCTCACCGACCTGTCGGCCCGTGGGCTGCTCGAGGACACGCTCGTCGTGCTCACCACCGAGTTCGGCCGGTCGCCCACGATCAACTACAACGTGGGCCGCGACCACCACCCGGCTGCGTTTTCCGCGATGCTGGCTGGTGCCGGCATCAAGGGGGGCCAGGTCTACGGCAAATCCGACAAGCGCGGTCATGCAGTGGAGGCCGATGGCGTCACGCCGGCCGATCTCAACGCCACGGTGGCAGAGGCACTCGGGCTGCCGCGGGGCGAGATCGTCATGTCGCCCACGCTCCGGCCCTTCAAGGTCGCCCACGACGGCAGTCCCGTCCGGAAAATCCTGTCGTGACTCCACATCCGCTTCGGCCGCTCGATGCCAATGAACGCCGCGTGCTCGGCGTGCTCATCGAGAAGGGCAAGACGACCCCCGAGCAGTATCCGTTGTCGCTCAATGCGGTGGTGACCGGCTGCAACCAGAAGAGCAACCGTGATCCCGTCATGCATTTGGACGAGGAGTCGGCCAGCCGTGCTCTGACGAGCCTACGGCACAGTGGCGCGGTGGCGGAGGTGTTTGGCAGCGGGAAGATCCCGCGGTACCGCCACCTGGCCTACGAGTGGCTTGGCGTCGGCAAGGAGGAGTTGGCGATCCTCGGTGAACTCCTGCTGCGGGGGGAACAGAGCGAGGGGGATCTGCGGGGACGGGCCAGTCGCATGGATCCGATTCCCGACCTGGATGCCCTCCGCACGCATCTCGATGCGCTCGCGGCCCGCAACCTGATCGTGTGGCTCTCGCCGCCCGGCCGCGGCCGGATGCTCACGCATGGCCTTTTGCCTGAGGAGAAGCTGGAGAAGGTGCGGTCGCAGGTGGGGCTTTCGGCGGCAGCAGCCAGTCAGGCTCCGGCCGGTGGGAATGTGGACGCCAGCGGGCTGGAAACGGTTGGCAATAGCCGGGGGAGCGGCGACAGCCCCGCGAACTCGGGGCCCGCTGCTGAATCACTCGTCGCCCGCGTCGATCGGCTGGAGTCGGAACTGGCCGAGGTGCGAAACCGGCTTGCGGAATTGGAGCAGGCCTTAGGCGGCACTTGAGCGGCCGCGTGGCGGCCTGTCCGGCCGCCCATTTTCCGTCACCCTCCCAGAATCCTCGGGGAGGAAGGGGCCCGGCATGCCGCCCGCATTTTTTGGATTGCCCGGCGGGAGTGCTGCGCGTACATTTTACGCTCGGCGGAGGGGACAAAGACACCTGGAAGGGGAATGACCATGAGCACCCAAGACATGAGCATCCAAGACATGCGTACCCAAGAGCACGACCGTCTTGATCGTTTGAAGTTGCTGTCGCCGTTGCAGGCCATTCAGGCATGGCTCCGCGATGACTGCGGGCATGGCGAGAGAACCTATCTAGTCACCGCCATCCAGCGTGACCGCCGGATCGAACTCGATGACGACGAAATCGCCTACGTGATCGACGACGCCATGCAGAGCAGCATCGAAGCGCCCGCCGTGTTCGATCGCCTGCTCACCGCCGGCGATGGATTCCAGGCCTGCAACGTGCAGCGGCTGCCAGCCCGTTGAGCCGCGACCGGCTCCCACTCCCAGAGGCGCTTCCGACCGCATAGGCGACGTCACTTCGCCGGAGGAATCCCCTGCAATGCGGACAGCTGGCCGACTGCCGCGTCGACCTCCTTCTGCCGCTCCGCGACGGGCGGCTCCAGGGAGCGGACGGCCGCGGCCGATGTCTCGACCACCGTGGCGGCCTTGGTAATCATGCCGTCGAGTTCCTGCATGCGTGCGGTGAGGGCCGGCATGTCGGCCTGAAGCTTCTCCGCGCGAGCGGTCATGTCGGCCGCCTCCTTCGCCTGAGCGGCCTTTTCGGCGGCCATCGCGGCCTGTGATTCGCCGAGTGATTTGATCTGCGCGGCCTTGGCGGCCACCGTCTTCACGAGCGTCGCATGCACACCGGCCAGCTCCTGGTCGGCCGGCGCCGCATCCACGGCCGACTTCGCACTGGCCGCGGCGGCCTCGAGAGGCCCGACAGCCTTGGCCAACTGATCCATCGTGGCCTGAGCAGCCGCCATTTCCGCCTGCTTGGCGGCGACCTTCTGCAGCAGGGCGGCATGGTCCTGCTGCGCCTTGGCCACTGCGGCGGTGAGCGCCGCGACCTCCGTCTCCTTCGCCTGTCGTTCGGTCACGAGCGCCTGCCGCGCCTGTTCGTCGGCCGCGACCTTCGCCTGTCCCTCGGCCACCTTCGCCTCGGCCTCGCGGACCGCGGCCTCCCGCGTGGCGACGACGCCGGCCAGCTCCCGATAGCGGCCGAGAAACACCGTCTCATCCTGCCAGCGGACGAGATCGGCGCGGGCGGCCTCGAGCTGCACGGCGAGTTCGGTCGCCTTCGCGTCGGCGTCGGCGGCGGCTTGCTTGAGTGGTTCGAGCGCGGGACCAAGCGTGGCGAGCGTGGCTGCCGACTGATCGACGGCGGCCTTCGCCAGATCCCGCTGCGGTGTGAGCATCGCGATCTGGGTGTCTGCGGCAGTGACAGCGGCCTTGAGCGCTGCGAGTTCCGTGCGGCGGACGTCGCCTGCGACCCGCTGAGCCTGCATCTTCGCCGCCAACTCCACGGCGGCTTTTTTGCCGGCGGCGTCGGCTGGATTCTGGGCGAGCGTGGCGAATGCCCGGGAATGGGCCTCGACTGCAGTGGCGAGATCGCGGTCGACGGTCGCGACGGCCTGCTCTGCGGTCTTCTGCGCCGTGGCCGCCTCCGCGCGGCGTTGCGTGGCGGTCTCCAGTTGCTTCTTCAGGTCGGCCAGTGTGGTCTCGGCTCCGGCTTTGGCCTGCGTGGCGTCGTCAATCTGCTTCTGCATCGCCGCCATCTGCGCCGTTGCGGCCTCGGCCGCTATTCGCGCCGGCTCGACGGCCGGCGCCCGTTCGGCGACCGCCCGCTCCGCGGCGGCTGTCCGTTCGGCCAAGGTCTCGGGATTGCTCGACATGCCACCCACCCGCACGGCATCCGAGCCCTTCCAGATCCGGATCTCGCCCGTCCAGTCGCCGACGATCACCGCATCAGTCTCGTCGCAGTAGGAGATGGCCAGACCGAGGTCGGCACAGGGCTCGACGGCCTTCTGTTGGCTCCCGTCCTGGCCCCAGATCTTGGGAGTCTTGTCGCGGCCCACACTCACGATCCGGCCGTCACGGGTGAACTCCAGTGCCGCCACGCCGCCGGCATGCGCGGGCCAGGATTTCACCTCGCTGCCGTTTTCCATCTCCCAGAGGCGGATCGTGCCGTCCTCGCTGCCCGTCGCCAGCAGGTTGGAATCGGTTCGCCAGGAGGCGCTCGTGACCGAGGCGGTATGCCCAGTGAGCGTGAGGAAATCGCGGCCGGTCGCCGCCTCCCAGACCACGACGCCGCCGCTGCGGTCGCTCGTGGCGAGCAGCACCCCGTCGGGGCTGAAGGAGGCGGCCATGATCCAGTCGGTATGCTTCCGCAGTTCATGCAGCCGCTCGCCGGTCTCGGTCGAGTAGATCCGCACCACCCGCTGCGGGCCGCCCAGAGCCACCAGCCGTTGGTCGGCGCTGATGTCGGCGGCGAGGACGGTGTCGAGTTCCTCGCCCAGTTCGGTCACGCGACGGCCGGTCGCCACGTTCCAGACCACCACCCGGCCGCTGGCGCCGCCACGGCCACCACCCCCCACGAGCAGGCTGCCATTGCGGCTGAACTGGAGCACCTGCGGCCGCCCTTCGGGAAACGGCAGCACGCCGGCCAACTGGCGAGTGTCGGTGCGGTAGAGCAGCACCTGCTTCTGGCCGCAGACGGCGGCCAGCGGGGCCCAGGGGCTCGTCGCGATGGATGTGCAGGCATTGACGCCCTGCGTGCGGATCACGGGCTCCAGTGGGATTCTCGCGGGCAGCGGCGTGACCGCCGGCCGTTCCGTCGGAGCGGAATCCATCGCCATGGCCACAGTCTTCTTGGGTGCGGCAGCCTTGCTGCCCTTGTTCTCGAGCACGCCTCCCTCGATCCACTTCCTGATCAGGGCCCGCTCCTCTTCCGGAATGGGCGGCGAGTCGGGCGGCATCTTCGGCTCATCCTGGTGGGTGATGAGCTTGTAGAGGTAGCTGGCGGAGGCATCGCCCGGCTCGATCGCCCCGCCCGAGCCACCGCCCTGCATGAGACCCGTGTAGCTTGTGACATCGAGATCGCCCGACTTTTTGTCGGGATTGTGGCAGCCACCGCACCGCTGCCTGAGGACGGCGAGCACGTTGTCATCGAACGTGAGCTTGTCGTCCGCAGCCGGGACACTGGTGGCGACACTCGCGATGAGCGCCATGAGGACGGTGGTGGCGGCGGTCCTGGTCGTCAGCAGTTTCATGGTGAGGCTCGCTCGGACTCCTGCCGTGCCGGGGGGCGGTTGGTGCGGCTCAGTGATTGAAGACAAATTCGCGGGAATTGAGGATGGCCCAAAAGCCGTCTTCGAGCGCCTGCTGCGGGTTGGGCTCGGCGGCCACGATCGCCACAAGCTCCTGTTTTTCCTTGTCTGTCGGCCGCCGCACGAACGCCCGGATAAAGAGCTCCTCGATGATCTGTTCGGGGGTCTGCTTGGCGTCGAGCATCTTCTTGATCACCGCGCCGGCCTGAATCTTGCCCTGCACGGTGTCGCCGTTGAGCAGGTGCAGCGCCTGCGACAGATTCGGCTCCATCTTGACCTCGCACGAACAGACCGTGCCCCGTGTGGCACGGCCGAACGTGGTGAGGAAGTAGGTGGAGGTGTTGCCGTCGGCAATCTGCACCGCCCGCGCGCCGATCGGAAGTCCGGAAAACTTGTTCTGGGTGTCGGTGACGGCGGTCACCATGTCGAGCAGCACCTCGGCGCGGACCCGGCGGAGCAACGCATGCGAGAAATTCCGCTCGTCCGTGGCGTTGGTCTCGTTGGTCTTGGTGGAGAGCTGGTAGGTCCTGGAGGTGCAGATGTCACGGACGAGCTTCTTGAAGTCGTACTTGTATTCCACGAACCGCCGAGCGAGCTCATCGAGCAGTTCGGCGTTCACTGGCGGGTTCGTGACGCGGACATCGTCCACATCGTTGATCAGCCCCGGCCCGAAGAAGTGCGCCCAGACGATGTTGACGAGGTTGCGGGAGAAATACCGGTTGTCGGGCGACGTCAGCCAGGCGGCCACCACTTCGCGGCGGTCCCGTCCCGCGAGGTCGGGCCGCTCGCCACCCAGAAACGTGGGCGGCACGACGCGGCCACCGACCGGATGCTTCACGTCACCGCTGCCCGAATTGAAGACGATCATCTCGCGGCTGTCTTCCCCGGTCTTGCGGCCAATCTGGGCGAAGAAGTTGGCGAAGCCGTAATAGTCCTCCATGGTCCAGCGGTCGAAGGGATGGTTGTGGCACTGGGCGCACTGGATCCGCATTCCCAGAAACACCTGCGCGACGTTTTCCGCCACTTTCAGCGTGTCGAGTTCGTTCTGGTAGTAGTTGGTGGCCGCGTTTGAGAACGTGCCCCCCTTGCTTGCAATCAGTTCGCGGAAGAGCGCGTCGATCGGCACGTTGGCCTGAATCCGCTGCTGCAGCCAGTTGTAGTAGAGGAGCATCGCCTTGTAGGTGACCTGATTCGACGTGCGGATCATCAGCAGTTCCGACCACTTCATCACCCACATCTCGACGAATTCCTTCCGTTCCAGCAGGCTGTCGACGAGGCGATCCCGCTTGGAAGGGTCGGTGCTCTGCACGAACGACCGGTATTCGTCGGAGCTCGGCAGCGTGCCGCAGATGTCGAGGTGCACGCGGCGCAGAAACTCCTCGTCGGTGCAGAGATCGGACGGATTGATCCGGAGCCGCAGAAGCTTCCGGTTGATCGCCTCGTCGACGTAGTTGTTCGCGGGCGGGTTGGCCCACTGGAAGGCCAGCCCCTTCGGCAGCACGATGAACTGCGAGCCGACCGTGTGCGTCTCGAATCGGGCCGTGATGAAGGCCTCACCCCGGTTCTTGGCCGTCACCACGCCGTCCTGCGAGACCGTGGCCGAGTTGTCGTTGTTGGTGATGAAGACGGCCAGGCTCGTGACATCGCGGTCGGTGCCGTCGGCGTATTTCGCCCTGACGGTGAGCTTCTGTGTCTCGTTTTCGCCATCCATCACCCCTGATGGCGGAAAGAGCTCGAGCGCCACAACCGCCGGCACCGGCCCGGGGTCGGCGGGCGCACCGGCCTCGAGCCAGCGGATCAACGCGGCATGGTATTCGTCCCCCTTCTTGATCTTCGCCCCTCCACTGTGAGGGACCGCGTTGATGGCCTTCTCCACCAGCAGGCTCTCCTCGACGAGCGCGAGGTTGAGTCGTCGGCCGCTGATCTCGCGGGTGAGGCGATGGTGATCGCCGTCGGGGTCGAAACCGAACAGCGACAGTCTGAATCCGTCCTTGCCCCGGGCGGCTCCGTGGCAGCTTCCGGTGTTGCAGCCAGCCTTCATGAAGACCGGCATCACATCGAGCTTGAAGCTGACCGGGGCCGTCTCCCCCGCCCGCTCGACGTGGACGGGCACGGAGACTGCCCGGCCGGCAAATGTCGCAGTGAGCGTGGTATCGCCGTCGGCGAGGGGCTTGAGCTGTTGCCCCTCGAGGACCGCTCTGTCGGGATGGGCGAGATGCAGCGTCGCCTGCGACGTGACATCCCGCGTGATCCCGTCGGCGTATGTCGCCTGCACGACGAGCGTCTGCCGGTCCTGAGCCGAGGAGAGGTGAACCTGCTGCGGAGAGACGACGACGTCGACGAGCGGCTGCTCGGCACCGGAAGCCACCCCGAAGGCCGTCATCGCCACGCACAGGCAGGCCCGAAGCATGGCAGCGGTCGTGCGGAGGTGTGTTGCGGCTGGTTGCTTGCAGTCATTCATGAGGGGGTCCTCGACGTTGGGTCCACGGCTGAAGTGCGGCCTCGCCCCGAACGCTTAGCCCGACCGGCGAAGGGTGTCTGGGTCACTTTGGTGTGCCGCCTGCCTGCTTGCCCTGGAGGCGGAGTTTTTCAAGTCTGGAGAGCGGCTTGGCGGGCTTGGCCGCTGGGTCCTGAGCGGTCTGGTCTTTGGCGGGCTCTTTCGCATCCGCTGTCTGCTTGGCGGGCGGCTTCGCTGCCGCAGCCTGCGAGGAGGTTTTGGTCGGCGCGGCGATCTGGAGTTCGGTATGCCCGCCGCGACACCGCACTGGCTCACCGTGGCAGGTCGTTGTCAGCTCGACAAAGGGAGACTTGTGGTTGCCGACGGGGCTCTTCTCGTCGGTCTTCACCTCGAAGACCAGCTCCGTCGTTTCTTTCGTGAATCGGGCTTCGGTGGCCGTCGTGTTGGGCGGAAGCCCTTGCAGCCGCGCCACCCCTTCGCCCTCGAATGGTGTCGATTGCGTGAGCGTGCAGACGATCTGAGCTGTCTCCCCCTGCTCGCAGGATGATCGTGCGAGCTTCGCGGTGGCGAACGACTCCGCCACCTGCAGCGTGGCAAGCTGCGATGCCGACCAGGCCTGGCCATCGACATTTGCCTGTCCGATCACGTAGATCGGCCAGGTGCCCAGCGCCGCCTTGCCGTCGGCGTTGACCGTATACTCCGCCTCGCTCTTGTCCGCGGGAATCTTCACGTTCGGGACGGCCGCCACGCCCGGCGAGCGAGACGGGAATTCGACGGTAATCGGCTCGTTGAAGCCTTCGGCCCGCTTGACGATGACCTTCAGTTCGATCGTGCCGTTGCGGACCAGCGGGGCCTTGGGCTGCACGAGCTCCAGGTGGAACGGCAACGGTTCAACGACTGCCATGGCCAGCCGGTCGACCTTGGCTGTGAAGAAGGTGGTGTTGTTGGGGCCGACGATGAAATCGGCGGAGTTTTCGAACCGCCCCCTGACCTGCACCTTGTCGTCGACCGGACGGGCCTCGAGATCGAACAGCCCCCCGGCGATCGGCGCGTCGGCTGCCGCTTCGAACACGACCGGCATCTGCGACAGGGCGGAGGGCATCGGCTGGCAGTGCATCGTCACCCCCGCCGGCAGCTTCTCGGCCATGAGCGCGAGATCCCCGGCGAAGTTGGTTCGCGTGGCATTGATGAGCACGGCGTAGCGGCCGCCCCGGGGCACCATGATGGTCTGCCGGGTCTGCGAGTAACGGTCGATGCGGGGAATCGACAGCGTGAGCGAGGGGGCCACCGGCTGAAGCTCGACTCGGTAGACGAAATCGGGTCGGCCACGGCCGAGGTGATCAGCGACACGCACGACGTAGGAACCGTCTGCCGGCACCTGGAACCGGTAGTAGGAGTCGGGACCGCGGGAGTCGTCGTTGCCGCCCACGGTGCTGCCGTCGCCGCGCAGCACGGTGATGACCGGATCAAGACCGCTCCGCAGGCGGCGTGCATAGCACTCGATGTCGTGCGTCTCCCCCTTCTTGGCATCGAAACGGAAGCAGTCGACATCGCCATCCGTGCCGATGATCCCATTGAATGAGAGCGATGGATCGGCGGTGGTCGCGGTGGCGATGTCGTTGTTGGGCTCGGCCTCGAGCACGTTGCCCTGCGTCGAGATGCGGAACGGCACGGCGGTGGGACCGATCCCCTGCGCATCAGGCGCGAAGAGTGGCAGCACGCTGCCGGCCACCGGCACGGCCACGTCGAGCGGGATCGGGCCGGCGGCGTCGCCCAGCAACTGCACCGCCACCTTCTCGCCACCCTTGCCGCCCGCCGGGTAAGCGGCCGTCGGTCGCGGAAACGTGCCGACATGGAGCCGGTAGCGGCAGTTGTCGTTGCCGCCGTAGCTTGTCTCCCTCACCTGTACGTAATATGTGCCATCGGCCGGCGCCAGCATGCTGAGCACGGCGTCCTGACGGGCGATCGGCACGTCATCGATGCTGGCGAGCTCGAACCGCTTTTCGTCGACGATCGCCACGGCAGGGTCGAACAGGAACGTCCCCAGACGCAGCGCCTCGACATCGACGCTCAGCCGCTGTCCCTTCTGGAGCGTGACCGCGAAAGAATCGACGTCCTCTCCCTTCACGACGCCCTGAATCGTCGAATTGAGCGGCACAGCCTGTGCCTCTGCCAGCGTCCCATTGGGCTCCTTCTCGTCGAGCTCAGGCAACGCGCCGACGAAAAACGACCGAAAGTCAGAGATGCCCGACTTGCACCGCACCTGCACCAGGTGCTCGCCGAGCGGGCAGTTCTCCGGCACGAAAACAACCGCCTTGAAGGAGTTGTCGTCGACCGACTGGATGCTGCGGACGACGAAGGCGGCGGCAGGGTCGGACGAATGAAACAGCAGTTCTTCGGCGTCCTTGAGCCGGGCTCCCTTGAAGACCAGTTCACGGTCACCGCCCCGCTGCTCGCCGCGCGGCAGGATCAGCGTGAGCTGGGGAAACGCGGCTTGTGCGTCGTCGATCTGACCGAAGCAGCAGCTTACGAAGGCTATCGTCCACAGCAGCCGCCGACCGATCGTCACGTCAGGTATCGCTCGGTCTCGCATGGTCATTCACGCCCGGGCGGCACGCGCCTCGGTCAGACTCCTCGGGACAGTGGAACTCTCGGCACCGCCGTGCCGTGCGGCCAGCGAGTCAGACGATCAGCTCCTTGCGCACCTTGCCACCGTCGACGATCTCGATGGGCCGGTCGCCCGGTGCCATCAGCTCCTTGTCGGCCACGATGCCGAGACGGTCATAGATCGTGGTGGCCCAGTCCTCGACGGTGAGCGGATCGTCCTCGGGCTCACTGGCCGTCGCGTTGCTGGAACCATAGACGATGCCCTGCTTAATGCCGCCGCCGGCCATCACCACGCTGAACACCTTCGGCCAGTGGTCGCGGCCCGCCAGGTTGTTGATCTTCGGCGTCCGGCCGAATTCCGAGCCGATGCAGACGAGCGTCGACGACAAGAGCCCGCGGCGGTCAAGGTCGCGGATCAGCGTGGCGAAGCCCTGGTCGAGGGCCGGCACCTGGTTCTTGATGCCGTTTTGGATGTTGTCGTGCATGTCCCAGCCGCCGTAGGTGAGCGTCACGAACCGCACGCCCGCTTCCACCAGCCGCCGCGCCAGCAGCATCCGCATGCCGGCCTGATTGCGGCCGTATTCGTCCTTGATCGCGTCCGGCTCCTTCGCCATGTCGAAGGCCTCGCGGGCCTGCTGCGAGCTGATCAGGCTGTAGGCCCGGTCGTAGAAGGTGTCGAGGGCATCGAGTGAGTCGCTCTTCTCCTTCTCGCGAAAATAGCCGTTGACCACGTCGAGCATCCGCCGGCGATTGTCGAACCGGCCACTATCCACGCCGCCCGGCAGGCTGAGGTCGCGGACCTGGAAATTCTTGTCGGCAGGATCGCTGCCGAGGCTGAAACCGGCATACGACGAACTGAGATAGCCGGTCCCCGCAAACTCATTGGGCTGGTTCGGGATGCAGACGTATGGTGGGAGGTTGTTCCGGGGGCCGAACTCGTGCGCCACGACCGACCCCATGCTCGGATACTGGAGCGCCGGACTCGGGCGGTAGCCGGTGAACATGTTGTGCGTGCCGCGCTCGTGGGCCGCCTCGCCATGGGTCATCGACCGGCAGATCGCGATCTTGTCGACGACCTTCGCCGTATGCGTGAGCATCTCGCCCAGCCGAACCCCCGGGATCGAGGTCTCGATGCTCCCCATGGGGCCCCGGTATTCGACCGGTGCGAAGGGCTTGGGATCGAATGTCTCCTGATGGGCGGCTCCGCCCGGGAGATAGATATAGATGACCGACTTGGCCGTGCCTTCACGGCTCGCGTAATTCTTGATGTCGGCTTTCGCCTTCTCCATCCGCAGGACGTCGGCCAGGGAGATTCCCAGGGCGCCGATCGTGCCGACCGAGAGAAATCCGCGTCTGCCCAGCGGGTTGCCAGCGCATGCCATGGTCATCAACCTCCGGAGAATGCTTCCGCCCGACCCCCAATTCTATCCAATTGATCGGTGCTTTGCGGCTTTTGTCGGTACAAATGTCATGCCAGGGCCACAGAAACGCCCCCTTTGGGTGGTTCGTGAATCCCACGCCTCGCCGCTTTGATCGGGTCTATCTGCCGTCGCCACAAGTGGTTACGCACCAGGGCCCGAATATCGGAAGCGGCAGGCCTCTCCGGCATGGATGACGTTACTGCGGGGGCGTGCCGTTTCGAAAACGATCCTGCAGCGTGCGGATGACTTCGAGGTCGATGCCGGGGGGTTGCTGTTCGAGGAACCAGTCGAGCCCGGTGATCGCCGCCTCGCGGCGGCCCGTTTCGAACCGTGCAACGGCCAGCAGGCCGCGGTCGGCGGTGTCGTCGGGCTCGATCGCGACCAGGGCCTCGAGGGAGCGGAGCATCGCCTCGCGGTCCTTCGCGTTCTGCGCGACACCCAGAAGATTGCGCAGCACGCGCCGCACGATCTGCGGCTTGGAAAATGGCCGCAGGTGGTCGTCGTCCAGTTCCTCGTCGGCCACCGCCCGGACCCGCTTCGCCGCATCCTCGCGCGACAGCGGCACCGCCCCCTCGAACACGTCGATGAGCTGCTCGTCGCCCTGGCGTGGGATGTGTTTCACCACGAAGTGACCCGGCAGTCCGATGCCGACGACGTTCATGTCGAGGCGTTTCGCGAGTTCCATGTAGAGGATCGAGAGCGTGATCGGCAGACCCTCGCGGTCGTCGATCACGCGGCTGAGATGGCTGTTGGCGCGGTGATAGTAGTCGGTGCGACTGCCATGGAAGCCGTTGTCGGCGAACAGATACGTGTTGAGCGCGGCGAGGCAAGTTGGTTCGTCCGCATCCTTCGGCAGCGACTGGGCGATCTCCTGCGCCATGCGATCGACCTGCTGCACGTAGGCGTCGATATCGAGTTCCTCGTCGTCCAGCTGCGCGACGACAAGCGCCGCCCGGAGCAGGTCGCAGTCGTCGCCCTGCGCACACAGCCTGGCAAGTTCGCCGCTGACACGCGCCGTGTGCAGGTCGGCGGCCACGAGCCGCAGGTCCGCCGCCCGTTTCTCAAGCGCCGTCGCGCGATCCCGCACCGCCGTCGCGGCCGGCTCGGCGTCGTTTACGAGCGGCGCGATGCCCGCGGGAGTCAGTCGTTCGAGCGGAGGCAATCGGTCGATGGCCGCCTCGAGCCGCGCGGCAATCGCGGCGTCGGGTTGAGCCCGTTCCGCCGGCGGCCCGAAGCGGAACAGCTTGAACTCCGCCTCCGTGTCGCGGAACTTGGCGAGCCCCACCCGGCCCGGGGGCAGGCTGTCGTCGTCGACCGTGGCGAACGGTTCGCCGTTGATCAGGCAGCGGAACCCCGCTTTCTCGACCCGCACGGTCAGTTGGTTCCAGTCGCCCGGGCGGTAGTGCGGCGAGGGCATCTCGCGGAGCACTTTCCACTCGAAGACCGACGGCCCGTCGAACCGCGTGACCCGCAGCTTGCCGGCCGTTGGGTAGAAGCCGTAATGACGGTTGCCGCCGTCGGCGTGAAACGCGAGCCCCGCGGCGCCCGACTCGTCGCCGAGCTTCACATGGACCGACAGCTCGAACGGCGGAGCCGGGACGTCGCGGCGCGACAGGCAGAGCGATCGCCCGCCGAAGCCGCTGCCTGCCTCCGTGACGGCGATCCGCCCGCCACGCTGCTGCCAGCGGCCGCCAAAGAGCGTCGTCCACTGGGTGGCATCGAGTGTGCCGATCGTCAGCCACCGTGACATCGGCACCGGATTCGGCTTTTCCAGGAGCGGCTTGAGCGCGTTGACGCCGACGGCGAAGCCGAGGTTCCGCGTGACGAGCGACTTGATCGTCACGACGCCTATCACGCGGCCGGCGGGATCGACGACCGGTCCACCGCTGTTGCCCGGCTCGATCGGCATCGCCAGCTGGATCATGCGGCGGTCGTCGACCTCACGCATGCCCGACACCACGCCATTCACCACGCTGAACGCGAGCCCGTGTGGATTGCCGACCGTGATCACGGGCAGCCCATCGGGCAGATTGTCGGAGTCGCCCAGCGGCAGCGGCACAAGTGGTTCGGCGGGCGGCTTGATCCGCAGGATGGCCAGGTCCATCGCGCGGTCCGACGCCGTGACCTCGGTCACCGCATGCCGCGATCCGTCCGCCAGTTGCACGGCCAGCGGTCGGGCTTCGCCGGCCACGTGCAGGTTCGTCGCGATCAGCCCGTCGGCGTCGATGACGAAGCCCGTGCCCAGGCCCTGCTGCCGGCCCTCACGGCCCTCGAACATCACCACAACGACCGACGGCCGCACCCGCTTGGCGAGTTCCTCGACCGATGCCAGCGCCGGCGGCGGTTGCGGCTCGGGCTGCGCTCCAGCCGTGCCGGCGAGCAGCAGCAGGCCGGCGACGAACAGCCCGCAGAACGCGGACCTGAAGAACGCGGATACGAAGACTGACGACTGCCAGAGGTGGACGCGCAGGGACATAAAACAGGTCCTTACTGAAGGTACCGAAAGTCTACCGCCCCGCGGCCGGCCGGGGCCCGGTTCTTTTCGCCGCCTTCGTTGGCGAGTCAATTGGCGAGTTTCGCGCGCAGGCGGTCGACGAGGCGGCGCGAGTATTCCTCGTCTTTTCCCGGTTCAATCGCTGCGGCCTCGGGCCACACTGTTCGGGCGGCATCGCCCAGTTGGTCGATGGCGATGAGCGCCGCGAGACGGATTTCGGAATCGTCGCCACACGCTTCCTTCAGGAGGACGGCCAGTGCTGCGTTGGTGGCCGCCGTCGGAGTGCGGCAACGCACAAGCCAGTTCGCGGCGGCGACCCGCACCGTCGGGTCAGGATCTGCGAGCAGCGGCTGCAGCGCGGGGACGGGATCGCCACCGCCGCGTTGTGCGGCCCAGCCTGTGCCGGCCACGGCCCAAAAGCGAATCGCCGGATCGGAGTCGGTCAGCCGGTCGCGGAAATGCGCGGCATCATGGGTCTCGGCGACGTCCCAGGCCGCGGCGAGCAGTGCGTCGTACCGCGTCTGCGCTGCGGCCGCATCCGCCGCAGCCTTCGGATGAAAGATGGCCCATTCGCTTCCCGCCTCTTGGGCCTCACGCCGCAGGATCGGCTCTGGCAGGATGCCGGTGTCTTTTGTCTCCCGCATCCAGTTGCGGAGCGTCTCGCGAAGCCGCTCCAGATCGGCCGCGTGGCGGGTGTCATGCGCGAGGCTCACCACTTCGTCGGGATCCGCGGCGACGTCGTAGAGTTCTTCCACCGGCCGGCTCGTGCGGGCAAACCAACTCGCCCCGGGAGGCAACGTCCCCGCCTTCCTGGCCGCCCTGAGTTCACCGGTGATCGCGACGCCGTCGGCATAGGCAGGAAGATCGTCGCCGTCGAGCCATGGCAGAAAGTTGCGGACGTATCGGAACCGTGGATCACGGACTGACCGGCCGAAGCCCGGCGTGTCGTCCATCCGGTCGCGGGCGGCGATCACGACGTCGCGGGACGCAGCGGTGGGGCCGAGGAATGGACGGCCCTCCATGCCTTCTGGAATCGCGATGTCGGCAAGTTGGAGAACGGTCGGCCCGAGATCCATGAGGCTCACGAGCGCATCCGTCTGGCCACGGGGCGCGCTGCCGTCTGGAAGCGCTGCCCTCGCAGCGAACCGCTCAGGCACGTGGATCAGCAGTGGCACGCGGAGGCCGTGTTCGGTGAGCGACCGCTTGCCGTGGGGAATGCCCTCGCCGTGATCGCCCCAAAAAAAGACGATCGTGTCGTCGGCGAGGCCGTCGGCTGTGAGGTCGGCGAGAAGTTGGCCGACGTCCGCGTCGAGTGCTGCAGCGAGTTCCATTCGTTGAGCGAGCGATCGCCTGATGCCAGGTGTGTCGGGGTAATAAGCCGGCACGGCTACATCGGCCGCCTCGCGGTGCGCCTCCGGGGGCAGGTTCCGGCGGAGCTCAGCGGGTTTGTCACCGAACAGCCCGGACTCGTGCGTGGCATGCAGATTGAAGACGGCGAAGAACGGCGTGTTGCCGTCAGGGCGGTTCCGCCAGTGGGCCTTGCCGGTCGACTCGTTCCAGCCGGCCGCGAATGACCGGTCGAGGTTGTAGTCGGTCTTGGCGTTGTTCGTGCAGAAATAGCCCGCATCGCGGAGCAGTTGGGGAAACCCCACGACGTGGTGTGGCGGGATCGCCTTGCACCGCATGGACAGGCTGCCGAGCGTGGTGGGCATCATGCCGGTGATGATCGCACTCCGCGAGGGAGCGCAGACAGGAGCTGCGGAAAACGCGGCGTTGAACCGCAGGCCAGCGCCGGCAAGGCGATCAAGATGGGGTGTGTGAGCTGCGCCGCCGTAGCAGCCGATCGTCGCGGCCGAGAGGTCCTCCGCCGAGATCCAGAGGATATTCGGTCGGTCATCCGCCGCGGCCTGCAGCACGCCCGCGGCCGTGAACGCTGCAGTCAGAAAAATGGTTCGCAGCAGCATCGGATCCCATGCGTGTTGAGCCCCCCAGATCCAAAGACGATCGGGGAACAAGAGTACCGGAGGGGGGACTTGAACCCACACGTCCTGGCGGACAACGGAGTGTGAGTGCGAGCGTCGGTTCCGCTTGGATTTTGTCACCCTTCCGTCATTGGCCTCTCCAGCATACTGCCGAAGCACTGTCGCCCAAACCAACCCGTAGGATGATCGCTGCTCCTCACAGATCGCCTTCCAGCGGCGGGGCTTCCCCGCCGCCGCTGCCGCCACCGACATGCTCGCCTGGGAGAAAGCGGGTTTTCGGTGGACGCCACTGTCCGGATCACGCTCATCGACCGCGATGTGCCAAGCTACGGCCCGGGTGTGGGAGGAGTATCCCCGCCTATCCTTTCAGTACGCCGCCCTTGGACGGCCGAGAGGGCCGATCTCTCCGCTCACGAGTCGCTCGCCAGCTGGGAAATGGTTGCGGAGGTACCATCGACCGAGTTAACCTTCCCCTTTGGCGACGGTCACGCCGTGGCACCCCCCGGCTCTCCCGCAGTGGGAACCTCCGGCCATGACAACCGTTCGTACAGGTGGGCTGGCAGGGTTTGGCGACCTCGACCCCGGGCAGTGGCAAGCGGTGCACCGGCGGGGCGATACCGACGTCACCTGACGCACCAACGGTTACGCGTGGCGGCCCCCGAGAAAGACCGTCATGAAATTCGACCCTTCACAAGTCCCGTTCGACTCGTCGAAGTCGTTCAACCAGGTATTCTCGAAGTTCAACCCCTGTCCGCACGGGTTGGAGTATTCCCAGCGGTTCGGCGGCAACGTCTCCGAGGCGGCTGCCGCCTGGGACGAGGCGCCCAACGCCGAGTTCCTCTTGTGGGCCCTGCAGCACACGGGCCGGGCGGAGAAGTCCGAGGCCCGCGCGTTCATGTGCTGGTGCCTTCGGCACACGCCGTTCGGTGACGGCCATACCCTCTGGGAACTGCTCGTGGACGAGCGGAGCCGGCGGGTCGTCGAGGTCGCCGAGCGCCACGTCCGCGGCGAGGCCACCGACCATGAACTGGTTGACGCCCGCCTTGCCGCCCAGGCCGCTTTCGCCACCATCGAGGAGACGGCCGATCGCAAAGCCATCCGATTCGCCGCCCGGGCCGCCCCGCGCGCCGGCATCCGCGGCAGCATCTGGAAAGCCGCCGTCTTCGTCGTCTGGGACACCGTCAAGGCGGTGTCCCACGCCGCCATGGAAGCCGTCCCCGAGCCGCAGGGCGACAAAGTCTTCGAGACGACCTACGCCGCCGCCGTGAAGAGCCAGGCCGACTGGCTCCGCGTTCAATACGGCAACCCGGCCGCGCCGTACCTGGCCATGGAAGACGACGGCCAGACCGTGGACCGGCCCTGATGCCGGGGGGTGGCAGGGTGGAAGGAGTCTCTCACAAGACAGGGGTCAGGATTTGGGGAGTGGGTCAGAACCACGTCAACAGGCCGACCAACCCAGCACGGATGGGCGTTTTTGAGGCCCGCGCCTCACAGTGCGCCTAACAGTCGACTCTTTTCGCCGCCGCACTGAGGGGCCGCACGATTGCAAACCCCTAGGAAACAAATACCGGAGGAGGGACTTGAACCCACACGCCCTTGCGGGCAACGGATTTTGAGTCCGTCGCGTCTGCCATTTCGCCACTCCGGCTCGTCAGGACCGCCTGCAGAACACGAGCCTACGGCCCGCCGCGGCCGATTGCCAGAGATGCCCGCCGCGGCCGGTTGCAGCCACAAATTCCGCTGGCCGTCACCACTCCGATTCCCCTACGCTCGCGCTGCATCGCAACGTGTGAGAGAAGTCATGTCGTCAGCCGTTACCATCCACCAACCGGTTCTCCGCGAACGGGCCACGTCGGCCCGCCTGACGTCGATCCTCGATATCGACGGCACCTCTGCGGACATGTGGTACGAATTGCCAAAGGCCTACGCCCACTGGTTCAGCACGGACAGAGCCGATGGATTCGTCGTGGGATTCGTCTTGCAGGCCATGCAATTGCGGAAGGATATCGTCACGCTCGCCCCGATGTCCTCCAAGCTGTGGCACAGTCTGACCCAGTTCTTCATTCCGATGATGGCAAAAGCGTTTCCAAATCTGCACGTCATCCGGATCACGCCTGCCTCGTTGATCGAAACGACAACCTCAGCCACAGGCGTGGCCGGCGGATTCTCTGGAGGAATCGACTCGTTTGCCGCTACCCTGGATCATTTCGTGAACGAGCAATGGCCCACGCATCGGATCAGCGATTTCCTGTTTCACAACGTCGGGTCGCACGGGACGACGAACTACCAGGAGGCTCGCACGCTGTTTCACCAGCGGTACGACACGCTCAAGAAGTATCCCGAACTCGTGGGCGTTCCATTCGTCCCCGTCGACACCAACATCCACGAAATTGTCCCCACGGAATTCGTGAAAACCTACATCACGCTGAACGCCTCGGTCCCTCTCGTCTTGCAGAATCACTTCCGGATGTATTTCTACGCGTCGTCATATAAAAATGAGGATTGCGGGGTGAATAACACAGACATTGTCGGTCGTTTCGACCCGATCGCCTTCCACATGTTCTCGACTGAGACCCTGGATTGCATTTCGACCGGCGGCCAGTTGTCCCGTGTCGAGAAAACCAGGCTTGTCGCGGACTATGAAATGTCCCATCGGTTTCTGAATGTGTGTGTCGATCCATCTGCGGAGGGTCGGAATTGTTCCACGTGTGTCAAGTGCTGCCGCACGTTGCTCACGTTGGATGTGTTCGGATTGGCCGAAAGGTATTCGGAGGTTTTCGACCTCAAGCGATTCGGACAGGTGAGACGGCGGTATATCGAAGAAAGTGTCCTGCCCGCGGCCGAGGGAGGATTCGAATACGAGATCCTGGAACTGGCGAGGGATATCTGCAAGGAGCCATGGGCAGATCGCCTCCGCCGCAGACAGGCACGCAGGGAAGCTCTGCGAAAAATCAAAGGCCGCGTCGGAGAGTACGGCGCCCGAACGGCAAGACGCATGAAAAAAATTGCCCGGTCCGCCAGTGCCGTCGTGGGCAACATGGCTCGCAGGCTGCAGATCCGTTGAGCCCGCGCGTAGGAGTCGTCTTATGCAGCTTTCCTGCGGCCATGACGGTCGCCATCATGGTCTGCCAGCCCCGCCTCGCTGGTCATGGCGGAATTCGGCACATTCGGTTGACGCGATGCGTGGAAGGGCAGGATCGACCAGTCGCCGCCCTCGTGGTCCGTCTGCCGGCGCAAGAAAGGACAGGCTGCAAGGAGACCCTCGACGATTTTCTGCACGACATCTGCGGCGATCGGGTACGCGGTAGCGATGCGAAAAACGTCTTCTTCAGTGAGTCGACGGAGATCCTCCAGGTCCAGTGCCGTCGGCTCGACCCCGAATACCGAGTAGTAGTCGCGGAACTTCCAGTCGCCACCGGTAAGCCGGTCAGAGAGTCGCATCCACGCATTGGGGATGCCCAGCGAATCCGCTGCGATCAGGCCATGCATGGCACTGGATAGCACGACATCGCAGGCGTTGAGTTGCTTGAGGAACTCCAAGGGAGTCTCATTGACCTGCACCAATCGTGCCGACGGGAACCGGTGAAGCAACTCGGCCAGAATCGGCTCGTCAACGTCAACGTAATGTGGCACGAGGCCCAGGCGGAGTTGGCGAGCCGATCCCATTCCTTCCGTACGGGGTGGCACCAGGAGCCGGGCGAGCAGTCCCGGGTCGCCCAGCGCCACGCGATCGACCGGCAGACCCATGGCCCGCAATCGCTCGAGCGTCAGGTGGCCTCGCACAGCGTGCACCACGACGGGCCTCAGGAACTCCTCCCCGCCATCGACGGTGAAGGCGTTGGCTCCCAGCGTGGGATGCTCCCCTGGCGCTGCGATGAATCCCGAACCCCATACATGGAGCGGCGGTTCACCGGCCATTGGCTCGCCCCGCTGCCGGAGGAATCCGTCAAGGAGGCTGCCAATGCAGAGATGGGTCGCGTCATTGATATCCGCCTCCTGCACCGGCCGCCCGGTGAGTGACCGCACGAGCGTCACATTGAGTTGGTCGCCAAAATTGGCAATCCCCGGCGGATTGAAGTAGTGCAGCCGTACCGGCGGCTTGGGGGGAGTATCGGTGGCGACACCAAGCCCGAACAGCGCCCGAGCAAACCGCAGTCGTTTGCGGCATTTTTCCGCCAGGATCTGTCGCCGCGTCAACGGCCGGGATATCGCGTTGGTCATGCCGTGCTGGCCATACAACGCCTTGTGCCGAGCGAACAGTCTTGCCCGCAGGCTCTCTTCGGTCTCCCGTGCCGAGTCGGTGCGGCTGATGCCGTGCCGGCGGTAGAAAAAGAGCGGCTCTTCGAGGCGGTGGAAGCGGTTGCCCTGCTCTATGAGCGACAGCCAGAAGTCCCAGTCCTCAAATCCTGTAGTCATGGCCTCCGCGTAACCGCCCACCCCGGCCCATGCCGCCTTCCGATACAGGGCCGTGTTGACGACGAGATTGTTCCGCAGCATCTCCCGTACCGAAAATGGCGAGACCTGAAATTCGCCCTGCTGGTTGCCGAAAAACATCACCCGCGAGTAGCAGATGTCCGCGGTGCCATCCTGTAGTTTTCCCAGCGCTCGTTCGACAAACGTGGTGGCGAGCATGTCATCGGCGTCGAGCGGCACTATGTACGCGCCGCGGGCCGCACGCACGCCAGCGTTCCTGGTGGCGGCGACGCCCCGGTTGGTGTTGTTGAGGATCGTGCGGGTGCGGGGGAAGGTGCTCCGGCGCACCATGTCCCTGGTGAAGCCGTCGGTGGAGGAGTCCTCCACGACGATGATCTCGATCCGCGGAAAAGTCTGAGCCAGTACCGACTCGATCGCTTCTGCGAGGAATTGCCCCTGGTTGAAACAGGGTATCACGACGCTGACGAGCGGGTCATGCATGCTTATGGCCTGAGTCGACAAGCGTCGCGGGTGACATGCGGACGGCAGAGATCTTGAAGGTGTCGTGAAGAAAGCCCCAGAACAGTGAAGCCCCAGGACAGTAAGGCGTCGAAGAGAGCCGGTTCAATGTCAGCTACCCTCTCCTTCAAAGCATTCTTGCGGTGCCGCCCCCCCCAGACCGCCCTGTTTGTGGCGTTGCCATAAACTCGCTTGGTGAGCGGTGGAGCCCCGAATTCCGCTGGCCGCGACCCGTGGCACTGGCCTACCCTTATGGGCATGAAGACCATCGTGTTCGAGGATCGTGCTGTCGGCCAACTCGGCCTTCTGACCGCCGCGCGGCCCGCCTGTGACCTCACCATCGGCTGTTGCACGCTCGTGGAGGCCCTCGGCCACTTCGGCCCGGTCCGCCGCGCGGTGCGGCCCTACCTCGCCCGCTATCTGGAGGCGGTCGCCGGCAGTCGGGTGGCCGTGTGGGGCGGCGCATCCGCGATGCCCCCGTCGAGCCCGCCCGCCTCCTCGCACGGCGCGATCGCGCTTATCGTCAACGCCCGCGTCGTGCCCAGCCGCGAAACACTCGTCACGCTCCGCAGCCTTGTCGAGGCCGGCCATCGCACGGTTGTCTATCAAGGCGATGCGATCGCCGCAGCCATCGTGCACCTGGCTGCCGACGGTGGCGGTCCTGACCAGGCCGTCGTGGATGCGGTGCTTGCCGATGCTGCCAGTGCGACGGATGCGATCGATTCGCTCTCACTTTCCGAGGCCGATGCCGACATCGAGATGCTCTCACTGCCCCACGAGATCATCGCCGCCCACGAGCGGACAATCGCCGGGGCACTCGCGGTGCAGATCGACTCAGGACGCTTCCACGAGATGCGGCCCGGTCTCTTCGCCGCCGCCGGCGCGGAGATCGCGGAGCAGGTCGTCGTGCGGCACGGGCCGGTCGTCGTCGATGCCGGCGCCGAGATCGGCCCCTTCGTCTGCCTCGACGGTCCGATCTGGATCGGCAGCCGGGCCCGCGTCAATCCACACGCATGGATCCGCGCCGGCACGGCCATCGGCGCCGAATGCCGTGTGGGCGGCGAGGTCGAGGCGACCGTCATGGAGCCCTTCTCCAACAAGCCTCATGACGGCTTCCTCGGCCACAGCCACATCGGCAGCTGGGTGAACCTCGCGGCCGGGACCATCACGAGCAACCTCAAGGCCACCTACGGCCCGATTCGCCTGCACACACCGGCCGCCGACGGGAGCCGCATGACGATCCACACCGGCCGGCAGTTTCTGGGGGCGCTGGTGGGTGAGTTCGTGAAGACGTCGATCAACACGACGCTCCCCTGCGGTGCCAGGATCGGCATCGCGGCGACGGTCGGCGGCCTCGTGCCCGAGGAGGTGGCCGCCTTCACGAACATGGTCGTGCCAGGCGGCGAACGCACGACTGCCGAGCAAGCGACCGTTGTTCTCGAGCGGATGATGGCCCGGCGGGGCCTGGATTTACTGGAGGCCGACCGCCAACTGCTCTGCACGCTTGCCGTTCCGCCGACGGAACCCTGACCGTTCGCGACACTGAACTATAATAGAGAGCCACACGATCGAGCCGCTGTCCCCTTCCCCCTTTTCGAGGCCTTACCGTGTCGATCAAGGATGCCTACGAGAACGGCCGCTTCGGCCTCTCCTTCGAGCTGTTTCCGCCCAAGACGCCCGAGTCGGAGGCGATGATGTGGCGGACTGTCGATGACCTGATGGCCTTCGAACCCGCCCTCATCACCTGCACCTATGGCGCCGGCGGGTCGACTCGGGGCACGACGCTCGACGTGATCGAAGGCGTGCGTTCGCGGCACAGCCTGCCCGTCGCCAGCCACCTCACCTGCGTGGGCAGTTCCGTCGACGAACTCCGCGGCTACCTCCGCGAGGCCGGCGACCGTGGCGTGTCGGCGATCGTCGCGCTGCGGGGTGATCCGCCCAAGGGGGAGACGTCGTTCACGCCCGTGGCGGACGGCCTGCGGTATGCGTCGGAACTCGTGGCCTTGATTCGGAGCGAGTTCCCGGAATTCGGCATCCTCGTCGCCGGCTATCCAGAGACGCATCAGGAGGCGGTGAACGCCGCGGCGGATCTCGACAACCTCAAGCGGAAGTGCGACGCCGGCGGCGACGTGGTCGTGACGCAGCTCTTCTACGACAACGCCGACTTCTTCCGGTTTCGGGACCGGTGCGCAGCCATCGGCATCACCCAGCCGATCGTGCCCGGTGTGATGCCCGTCACCAACTATGCGCAGGTGCGTCGGATCGCGAGCCTGTGCAAGGCGAGGCTCCCTGACGAGTTCACCCAAGCCTTCGAGGCGGCCGGTGCCGACGAGGCGGCGCAGTTCGAAGCGGGCGTCGAATTTGCCTCGCGTCAGGTGCAGGGGTTGCTCGACGGCGGCGTACCCGGCATCCACTTCTACGTGCTCAACAAGTCGACCGCGACTGCCCGCGTGCTCGGGCAGGTGGCGGTGCGGTAGCGGTGTGCTGGGCCGATCCCGTCGCTGACGCTCAGGGCTTTTATGCCCACATACAAGCCCCCGGCGTGAGCCGGGGGATCGTGTAACGATTATTTCCCGCGGCCGGTCTGACGCGGCGGCAGCTCGTCGTCCATCGTGCTGATGTAACTCCGCAGCCGCTCCAGCTCGTCGCTGACGTGCCGGAGTTTGAGCATGTTCTCTACACGCTTCACGAGTTCGACCTTGTTGACCGGCTTCGACAGGAAGTCGTCGGTGCCAGCTTCGACCGCCCGTTCGATGTCACCGAGCTCGCCGAGCGCCGTCACCATCAGGATCATGATCGGGCTGGTGGCCGGATCTGACTTCAGCCGCTCGCAGACCTCGAAGCCCGACAGCTTCGGCATCATCACGTCGAGCAGGATCACGTGGGGCTGGAACGAAGCGACCTTGTCGAGCGTGTCGCGGCCATCCACCGCCGTGGTGATCTCGCAGTCGAGTTCGGCGAGGTAGACCTCCAGCAGTTCGCGGTTGGGCTCGTTGTCGTCGGCGATCAACACGCGGCTGCGAGGAGTCGGGGTGGTCGTCTTCGTGGAACTAGGTTTGGGCGTGGGCATCGTGCAGAGCTTGGGTGAGAGCGGTTGTGAAGAGACGGTACGACCTCAGGGCAGCTCGAAGAGCGACTGGCTCTTCACGATCGCGTGATCGTCCGGGAAGGTGTGAAATGCCTGCACGGAGAGCCCCTTGGCGCGGGTTTCGATGTTGATCCAGCTGAGGGCGCCCGTCGCCAGTCGGCCCGACGAGCTGAAGTGGTGGAGCAGGCCATGCTTGCGGCCCTCGGCGGCGAGTTCTTCCTGAAACGCCCAGAACACCGCCGGCGCGACCCGCTCCAACTGGAAGCACATCTGATAGGAGGCACCGCCGCGGCACTCCATGCGGTCGCTGCGTTCTCCGCAGAGCCGGTGGGAGAGCAGCCGCCGCTTCTGGGGCAGGGGCTGGCCGCTGTCGGCAGCGACTTCGGTCAGCGTCAGGCCGTCCTTGCGCCAGGTCACGAGGTGGCCGGCATTCGTGATCGCCACCACCGCCGTATATTCGCCGCGGTCGATCGTGCGTGAGCAATGGATCTCGAAGAGCTCGGGATGCAGCGTCCGCCCGTAGAGCTGGAAAACCAATTCAGCGACCTTGGGGCGAGCCGACAGCACGAGATGCCACTCCACAGGAAGACACGAGACGCTCGACGACAACCAGCCTCACTCGGCCGGTTGCCGCGCTCCGATTCCTACCACGCACCGATTATAGATCGTCGCCGCAGGCGGCACCAAGCCGGATGCAAAGTTCCTTGTCTCCGCGGTGTTCCCGTGGAAACTACACCAGCCCGACCAGGAGGTCGTAGAAAAAATGTGTGCCGGCGGCGATGCCGAAGCCACGGAGCAGGAACAGCAGCGCGAAAAACAGGCCCGCCACGGTGCGGAACGTGAAACTGTAGAGCGTGAACGAGTCGCCGAGCGGGCCGATGTAGTGGGCGCCGCTGAAGAGCAGGCTCGACAGCACCAGCGCCCAGAATCCGGCCGCTAGCGTCGAGCACCCCAGTCGCTCGAAGGTCCACACGGCGATGGGGAGCATGAGCAGCCGAAACAGCACTTCCTCGTAGAGGCCTGCGCCGCAGAAGCCGACGAGTCTGGCCAGCAGCGCATGCCAGCCGAATCCGGCATCGCCGTGCAGTTGCAGGGATTCCCACTCGAGGAGGCCCGGATGAAACGGCCAGAGGCTCTGCTGCAGCCGTCCGATGCCGATGAGCACGACCGCCCAGAGCGTGCATTCGGCCGCCATGCCCGGCAATGCGGCCAGGCTCACCCTCCAACGATCGTGCGAGAGATATTGCCACACCAAAAGTCCCACGACGGTGAGCAGCGGCAGGAGAAAATACTGGCCGAATCCCAGGGCATCCAGCAGGTGACGGAGCCAGACGTCGGCGCCATTGCGGGGCGATCCACGGCCAAGCAGCAGCACGCCACCCTCGTAGGCAAGGACCAACGGAAGCGTAAAAACAAGGCTCGTGAGCGGCGTGCGTGAGAGTTGCCAATACGACTCGCCTGAGGCGGTGACGTGTTCCGGCGTGTCTGCCAGTGGGTCGGCATCCGCAGCGTCGGACAGCAGATCCGGAAGCGGCTCTCCGAGTGGCAATCCATCCGGCAAGAGCGCTGCGGGCAGCTGTTCGTCAAGCCCACGCCTGGATTCACCGGAATGCCGTCTATCGGCGCCCGATGCACTGTCGTCACGGGAAGAAAAGTGGACCATGAGATGATGCGCCACGCGTGGTCGGATGCAGTCAACGCCGTCGTTTGCGATGTTCTTTACCATGGAAGCACACCATCCCGAATCTGTTTCGACAATGCTTGCACTGCTGGCAAAATTTTTTTTGGTTCGGAACGGCCTTCTTCTCCCGATTTTTTGGAAGTGAGTCATCGCGCACGTCGTGCGCGATGGAACGTCCTTGACATCTTCGAAGGGGTTCACAGAATGAGCCCCCGTAAGGTGATCGCGACTCGCAGACATGGGTGTCACGCGAACGCGGCCTTGAGGCACCTTAACAAACACTGACGAACACAGACGAAACCATCGTCTCGGAAATTTCGGGGGCGACGACTGGAGGGAGCGACAGTCGGCGACTTTGGTCGTGGCCTGGATGTCCCCCCGGTTTTCGAGCGATGCGTGATCGGTTTATCTGGCTGGTTTTCCAGCATTTTGCGGGAGGTTCGTGCGGCGTTGTTGATCCTGGAGGGTGGCCGGCAGATAGAATCGGGGTGCTGTGCCGCTGGGTAGAAGCCCGCTGGGTGAAAGCGCTTTGGTGTGAAACGCTATGGCACGATGCCTTGTCGGTTGTGGATCCAACGTCGGGAAACGGCGTGAGTATCTCGACCGCGCGATGGAATTGCTGCGGTTCATGCCGGGCGTCACGCTCGTGAGCGTGAGCCGCTACCGCGACACCCGGCCGATCGGCGGCCCGCCCGGGCAGGGTGTTTTTCTCAACGGCGCGTGCCTGCTTGAGACCGATCTGGCTCCGCACGATGTGCTCGGCATGCTTGCGGCGGTGGAGAACACGCTCGATCGTGAACGCGGCGAGCGGTGGGGCCCACGGACGGTGGACCTCGACCTGCTGCTCTACGACGCGATCGTCCTCGATACCGCGACGTTGACGCTGCCGCACCCGCGGATGGTCACCCGGCGGTTCGTGCTCGAGCCGTGCGTGGAGATCGCCCCGGATCTTGTGCACCCGTTGGCCGCCTGCACGCTTGAGGACCTGCTCGAAAGCATCTCTTCGCCGCACTCGCACGTGGCGGTGATCGGCGTGCCGGGCGCGGGGGCTGCCGAGGTCGCGGCCGCGGTGGCCCATGCGACGCTTGCGCGGCTGGTCTCGGCGCCGCCGGAATACGCCGTGATCGGCGGCAGGGCAGCGGGACTCGATGCAGCCGCTGGCGATCTGGCCTGGCGGCACGCGGTCGAGGCCTGCGCGCAGCCGCTGCAGGCGAAGCGATGGTCGCCGGATCCGCACGGCACCGTCACCGACTACTGGTTGCACACCGTGCGCCTGGCGGCGGTGGACGCGCTGGCGGCAGAGTCACTCGATGGCTTTGAGAGTCACTTTGCGCGGATGGCGGCGCAAACCGTGCCGCCACACGTCGCCATCCTGCTGGTGGCTTCCCCCGAGCTGCTCGAGGCGAAGATCGCCGCGCGTGACCGGCAGTCCGCTGAACCCGCTGGCGTTGGCGCCGGCGGGCGGGCGGGCGGGGCGGTGTGCGCGGCAACGGACGAGGCGGTCGTGAGGCTTTTACGACTGCAGGAACGAATCGCCTCCGAGATCCGCTCTCCCGAGAGCAGTGCCGCGGGTGGGCCACGGGCCGTGGTGACGATCGCTGCCGCGGATTTCGATCAGGCGGTGCAGGAAGCAGTGGCCGTCGTCGAGGCGATGGCGTGATGCAGCAGATCGTGCACGATCCCGATCGCATGCGGGCGCTCGTCGTCGAGGCGCGGGCCGCCGGTCGACGGGTGGGATTCGTGCCCACGATGGGAGCGTTGCATGCGGGCCACGTGAGCCTTGTGACCCGGGCGGCGCGCGACTGCGACGACATTGCCGTCTCGATCTTCGTGAATCCCACGCAGTTTGGTCCGCAGGAGGATTTCGCCCGGTATCCGCGGACGCTCGCCGCCGACACGGCGCAGCTCGCGACGCACGGCGTGAGGTGGATTTACGCCCCGGAGGTATCGGCCGTCTATCCGCCTGGCGACGCCACGCGGATCGTCGTGGGCGGGCCGGCGGTGCGGTTTGAAGGGGAGCGGCGGCCGGGCCATTTCGACGGCGTGGCAACGGTGGTCTGCAAGCTCTTCCAGGCAGTGCCTGCCGACGCTGCCTACTTCGGCGCCAAGGATTGGCAGCAGACGCTCGTCGTCAGACGGATGGTTCACGACCTTGGCCTGCCGATCGAGATCGTCGTCTGCCCCACCGTGCGCGAGGCGGATGGTCTCGCCATGAGTTCGCGGAACGCCTATCTCTCCGCTACCGACCGCCCTCGCGCCGCCGCGATCTCGGAGAGCCTCCGTCAGGCGGAGCAGCTCTGGGCTGCCGGTGCCGCTGCCGCCGCGATCGAAGAGACGATGCGAAAGACCATGGAGGCCCACGGCATCGTCGTCGACTACGCGGCGCTCGCCGATCCCGAGTCGCTCGAACCACTCACCGCTGACGCGTCGCGCGCGGTGGCGCTGGTGGCCGGTCGTCTGGGGTCGACGCGGCTCATCGACAACCGTGAACTTCGCGGCCGTGGCACTTGCGAGCCCCGCAGCACACCCGATCAAGGCCTGGGCCACTGATGCTGTCGACGCTCTTTCACATCCCGACGCGGATCACCGTGGGCGGAACGTCGCTGCCGCTGGTTGGCTTCGGACTCTTCTTGGCCGTGTGGGGAATCGTGGCGGCCGTCATGCTGGCGCGAACCGCCGCCGGCCACGGCTGGAGGGCGGCGCTCGAAACGCTGGGAGTGCCGCTGGCGATCACGGCGGCGACGATCCTCTGGCTGCTTCCGGCGCTCGACGACGGCCAGGGCGTGCCGGTGCGGGGCTATGGGGCGATGCTGTTGGTCGCCGCGACATCCGGCACCTGGCTCTCGATCGTGCGGGGCCGCAGCATGGGCTTCGATGCCGATACGATCCTGGCGCTGGGTATGGAGGTGTTTCTATGGGGCATCGTCGGCGCGAGACTCTTTTATGTGATCGAATACCACGATCAATTTTTCGCCGCCGAACGGAGTTGGACGGAGTCGCTTGCGGCTGTGCTTAATGTCGCGGCCGGAGGTCTGGTGGTGTTTGGGTCGTTGCCGACGGCGGCACTGGCTGCCTGGCGGTTTGCCAGCCGCCGGGGTCTGTCGCTCCCGCGACTGGCTGATTGCATTGCCCCGGGGCTGCTCGTCGGGTTGGCCATTGGCCGGATCGGCTGTTTCCTCAATGGCTGCTGTTACGGGGGGCCCTGTGATCTGCCCTGGGCGGTACGGTTTCCACCGGAGAGCCCTCCGTGGCTCGACCAGGCCGCGCGGGGGCTCTTGCCCGCCGCGGCGGCCGACGGCGGCCGCCCGTGGAGCCTGCCGGTGCATCCGGCGCAGCTCTACGCCGCGGTCGATGCGGCGATTCTGGCGGTGTTGGCCTGCCTGGCCTCGGCCACCCCGCTGGCCCGGCGGGACGGCCAGGTGTTTGCGCTGGTGCTCACCCTCCACCCGATTTCCCGGCTGCTGCTGGAGGCCATCCGCGTCGATGAGCCGCCCGCCCTGGGAACGCCGCTCTCGATCTCGCAGCTGGTGTCGCTGGTGCTCCTGGCGGCAGCGGCCGCTCTTTGGTGGTGGACCTTCCAGCAGCCGCCGCGTGGGCCGGGCGACCCTGCCGCTCGCTTCGCCCCGGGCCATGGGCCAACTGGCGGATCAGCCGATGGGGCAGGCTCCAAGGCTGGGGGCGGCCCACGTGTGCTGCCGCCTGACAGCCTCACGATCCGCTGCCGGGAGGATGGTCCCCTGGTGGTCGAAATGCCCACCGCCGAGCGGTTCGAGACACTGTGCCTCCGGGTCACCGATCATCACGGGAACGAGTTTCCGCTTCCCGTTGGCAAGCGGGCCGTTGCCCTCTGCCGCTGCGGCCACACGCAGACCAGACCGTTTTGCGACGGTTCCCACAAATCCTGCGGTTTCCGGGCCGCTGACGTTGTGCGAGGCTGAGGTCCGGTTGTCGGGTTTGTGCGGGATGGGGAAAGGCTGTTATAGGCGCAAGGTATTCCCCTGAAGACACTTACGTCATCCAACAGGTGTGGAAAACGGGCCCGGAGGCTCCCGAGCGATATGGACTGGGCAGGAAAACCCCTGTACGGTTGAGAGTCTGACGTATGGAAATTTCACCCCCGGCACCCCCGGGCGGTCCCTGTCTGGACGGCATGATGTCGAAACCCGGGACAAACCTCTACCAGCGGAACAGTGTCTGGATCATGGCGATCCTGATCTTCCTGTTGCCATTGGTGGTCGTCGGTGCGATCAAGGCCAAGGGCAACAACCGCAACGACGTGAAGGGCTGGCTGCCCCTCGAATACCCCGAGACGCAGACCTACCGCTTTTTCCGGAAGAACTTCCAGGGTGAGGAGTTCATTCTGGTCAGTTGGGACGGCTGCACAATGGCCGACCCCCGGCTGGAACTGCTCGCACAGAAGCTGCTGCCTCCTCCGGAAGAAGCGTCTCGGATCGAGCGGCCTCTCTATTTTAAGACGGCCCAGACCGGCCCCCGGGCCGTCGAACGGATGACCGATGAGCCGTTGAACCTCGATCGCGAGGAGGCGATCTCCCGGCTGACCGGGGCGATCATCGGCCCGGCCGCGGAGGGGATTCCCGCCGGGAGCGACGCCGACGACCTCGACGCCCGGCAGACCTGCCTCGTGCTGACTCTCTCCGACGCGGCCCGGTCCAACCTGCATGGGGCGCTCGATCTCATCAAGGACGTTGCCGCCGGGGAGTGCGGGATCCCCGAGCAGACGCTGCACATGGGCGGCCCTCCGGTCGACAACGTGTCGATCGACCGTGCCGGTCAGACGAGCGTGACGATTCTCTTCGGCCTGTCGCTGGTAGTCGGTTTCATCGTCAGCTGGTGGAGCCTCAAGAGCAAAACACTGGTGGCGATGGTGCTGGCCTCTGGCGTCTACAGCATGTTCGCCAGCCTCGCGGTCGTCTGGTACTCGGGCTATCCCGTCGACGCCATCCTGCTGACGATGCCGTCGCTGGTCTATGTCGCCACGACCAGCGGCGCGATCCACCTCGCCAACTACTACCGCGACCAGCTCGCCGAGACCGGTGTGGTGGAGGGCGCTGCGGGCCGGGCGGTGCACCACGCGCTGCTGCCGCTCACGTTGGCGACGGGCACGACGGCGATCGGTCTGGCGACACTCGCTGTGAGCGAGTTGGTGCCGATCAGAATGTTCGGCATTTTCTCCGCCATCGGCGTCGTGGTCAGCTTCCTGATCCTCGTCACGTTCATGCCGGCGGCCCTTGAGCTGTTTCCGCCGAAGCTCAAGCTGGGCAAGCTCGCCGAGGACGAAGGGGAGAGTGCCTGGAAGCCGGTCGAGTCGAGCCCGTGGTGGGGTGTCGGACACTGGATCACAGATCACAACGGCCTGGTCACGGTGGCCTGTCTGCTCATGATGGCTGGCGTGGGCTATGGGCTCACCCAGGTCGAGAGCAGCGTGCAGCTCATGCGGCTGTTCTCCTCCAAGGCCCGCATCCGCCAAGACTACCACTGGCTGGAGAAGCACCTCGGCCCGCTCGTGCCGATGGAAATCCTCGTGCGGATCGACCAGCAGACATGCCCGCTCAACTTCCTGGAGCGGATGGAGCTCGTCGGCGATATCCAGAAGAAGATCGGTGGCCTCGACGAGGTGGGCAGTTCGCTCTCGACTGTCACGTTTGGTCGCAGCCTTGACGTCGGCGACGATGGCGACAGCATCGGGGGCGCCGCAGCCCGGGCCATCGGCTTCGGTTCGCGGACCAAGCGGAGCGTGCTCAACCGGCGGCTGACCGCCCATCGTGCAGATTTCCTCGCCGGCGATTATCTCCGCGAGGCAGAGCTGCCCGATGGCACGCAGCAGGAACTCTGGCGGATCAGCGCCCGCGTCAGTGCGACCAAGGAGGTCGACTACGCCCTGTTCAAGCGCGACCTGCAGTCGAAGATCGACCCGATCCTCGCCGACCTCGACAGCGAGGGCGTGAAGGGCGTGTCGGTCGACTACACCGGCCTCGTGCCGCTGGTCTACAAGGCCCAGCACTCGCTGTTGGACGGCCTGATGATCGGCTTCATCTACGATTTTGCGATCATCGTCATCGTGATGATCGTGCTCTGCCGGGCTGCCTCTGCCGGCCTGATACTCTTGTTGCCAGCCGCGTTTCCCGCGCTGATGGTGTTTGGCGGTGTGGGCTGGACCCATGCCCTGCTCAAGTCGTTCGACGCCGGCACGCTCCTCATCGACATCGGCACCGTGATGGCGCCGAGCGTGGCGCTGGGCGTGACGGTCGACGACGTCGTGCACTTCATGCTCTGGTTCCGCAAGGGGATCGCCGACGGGCTCGACCGCAAGCAGGCGACGATGCTCGCCTACAAGGGCTGTGCCCGCGCGATGTATCAGAGCTGGGGCGTGATCGGCATCGGCCTCTCGGTCTTCTCACTCTCGCCGTTCGGGCCGACGCAGCGGTTCGGCCACATGATGCTGGCGATGCTCACCATCGCGCTGGTCGGCAACCTCGTCTTCATGCCGGCGCTGTTGTCGGGACCGCTGGGCGCCGTCTTCAGCTGGAGCGTGCTGCGGATCGAACGGAAGAAGGCCCTCCGCGAAGGTCGGCGGAAAGTGACGACCGATCCGGGCTCCGATGCCCTGCCGCCGCCCCACGTGGTGCCGGGCCCGGCCAAGCAGGTCGTGCATGCCTGAGTCATCCAGCGAGGCGGCTGCGACGGTTGGCCTGCCCGTGGCGACGGTGGTCTTGAAGCCCAAGCGTGCCCGCCCCTTTTTCGGACGGCATCCCTGGGTGCTCGACACGGCGGTGCTGCGAGTCGATGGCACGCCGGCCGACGGCGACGTGGTCGATCTCGCCACCCACGACGGCACGTTTGTGGCCCGTGGGCTCTGGAATGCTTCGAGCAAGCTGCGGGTGAGGCTCTACGCCTTCGACGCCGCCACCCGCCTCGACGACGGGCTCTGGAAATCGCGGATCGCGTCGGCGGTGGCGCTGCGGCAGTCGCTCGGCCTTGGCGACGGGGGCGGCGCCGCCCGGTTGGTCAACAGCGAGGGGGATGATCTCTCCGGGCTGATCGTCGACCGCTACGGCGAATGGCTCTCCGTGCAGGTCACGGCGCTGGCGATGTCGCACAGGCTCGACACGATCTGCGACGCCCTCGAATCGCTCGTGGCACCGAAGGGCATCCTCCTGCGTGGCGCCGAACGCGGACTCGCGAAGCTCGAGGGCCTGCATCTGCCCGACCGTCTTGTCAGAGGCACAGCTCCCTCAGGCCCGATCTTCGTGACGGAGCATGGGCTGAAGTTCGGCGTTGATCTCACCGAGGGACAGAAGACCGGGTTCTATCTCGACCAGCGGGACAACCGCCAGGCGGCGGCGAGGTTTGCCCGCGGCCGGCGGGTGCTCGACATGTTCTGCTATTCCGGCGGCTTCGCGACGGCCTGCGCCGTGAGCGGCGGGGCGCGGAGCGTGCTGGCCGTCGATTCGAGCGCCAAGGCCACCGCCCTGGCCAAGGCCAACGCCGACCTGAACGGCGCCGCCAACGTCGCCGTCGAAACCGCCGACGCGTTCGAGAAACTCGCCGCCCTCAAAGCGGCGGGCGATCATTTCGGCATGGTGATCCTCGACCCGCCGAAGTTTGCGCGGAGCCGTGCCTCGCTCGACGACGCGATGCGGGCCTACCATCGCATCAACAGGCTGGCAGTCGATCTCCTCGAACCGGGCGGCATGCTCGTGACCAACAGCTGCTCGGGCGCCGTGTCGCGAGAGGATTTCCTCGTCATGCTCGCGGGCGTCGCCCAGCGATCGGGCCGGACGATCCAACTGCTCGAGTGCCGTGGCGCCGCCCCGGATCATCCCGTGAGTGCGGGCTGCCTCGAGGGCGAGTATCTCAAGTGCATCATCGCCCGCGTGGCGTGAAGACGGCCCCCGTGGCCGGCTTCTGTATTGGCTGTCGGCCCTCCCCCGTGGCGGCGAGTTTTTAACTTGCCTTGATTTTCGTTGCGGGTCGGCCCGTTACACTCCGTTCATGCGTTCCCTCCTGCTCTCCTTGTGCCTTGTCTCTCTCGTCTATCCGCCCGGTGCCCGCACCGCGTCGGCCGACCAGCCTGCGTCGCGGGCGGAACGACGCATCGAAGGCTTTCGGGTGCGGATCGACGAACGGCTCCTGCCCGGGGGAGCCGAGGAGGAGTTGGGCCGCGCGGCGCTCGCGTTTCTCGCCGCGAAGCTCGCTGATATCCGAGTCGTCGTGCCTGCAGCCAAGCTCGACCAGCTGCGACGGGTGACGATCGTCCTCGACGCCTCCTGCGGCGATCTCGAGTCCATGCAGTATCACCCCAGCGGAGATTGGCTCGAGGCCCACGGCTACCCCCGCGAACTCGAGAAGTGCGTCCATCTGCCGAGGGCCGCCGACGTGGCCACGCGACGCAACGTGAACGAACAGCCGTGGGTGGTGCTCCACGAACTCGCTCACGCCTATCACGATCAGGTGCTGGGGTTCGACGAACCACGCATCGTGGCGGCCTGGGAGACCTTCAAGGCCGACGGTCGCGGCCAGGCCACGCTCCTCTTCGATGGCTCACGCACGAAGCATTACGGGCTCACCGATCAGACGGAGTTCTTCGCGGAGATGACCGAGGCCTATTTCGGGTCGAACGATTTCCAGCCGTTCAACCGCGCAGAGTTGAAGACGGACCATCCCGATATTTACGCGCTCCTCGCCGACATCTGGGGCCCGATCCGCTGAGGCTGGGCACGGTGAGCGGGAGAACGGGACGCAGCCCGGAGTGTTCTGCACGTCGGGCTTGCATGGGAGGACGTCGAGGCGTCCTCCCACGGCCGCCACCGGACGGAATTTTTTCGTCGTTTCGTCATCACTCGGGCAGTTGTGGCTTGTTCTTGCAGGTCTCCGCACTGCCTGCCGCCTCATGAAGCATCGCCCTCCCAAACTCGTGGCGTTCCTTGCCGCCGCGTTCCTCGCTGCCGTGCCGCCTGCCTGCGCGGTAGATGGGGACGCCGTGGAGTTTTTCGTCGCTTCGACGGGGGACGACGCGAATCCAGGCACCCTCGATAGTCCATTCGGCACGCTAACACGTGCCCGCAACGCCGTACGCGAGGCCAAGAGGGCAACACCGAAGCCGACGGCGGTGACCGTGCAGATACGCGGGGGCACCTACTTCCTGCCGGGCATGTTCAACATCCTGCCCCACGACACGGGCCTGGCCGACCTGCCCGTCACCTACCGCTCCTATCGCGACGAGCGGGCTGTGCTCGTGGCCGGCCGCGAGGTCGGCGGCTTCACGTCCGCGGCCGACGATCCCGGCACACTCGTGGCTGACCTTCCGCCACCAGAACTCGACATCGATGTCGTGCCACTGAAGCAGCTCTTCCACGCCAGCCCGCAGGGCTGGGAACGGCTCACGCTGGCCCGGTATCCCAACGTCGATCCGGCCAAGCCGATCGGCGGCGGCTGGGCCCGTGCGGCTGGCAGTGCCAGCGGCACCGCTGCGAAGCCTGGCGACGAGAACGAAACCAAAAGCCTCGTGCTTGCGGAAGCCGACGTCCGGCCGTGGAAGCGGGCCGGCGACGGTGAGGTGAGCGTCTTCGCGACCCACGACTGTTGGAACAGCCTTGTGCGGGTGGCGGCCTACGACGCGGCGACACGCACGCTCCGGTTCCACGAGGCCACCTCCGCCCCGGTCCGCCCCGGAGATCCGTTCTTCGTTCAGGGCATGCGAGAGGATCTCGACGCGCCGGGCGAATGGTACTACGACAAGCCCAATGCGAAACTGTACGTGCGGCCTCCTCGTGACGTCGATCCGGCGACGTTCCGCGTGGTTGCTCCAAACGCACGGTCGATCATCACGATCGGGCCGTATGTGCAGAACGTGACGCTCGAAGGCCTCGAGTTCCACGGCTGCGAGGGCACTGCCGTCTTCCTCATCGCCGCGACGAAGTGCACGGTCGCCGGCTGCACGGTCTCCCAGGTGGGCGGCTACTTTGGCGCCGGTGTGGCGATCGTCAACGGGAAAGAAAACCTCGTCACCGGCTGCGACATCTCATACACCGGCGGAGCGGGGATCATCCTCGCGGGTGGCCAACTCGACCGCCGCGAGCGGGCCGACCATCGGGCCGAGAACAACCATGTGCATCACACGGGCGTGATCTGCAAGCATGGCGCCGGCATCGGCATCGGCGGCTTCGGCGCCACGGCCGCGCGGAATCTTGTCCACGACTGCCCGCGGTCGGGGATCATCCTCACCGGCAACGAGCACCTGATCGAGCTCAACCGCGTGGAGCAAACCTGCCTCGAGACCGACGAGGCCGCAGCGATCTCGGTCGAGGGAGGCGACTTCGTGTCGGGCCGCGGCAACGTCGTGCGGCACAATCTCGTGCGCGACGCGGTCGGGTTTGGCCGCGACGAGCAGGGCCGTTGGCGGTCGCCGGCCGTCGCCTGGGGCATTTCGGTCGACCACGGCGCCGTGGGCGTCGAGGTGATCGGCAATATCGTGGTCCGCGGGGGACGGGCGGGCATCCGGCTCGACAATGGCCGTGACTGCCGCGTGACCGGCAACCTGCTGATCGACGCCGGCACCGACTCGCAGGTCGAGTACGAAGGCTGGACGGGCCAGGAACAACGGTGGCTCTCGCGGCTGCCCGAGATGAAGCTGCGGCACGATGTGGTGCGGAAGGCGGCGGCCTGGAAGGAGATTCCAGGCGTCGCACCGCCGCCGCAGGAGGCGGTGCTGCCCGACGGCACGACGTCGGCCGGCAACGAGTTCATGCGGAACCTCGTCGTCTGGTCGGATCCCACGGTGCCGCTCTTCCGGATGAAGAACCTTCCCGTGGGTCACTTCCGCTGCGACTCGAATTGCTTCTGGATGGCCGGCACGTCCGGCAAGGTCAACGCGGCCGCATTGCCCGTCGTCGCCGTCGAGCCAGCGTGGCCGGGCGGCATGCCTCCGAAGCCCGCCGACTCGTTCGCGGCCTGGAAGAATCTCGGTTTCGACGCCGCGAGTATCGTCGCTGATCCGCGGCTGGCCGACGCGAAGGCGGGCGACCCACGGCTCGCGGCTGATTCACCGGCGGTAAAGCTTGGCTTCGAGGAGATTCCGCTCGATCGCATCGGCCCCTACGCCGACCCTCGCCGCGCGAGCTGGCCGATCGCGCCGTGATCTCGAGGGCTCCAACCGCTCACGTTTCACGCCGGCAGAATTTCACCGACTTCGCCGGTCGAGTCGGCGAATGAATCCGCCTCAACGCCCACGCGGCGCAGCAGCGTGAGCCAGAGGTTCGCCAGCGGCGTGTTCTTCTGCGGCAGCACGAGGTGGCCCGAGTGGCGGATCGTGCCGCCGCCGCCCGCCAGGAGCGTCGGCGAATTGTCGAGCGAATGCACCTGCCGGAGGTTGCTGCCGTAGACAAGGATCGTGTCGTCGAAGAGGGTGCGTCCGTCGGCGTCCTTCACGGCCTTCATCCGGTCGAAGAGGCCGGCGAGCAGTTCCGACTGCTTGCGGTCGCGGGCCTCCGACGTCTCCTGCTGCGGGCCGGGCGCGTAGTGGCTCATATCGTGGGCGCCCACGGCGGCGTTGATGCTCTTGAGCAGGCTCTCGACCGGCTGCCGATAGGTGATCACGCGGGTCTGGTCGGTCCGCAGCGCGGCCACCATCAGGTCGTACATCAGATTGATCTCGTCGACGCCGGATGCGTTCTTCGACGGCGGCTCGATCCCGCCCTTCGGTTTCTCGACGCCGATCCACCGCTCCTCCTTCGTGAGCCGTGTCTCGATGTCGCGGACTCCCTGGAGATACTCGGCCAGCTTGTCGGAATCCTCCCTGCCGAGCCGGCGGTCGAGCGCCCTGGCGTCGGTGAGCACGGCATCGAGCGCACTCCGCTCGTCGGCGAGCAACTGCCGTTTCCGCTCGGCCGATTCGCCGTCGTCACCGAAGAGCCGCGTATAGGCGTCGAAGGGCGTATTCCAGCCGGCGATCGGCTTGCCGCGGCGGTTCCATGCGAGAGAGAGTCCGGGGCCGTGGCCGCTTCCCTCCGCGTTCTCGCAGCCGAGTTGCATCGACGCATACCGCGTGTCGGCACCGAGCACCTCGGCGGCGACCTGGTCGCAGGAGACGGTATTGGAAAACGAGCTGCCCGGCACGGCATAGCGGTCGGCGTTGGTGAGCCAGAGCGTGCTGCCCCAGTGCCCGCCATCGTTTCGACGGTTGGTCAGGTTTTGCACGACCGTGAAGTCAGCCTTGTGCCGTGCCAGCGGCGAGAGCCCCGAGGAAAGCGCGTAGCCAGGGCCCACGTCGTCCGCGGCAGGTGCCCACGACTCGAACGTGCAGCCCCAGCCGAAGGCAAGGAATACGAGCCGCTTGGGCCGCGGGGCTGCCGCTGCAGCGGCAGCCGCCTGCCTCGGCAGAAGCGACGTGAATGCCGGCAAGGCCAGCACGGTACCACCGGCCTTGAGGAATCGGCGGCGGTCAGAGGCGAACGTGCGGTGCATGATGGCTTCTCCTGGTTGTCGCCGTGCGGGGAACGATCGTCACTTCGATCCAAAAACCGGGTGCGCGACGATCGCGTGGATGAGCGTCCGCAGACGGTCGTCGTCGCGTCGGCACTGGTCCGCGATCTCCGCGACCGTCGTCTCGTCGGAAAACCCGACCTTTCGGCCCATGCCGTATTCGAGCAGGGCCTCCGTGAGCCCGCGGACGAACTGGCCCGACCGTGCGACGAGCACGTGTTTGAGCTCCGTCGCATCAGCGAAGGCGGTACCGTCGGCGAGCGCCCCGGCCGTGTCGATCGACCACTTCCGGCCCGTGGTGTCGAGCTCCTCGTCCCGCCACATGCCGGCGGCGTCGAAGTGCTCCAGCGCGAAGCCCGGCGGGTCGATCTTCTTGTGGCAGTAGCCGCACTGGGCCTGATCCATGTGGATCGTGAGCCGCTCGCGGGCCGACATCGGCTTGCCGTCGAGCCGGGAGAGCATCGGCACGTTGGCCGGGGCCGGCGGCGGCGGCTCGTCGAGCAGGATCCGCAGGATGAACGCGCCCCGCTCCACCGGGCTCGTCCGCTTGCCATTGGATCCCATCGCCAGCACGCCGGCTGTGCCGAGGAGCCCGCCTCGGGGCGAGCCCTCGGGAAGCGTCACCCGTCGCCATTCAGGATCGCGGCACGGGGAACCGGCGGCGAGCACGTCGTCAGGAATACCGTAGTAGACAGCCATCCGGTCATCGACCACCGCCTCGCGGCTGTCGAGCAGGTGGCGGACGGGCATGTTTTCGTCGAGCAGCCAATGCACCGTGGCGAGGATCTGCTCCCGAGCCGACGCCTTCACTCCCTCGTTGAACCTCTCGTGGAGGCCCACGTCGAACTGGAAGAAGTCGAGTCGTTCAAGGTGGAGCCACTGCGGCACGAAGCCGTCGACGAGGCCTCGCGACCGCGGGTCGTCGAGCAGCCGGTTCACCTCGGCCGCGAGGACGTCAGGCTTCCGCAGGTCACCGCTGGCGGCCCGCGCGAGGAGCCGGTCGTCCGGCGGACTACCCCACAGGAAATAAGAGAGCCTGACCGCGAACTCCTGGTCGGTGAGCTGTCGCTTGGCCGTTTCTTTTGCCTGCCGCTCCGACGAGCGATCAGGCTCCATACCGGCTGGCAGCGGCTCGGCGAGATAGAGAAAGCTCGGCGATGCCAGCACGACGGCGAGCGATTCAACGATCGAGTCGGTGAAGGATTTTCCGGCGGCATGCCGCTCCTGCAGCTTCACGATCTTGTCGAGAAACTCGGGGTCGGGCTCGCGGCCGCGGAACGCCCGCCGCACGAAAGAGCCGATGATCTCGCGGGCGTAGTCGGCGGTCGGCGGCTCGTCCGGCCCGCGAGGAAAGACGCGAGCGTACGAGGCCGGGGGCCACTGCGGCACGAGCGGCCCCTCCCATTCGATCCAGTCGAGCCAGAGGCTTACGGTCGCATGGCGGGGATCCCCTGGCGTGAGATCGGGCTTTAAGAACTCACCCAACACAAAGTCCGGGTAGTTCTCGATGCGGTGGTTCCTGCTTTCGACGACGTGAAACTCATGGTCCGATTCAGGATCGAGCGTGATCGGCAGTTCGACGATCTCGGCGGTGTCGATCTCCGCAGCGATCCGCCTGGTGACGATCCGCCGCATCCCGATCCGCTGCTTCGAGCCGCCGAGGATGTCGACGAACTGGCGGTCCCGGGGCACGCCGGGCACGTGGCCGGCCCGGAACCGCAGCATGTAGCGGCCTGGGGCCGCGGTGTCGGGAATCGTGATCGCCACCTCGTCACGGTCGTGCCGTGCGTTGAAGAGATATGCCCCGGACCGCGACAGCGGCTGCTCGATGTAATACGAGAACGGCGCCGCGCATTGCCAGCAGTAGACCCGAAAGAGAGCCTCGGTCTCGTGAGGAAACCCGAACTCCTTGATCGACCGCTCCGGGCTGGCTTTCCACGCGGCATACCGCTCGGCCGCGGCCAGTTCGTGGGCCTTCTGGGCTTCGGATGCGCCATGCTGCCAGCGATTCATCTCGCGGCTCTCGGGCTCGATCCGCTGGCTCTTCGCTTCCGGCCGTTCGCCGATCCTCGTGGCATCACGGAGTGCCTGACGGGCGATCGCGAGGTAGCGGCCGATTTGGTCGCTCGACAGATAGAGCGATGAGCCGACCGTGTCGAACCCGCCGCTGCCGGCGTCACTGGGCAGGCTCTCGACGTCGACCTCGACTCCGAGAAGATCCCGTATCGTGGCTGTGTATTCCCGGCGGTTGAGTCGCCTCATCACGTGGCGGCCACCGGCGTCGGCGAGCTTCTTCCGAGCGGTTACCATCTCCTCCGAAAGCCAGTCGAGGAAGGCGAGTTTCTCAGCGTCGAGCGGCTGCGGCTCACCGTCCGGCGGCATCTCGCCGGAGTTCAGGACGTTGAGTACCTGCTGCCAGCGTTCGGCCGCTGTGGTACTCAGGGCTGCGGAGGCGGGCAGCGTGTCGAGCCGGATGCCACCGCCGGGCTCGTCCGCGGCGTGGCAGCGGACGCAGTGTTTCGCCAAGAATCCGGCGGACGGAACGCCGTCGGCCGGTGCCGCCTGCGGTGCGACCCAGCAAACCACGCCCACGATGCCTGCGATCGCCCGCGGCCGCCACCGACCGATCATGAATGACACGCCGATCATTCGGGGGCTGTCTCCTTCTCGCGAGCGCCGCCAGCCTCGGCTGCCGGAGGCTCGGATTCGGGGACGTCAGCGCTCAGGCAGAAATCATCGATCCTGGCGTGGGAGTGGGCTGCGGAATTGGCGATGGTCCAGGTGTGGAAGCCGAGGATCCGGCCACGGCTACGGTCGAGCGCCAGTGGAAACCGCCGCAGCAGTTCCCGGCCGTTGACGATCACGTCGAGCAGCGCATCGCCTGCGGCCTTCTCATCGACCACGAGCACCACCTGGTAGGGGCCGGTACCGGCGTCCGACCGTGGGAAGACGTCGAGCGACGGCCCCGGCTCCGGATCGGCTTCGCCATTGAACTCGATGCCCGCCTGCCACTCGTTGGAGAGCATGATCGTGACGGCGGCCTGTTCGTCCCAGCCGAATGGCAGCGTGCGGGGCTCGTCGCCGCACGACACGACGAGGCCCACCCAGTGGTTCGCCGGCGTCGTCTTCCTCGGCGGCAGCCAGGCCTTGAACGACACCATCCACCGACGGCCGACTACCTCCCGGAAGACGCGGTCAATCACCGCGCGGGTCATTGTCCGCCGCCGCCCTGGCGGTGATTCGAACGGGATCTCGAGCGCCCGGCTGCCGATCCGCGCCGGCGCGTCCTGTTCGAGCGAGAGCCACGGGATTGGGCCGAAGATGCCCGACTGCCTGTCGGCGAGGCCCGCGTTCAGGTCGAGGCCGTCGGCGGCGTCGAAGTGGTCGATCACGAGCGGCACACCGGTCAGTCGTGTGGCCGGTCCAGCGGCCCCGGTCTGCAGGTTGGCCGAGTTTCCGAGCGTGAGATGCCGCCTGATGGAATCGACCGCGGTGCCTTCGGCCACCACCACCTCGCCGTCGATCACGTCGATGTCCGCTGCCCCGGAGGCATCGACGTTCACCGAGAACTCCGTTCCCAGATCGACGATCTCACCCCCCGGCGAGAGCACGGTGAATCCCCGTGCCTGCGGCGGCACGAGCGGCACGAGCCTCCCCCGCCGGAGGAACACCCGACTGTCGTTGACCAGTTCGACCTCGGCTGGGGCGTTCATGGCCACGATGGCGCCGTCACGGAACGTGAGCTGCACGGCGCCCCGGTCGAGCCGCAGCGGCCCGGAGGGAAGCGTGGTTCCCTCCCGGGTCTCGATCGCTCTGCCGGTCCGCGGATCGACGAGCCGGGCGTCGGTCGCCGCCGTCACCGTCGCGACCGTGCCGCTGGATTCGCGGCGAAAGAGAAACGCCACAACACTCAGAGCGGCCAGGCCCAGAGCCAGCGTTGCCAAGGCTGCTGGGGCCAGACGGCTCCAGCCGGCCGCAGCTCGTCCGTGAACCGGAGCGGGGGGATCGATGCCTGCAGGCAGGCGATCGTCACGGATGATCGGGTTCGCCTGGCTTCCCGCCAGCCCGCACTCGAGCAGCGCCTCCATCTGCATCCAGCGACGATACTCGTCGCGAGCCCCGCGATCGGCCATCAGGATCGACTCGAGCCGAGCCACGTCGTCGGCGGCGAGGGTGCCATCGATGAGATCACGCATGAGCCTTTCGAATTCCGCCTGGTCGTGTGGCTGCATGGTGGCTCTCCTACGTTGCGGCCTGGGCCAGCCGTCGCTCGACGCAGGTGCGGAGCGTGGCGCGGATGCGGTGCAGAAGCTGTGCGACGGCGTTGCGATTGCGGTCGAGCGTCGCCCCGATATCGGCCAGCGACAGCCTGTTCTCGTAGTGCATCGCGAGCACGGCGCGGTGCTGCTCGGGCAGGCCGTCGATGCAGGCCGCGAGCGCCTTCCGCTCCCGTTCAAACGCATCGCCGTCGTCCGTGGCCTCGATGGCCAGCCGCTCGACGAGCTCGTCGGAGAACTCGAGCTTGCGGCGACGCCCCGCCTTGCGATGGTCGAGCACCTTGAACCAAGCCACCTTGCAGGCCCAGGCCTCGAAGTTCGTGCCGGGCACGAACCGATCCGCCTGTTCCCAGAGCGTCAGGTTCGTCTCCTGCAAGACCTCTTCGGTGGCGTGACGGTCGCCCGTCATCGCGCGGATGAAGCCGTAGAGCCTCCACTGCGCAGCCGTCAGCCCCGCCACGAACTCGGCACGGGGAAGAGGATCGTGGGAGGGCATGGAGATACGGTAGGGATGCCGAGGTGGGATTTCGCATCCGGCTGGCGTCGGAGCGAGTGGGGCGGCCTCGTCCACCCGGAGCGAATCCACCTGAAGAGTAAAGCCGCGACAGCCGCCGCACTTACGGAGTCGCACGGCCGGCAGCAGCACCGGACCCGGCGGATACGCCGCGAAAATCGCTCCGCAGGTCGAACGTGAATTCGGGCCCGTGGTTCATGCCCCGCTTCACCGTGGCCGTGAGACCGGACGTGGCGGTATTTTCGTAGGCTTCAGGCACCAGCCGAAATACGGGGAGCGGGCCGTTTGTGGGGGCAGGTGCGGGCTGGCCCTCGCTGCCCGGACGCGTGTGGGTGACCTTGATGAAGGTCACGGCATAGTCGCCGACCGTCGTGCCGCGTTCCGGCGGCCCGCCGCGAACGGCCGTCAGCTTGAACGAGCCGTCTGTTTGGGTCTGACCGACGGCAGGGAGGCCGGTGTTCTTATCGATCGGTGCAAGCGTGACGGTCGCGCCAGCCAGCGGCTGGCCGTCGAGCGTCGCCTTTCCCAGGACCATCTGCACGTCGGGCCCACGGCGCCCGCACCCGCAGAGCAGGGCTACCAGGAAAGCGACGCTCCCCGTCGCCGCCATCCCGGCGGTCCTAGGCTTAGTCCACATTGAAGACCTCTCCACCCTTGATCGACCCCATCGCGCCCCACACACCGCGTGCCGAAGTCCCGGTATTCTTTCCGCTGTCCGAAGGAAGACCGGCATCGATGTTTTCATTGATGAATCGGACCGCGCCGTCGCACAGGACGACGTTCACACCTCCGGGGTGGTAACTGCTGGCGGTGACATAGGCAGCGCCGGAGGACCACGAATCGCGCGAGCAGATGGGGCCGTTGGGAGCGATCACCGGATAGAAAGAAGAAAACACGCTCTTGTCGCCGGTTGCATACCATTTCATGCCGACCTGAAAATCAGCGGCCTCACTGTCCGTTGAAACAAACGGGGCAGTGAGACCCCCAGTGGCTCGGGCCAGGCACAAAGATGGTTTTGCGTCCCATTGCCAGCCGCTCACGCTCAGAGCGACGCCGCCACGAATACTGCCACCCGCCGTTCCCGTCACACCCTCCCCGCACATGAGGGTCTTGCCCAGGCCGTCGGTAATGTCCTTCAGCCTGCAGTTGCTGCCCTGCCAGAAAGGGCCGCGCTTCGCGGATGTGCCACCACCGAACTCAAGGTAATCACCCATGTTGGCAAAATAGTTGGTCGGAGTGCGGCCGCCGAGTGAGAGCGCGATCGCCTTCGGGTCGGAAGGACACTCGAGCGACGAAATTCGCTTCGTGTTACAGGCTGAAATATTCCACGGCCAGACGTTCGACCCCGTGTTCGCTGCCTTGAGAATCGCGTCGTAGGTCGCCTGCTCCTCGAGACCGGGGAGAACCGGGATGACGAAGCCGAAATACTGCCTGGCCCAATTCGCCGTGACGATCTCTGGCGGCGATCCCTGCGCGGGGAGACATCGTTTCATCCCCTCGTAGTTGAGTACGGCCAGGCCCAGCTGCTTGAGATTGTTCATGCAGACACTCGACCGTGCTGATTCCCTGGCCGCCTGAACGGCCGGCAGCAGGAGCCCCACGAGCGTGCCGATGATCGCGATCACAACCAAAAGCTCGACCAACGTAAACGCCGTGCGGAACCGGCGTCGGTCGTGGATAGTCATGAGTTTTCCCCTCCGAAACGCTTGTGCCGGCAGCAGGAGAAACCCGCCCCGAAAACCTGGCCTGAAGCACGAGTGAAGACCGAACTGACTGTAAGATAAGCCTCGGGCCTTGCGGTGCTTACGAATGGCCTGGAATTTTTCGAGTCGAGGCGGGGCCGGGCGTGGACGAAGACGGGTTCCCATGGAAGCCCGGAGTGTGAGCGACGGGATTGCCGGCTTCACGCCAGGCGCGGCCATCCGGGCCGTCTCGTCTTGGCGGGCTTGGGGCCGCATTCGGCAAGTTGAAAACTTGCCGCCATGAGGAGGATGCACTCAGGCCCTCCGGGCCTGCGCCGTTCGCTACAGCTTCCGCAGCCGGGTGAACTCGTCCATCGTCACGGTGGTGAGTTCGCCGTCGTCGCGGGAGAGGATCAGCACGTCGCTGTAGACCTTGTCGTCGGGATTGCGGCGGAAGTGCAGCCCGTGCCGCCGCCGCTCCCGGCGGAGCACCTGCCCCACCGTGGTCGTGCTCCACTTGGCACTCGACCCCACCGTGACACCATGGATCACCTCCACTCGGTCGCCCGGCTGGAGTTGCTCGTAGAGGCTGCGAGACTGGTATTCCTCGGGCGTCATGTGATCACACTTCCTTGCTGTCGATCCACTTCATCATCTTGCGGAGCCCGCGGCCGGTCTCCGTGAGCTTGTGCTCCCGCTCCCGCCGCCGCGTGCTCTTGAACATCGCCGCGCCGCCACGATTCTCGAGGATCCAGTCGCGGGCAAATTCGCCCGAGCGGATCTCCTCGAGGATCTTCTTCATTTCCTTGCGGGTCTCTTCCGTGATGATCCGCTTGCCACGCGTGTAGTCGCCGTATTCGGCCGTGTTCGACACGCTGTATCGCATGTATTCAAGGCCACCCTGATAGAAGAGATCGACGATCAGCTTCATCTCGTGCAGGCACTCGAAGTAGGCCATCTCCGGCTGGTAGCCCGCCTCGACGAGCGTGTCAAAGCCGGCCTTGATCAGCTCCGAGACGCCGCCGCAGAGCACGGCCTGCTCGCCGAACAGGTCGGTCTCGGTCTCTTCGGCAATCGTCGTCTCGATCACGCCGCCCCGCGTGCCGCCGATGCCCTTGGCATAAGCGAGACCGATCTTCTTGGTTTCCGCCGAGGCGTTGGGGCCCAGCGCGATCAGGCAGGGCACGCCGCCCCCCTTCACGTATTCGCTGCGGACCAAGTGGCCTGGGCCCTTCGGGGCCACCAGCATGATGTCGTGGCCCGGCGGCGGCTCGACCTGGCCGAAGTGGAAGTTGAATCCGTGGCTGGCCATCAGAATGGCGCCCTTCTTCAAATTCGGCTTGATCGAAGTCTTGTAGACATCTCCCTGCAGTTCGTCCGGCAGAAGGATGTTGACCACGTCGGCCTGCTTGACGGCGTCTTCCACGCTCATCGGCTCGAAGCCGTGGCTCTTGGCGAGCTCGTAGTTGGGGCCGCCCGGACGCTGGGCCACCACGACCTTGAGACCGCTGTCTTTCAGGTTTTGGGCCTGGGCATGGCCCTGGCTGCCATAGCCGATGATGGCGATGGTCTTGCCGGCAAGGGCCTTCAGGTCAGCATCAGCGTCGTAATAGATCGTGGCAGCCACGGTTCACTCCAGGTTGAGATGGTGAAACAAAGTCGAATGTCTGGCACCGCCGGGACGGCGGAAGTTTGCCTTGAGAAGATTGCCTTTTAAGCTAGTGAATCGCGTTCGGGGCTCGCGTCGGTTGGGCGGGCGCCGTCGGCGGCCTCGGTGAGCTCGCGGGTCGGGGGGCTTCCCCGCACCATCGCGATCCGACCCGTGCGGACCAGCTCCAGGATGCCCAGCGGCCGCACCAGCTCGATGAAGCCCTCGATTTTCTTTTCGGTGCCTGAGATCTCGACGATCACGCTGTCGGCCGCCACGTCCACGATCCGGCCCCGGAAGATCTCGGCAAGTTCCTTCACCTGCGTCTGGGCCGGGCCGACCGGAGCGGCCACCTTCAGCAGCATCAGATCGCGCTCGACATAATTGCGGGAGCTGATGTCGTCGACACGGACCACCGTGACGATCTTTTCCAGCTGCCGGCGGACCTGGTCGAGCACGCGGTCGTCGCCCCGGAGCACGAACGTCATCCGCGAAAATCCCCGATCCTCGGTCTCGCCGACGGCCAGGCTGTCGATGTTGTAGCCACGGGAGGCAAGCATGCCCGACACGTGCGCCAGCACCCCCGGGACGTTCTGGACCGTGGCCGAGAGGACGTGTCGCATGGGTGCGTCCGGCAGCAACTGCCGGGTTCTGTGAGGGAAGGGAATGGGTCGAAGTGGGCCGGAAATGCGGAAAATCTCGCGATCGGGAGTCTAGTGTGGGCGGATGGACGGATTCAAGCCATGGCTGCGGACCGGGGCCGGCAGGCGGCCCCAGGTTCGCGGCAACGCCCGGGGATGCCGCGTGTGCGTTGACACGGGGCCGAAAAAGCCGATAGTTTGCGGTGCTCGGCGGCGTGGCCCTGGGGCCCCACCAAGTGCGACTTGTTCTATTCCACCCCGTCCCATTCCCCATAGTGAGAGTACGAGAGCGTGTCGAACGTTTTGGCGCAAGAGTTGATTGAAGCGGGTGTTCACTTCGGCCACCGTGCGAGCCGCTGGAATCCCAAGATGCGGCCCTACATCCACGGCCGCCGCAACCTCATCCATATTATCGACGTTCGCGAGACGATCCGCGGCCTGCTGCGGGCGCGGAAGTATCTCAAGCAAGTGGCATCGTCCGGCGTGCTGGTGCTCTTCGTGGGCACCAAGCGACAGGGGGCCGAGGCCGTGGCCCGCGAGGCCGCGCGATGTGGCATGCCGTATGTCAGCGATCGTTGGCTCGGCGGCACCCTCACCAACTTCCGTACGATCCGGAATCGGCTGACACGTCTCGAGGAACTCGATGCGCTGATCCCTTCCGAGGCATTCGGCGGTTACTCCAAGAAGATGCAGTCGTCGCTCCGCCGCGAGCACCGCAAGATGCTCCGCAATCTCGGTGGTATCCGCACGCTGTCGCGGCTTCCGGAATGCCTTGTGGTGTTTGATCCCAAGAAGGAGAAGAACGCCGTCAACGAGGCGCGGAAGATGGGCATCACGACGGTGGCGCTGATCGACACCGACTGCGATCCCGACGTCATCGACCTGCCGATCCCCGGCAACGACGACTCGATCCGCTCGATCGAACTGGTTGCCGCCCGGCTGGCAGACGCGATCCTTGAAGGCAAGGCGCAGACTGCCGCGGAGTCGCAGGCCAAGGCTGAGGGCAGTGAGGGCGGTGTTCCGGCTGGCGAGGAAGGCAAGGCCGCAAAGTCGGCTCCTAAGGCCAGAGCGAACGTGAAGCGGGCCGTGCCGAAGCCCCCCAAAACCTGATCTGAGTGGCCAGCACACCGATGCCATGTGTGATGGTCTTGTGAATGGTCTTGGTGCGGTCCCAGTTGATGCCTCGCGGTGCCGTTCCTGCGTGGTCGGTATCGTCGCCGTCGATGCACGGCACTCACTCGAAACATCCAGTCTTCAGACAACCGCAGATCCTAAAAGAGATTCAAAAAGGAGATAGACCTTGGCTGAGATCACCGCAGCTGCTGTGATGGCCCTCCGCGACAAGACGGGCCTGCCGATGATGGAGTGCAAGAAGGCCCTGCAGGCATGCGGCGGCAACACTGATGAGGCCGTCGAGTGGCTGCGGAAGCAGGGCGTGAAGACGCAGGCGATGCGTGCCGATCGTGAGACTTCCACCGGCCGCCTGGCCGTCTACACCGACCTGGCCAAGGGGGTTGGTGCCATGATCGAAATGAAGTGCGAGAGCGCCCCTGTGGCCGGCAGCCCCGACTTCAAGGACTTCGTCAACGATATCGCCAAGACGCTGGCCCTTGGCCCGGGCGCCAAGACGCCCGGCGATCTGCTGGCGCAAAAGAGCTTGGCCCACCCCGACCGCACGCTCGGCGAACTGAAGGACGACCTCTTCAATCGCATGCGGGAAGTGTTCGAACTGTCACGGATCTGCCGAATCGACGCCCCCTGCGGTGGTTATGCCCACCACGACGGCTCGAAGGCGGCGCTCGTGGAGGTGGCTGGCAACACCACCGGTGCGACGGCGGCCGAGGTGGCCAAGGACGTGGCGATGCACGCTGTGGCAATGGCTCCGCAGGCACTCACCAAGGAAGAACTCGATCCCGACGTCGTCGCCAAGGAACGGGAGATCCTCAGCGATGCCGCCCGCAAGGAGGGGAAGCCCGAGAATATCATCGCCAAGATGATCGAAGGCCGGCTTCGCAACTTCTTCAGCCAGTGCGTGCTTCTCGAGCAGCCCTTCGTGAAGGACGACAAGCAGACAGTCGGACAACTGGCCTCTGCGGCCGGGCTGCAGGTCAAGCGGCTCGAAAACTGGCGGATCGGCGGCTGAGAACAGCACCCACACCCCGGCTCGATCCCATCATTACCATGGACGCCGGTCCCTACCGTCGCGTGCTCCTCAAACTCTCGGGCGAGAGCTTTGCCCGCCAGGGTGAGCGTGGCATCTCGATGGAGGAAGTGCTCCACATCGCCCGTCAGTCGGTGCAGGCGGCGGCCCGCGGCACGCAACTGGCCGTGGTGATCGGCGGCGGCAACATTCTGCGGGGGGCATCCTTCACATCAGGCAACGAAGGCATCCAGGAGGCCACGGGCCACTCCATGGGGATGCTCGCCACGGTCATTAATGGCCTGGCACTGCAGGATGCCATCGAGAGCCTGGGAGTGCAGACGCGGCTGATGACGGCCATCCGCATGGAGGGCGTGGCCGAGCCCTACATCCGCCGCCGGGCCAAGCGGCACCTGGAAAAGGGAAGGATCGTGATCCTGGCGGCCGGCACCGGCAGCCCGTTCGTGACCACCGACACGGCCGCCGCCCAGCGGGCGCTCGAGCTCGAGGCCGACATCCTCATGAAGGCCACCCGCGTCGACGGTGTCTACTCCGACGATCCGGAGAAGAATCCTCACGCCATGCTCTATCGCGACCTTACCTACCAGCAGGTGCTCGAGCAGAACCTCCGGGTGATGGACGCCACCGCGATCTCGCAGTGCATGGAACACGCCATGCCGATCCTGGTCTTCAACTACCGGCGGGAAGGCAACATCGAGCGGGCCGTCTCCGGTGAGCGCGTCGGCACGCGGGTGGGAGCCCGACGCGAATGAGCCAGCCAGCCGCCGGGCAGGACCACGATCAGCACTCGCACCACCACTATGCCTGGTGGCTGATCATGTGCCTGTGCGGCGTCGACTATTTCAGCACGCTCGGCTACCAGCCGTCGATCGCCTTCGAGGGGGCCGGCACGCTCGCCCCGATAGCGACGCTGATCCTCGTGCTCGTGACGCTGTTGGGCGCGCTGCCCGTCTACCGGCACGTGGCGGGGGAGACGCCCGACGGGGTCGGCTCCATCGGCATGATCGAGCGGCTTTTCCACGGCTGGTGGAACAAGGTCGTGGTGCTCGTGCTCGTGGGCTTCGCGGCCACCGACTTCGTGATCACGAAAACCCTCTCCGCAGCCGACGCCGCGGCGCACTTGGTCAGCAACTCCTACTACGCCGCGCAGGTTCCAGCGTTCATGGAGAGCGAGATGGTCGTGACCTGCAGTCTGCTCGTGCTGCTCGGGGCGATGTTTTTGAAAGGTTTTAGCGAGGTCGTGGGACTGGCGCTCGTGCTCGTCATCGCCTATCTCGGGCTGACCGCGATCGTGGTCGGGGCGGGTCTCTTCCATCTGCTCACGCACCCGTCCCTCCTGCATCACTGGCTCACCGAGATCTCCGCCGGCAACTACCACCTGCAACACGCCCCCATCAGCGGCAGCGGCCTGTGGGTGGTGCTGGGCATAGCCTGCATCGTGTTCCCGAAGCTGGCCCTCGGCATGAGCGGCTTCGAGACGGGCGTCTTACAGATTCATCTCATGGAGGGAACGAAGGACGATCCCACCAATGCTGCGGCCCGGATCGCCAATACGCGGAAACTGCTCGTCTCAGCCGCCCTGATCATGTCGGTATTTCTGATCGCATCGTCGCTCGTCACCGGCACCGACACGCTCATCCCCGCCGACGAACTCAGACTCGAGCCGGTGAAGGGCAAGGCCATGGACCGGGCCCTCGCCTACATCGCGCATGGAGAAAGCCCGCATCCGATCTGCCCGCTCTTTGGCCGCGTGTTTGGCACGGTCTACGACATCAGCACGATTCTCATTCTCTGGTTTGCCGGGGCCTCGGCGATGGCGGGCCTGCTCAACATGGTGCCGCGCTACCTCCCGCGGTACGGCATGGCACCGGAATGGGCGGCGGCCTACCGGCCGTTGGTTCTCGCCTTCACGGCGATCAACCTCCTCGTCACCTGGGCATTCAACGCCGATGTGTCGGCGCAGGGCGGCGCATACGCCACCGGCGTGCTCGTGCTGATGACCAGTGCCGCGATCGCCACGCTCGTCGACATCAGCCACAAGCCGCTGCCGACCGACGGACGGCGCATCCTCGGCCGCCGCGCATCGCTTGCCTACTTCTTTCTGGTCTGTCTGGTGTTCATCTACACCACGATCGCCAACATGATCGAGCGACCCGACGGCATCATCATCGCGTCGATCTTCATCGGCTGCGTGCTGGCGATCTCGATTTTTTCACGGTTGTGGCGGGCCGAGGAGATGCGGCTCAAGGAGTTTCGCTTTGCCGACGACGCCGCCCGGATGCTCTGGACCGACATCTGCCTCGACGGCACCTTCCAGGTGCTCGTGCCGCACCGGCCGGGGCAGCGGTCGCTGGCGGAGAAGGAGGCCGAGATCCGCCGCAAGCACCGCATCCCGCAGGGCGTGCCGATCGTCTTTCTGGAAGTGCATTACGGCGACACGAGTGACTTCGAGAATGCGCCGATCATCGGCGTGCGGCAGGAGGGGGATTTCTTCGTGATCACGGCGCACGACTGCGTGTCGGTGTCGCACACGATCGCACAGCTGGCGATGGAGATGACGAAGAACGGCTCGCCGCTCGACATCGTGTTCGGATGGAGCAAGGGCAACCGGCTCAATCTCGCCCTCGACTTCCTGCTCTTTGGCCGCGGCGACGTTCCCAACCGCGTCGTGGACCTGCTCGACGACGCCATCGCCGACCCCGACAAGCGGCCCACGGTGATCGTGGGGTAGGCCGGAGGCGGGCGTGACGAGACGCCGGGACGTCCGGCTGCGTCAGGCGAAGGTCACGTCCTGCACCGTGACGCCATGCGTGTTCGTGCCCGACACGGTCACGGACAACACGTTGTTGACGATGCGGATCGGGCAGTTGATCGTCACGTTCTGCCACTGCAGCCCAATCTGGCCCATGCCGCCGTCGAGAAACTGGCCGCCCGTGAGCGTCGCCGAGTTGCTCGCCGTGTTGATGCCGCCCACGGTGATCACTGCCGGCACGGCAGCGGCGGCCTGCCCGACTCCGGCTGCCGGTGTCAGGGAGAGGGTGTCTGTGGCGGCGCCCGACGCAGCCCATCCAGAGTTGAAGTGGATTCCGGAGACGTTGATCGGACCAGTGTCGTTCGCATCTCCCGTCACGTTGATGGAGCAGGAGTTGTGCTCGATGCGGACGGAGCCGTTGACCGTGACGTCGCGCCACTGCAGGCCGATGTCGCCGGTGCCGCCGTCGAGAAACTGATTGCCGGAGAGCGTGCCGCTGTTCGTGGCGGAATTGATCCTGACGGCCTGCGGGGCAGTGCCGCCATACGACGCCAGATGTCTCAGCACCGCCGCGGCCTTCGCGGTCACGGTCGGTTTTGCCGAGAGCACGCGGGGCGGCACACTGCCCGGGAAGGTGATGCCGCTGAGCCTGATGTTTCCCGCCACCGCGCCAGGCTGCTTCCCGGCCGTGCCGTTGTTGGTGACCTTAAGCACGTTGTTGACGATCACCAGTCCGGTAGCGTCGTGGGTGACCGACCTCCACTGCAGCGACGTCGCCGCGGCCGGGCTGCTCAGATACTGCTGGTTGGTCCGGTTCACGGCGTTCGCTTTTCGGGCGTAGGCCGAATTCGGCACGAAGGGTGGCGGGCCAACGGAGCCAGACGGCCCCACCGTGAGACTGGCGAGCGTCGCCGGCTTGAGCCTGGGATCGCCGACGGGGCTGGCCGCGGATCCGAACGTGACGTTCTGCACCGATATGCCCGCGAGCTTCGATCCTTCCGGCTGGATTGACAGCGAATTGTGGACCACCTGCACGTCGCCCTGAATCTTCACGTCGGACCACTGCAATCCGACGTCGCCGAAGCCGCCGTCGGCGAATTGGCTTTGGGATACCAGCCCGCTGTTGGTGGCCGAGTTGTCTCCATACCGCGACATGCCGGGTTGCGTCGGCACGGGCAGCCGTGGCGTCACGGGCGTGACTTGCGGCCCGACAGCGGGATCGTTGGGGAGGGCGCCTCCACCGGACGACGAGGACGGTGTGAACGCAGCCGGTGACGTCGTGAAGGAAACGTCGGCGACGGTGATCAGACCCTGGCCGGCGTTTTCCGGCTGGACGGAGAGCGAGTTGTGCGTCGCCTCGACGTTGCCGCTCACCTGCACGTTCTGCCACTGCAGGCCGATGTCGCCGAAGCCTCCATCGGCGAACTGGCTGGCGACGATCCGCCCGCTGTTGGTCGCGTCGTTGCTCTTAGGAGGCGCGGTCGCGGCCCCGCCCGCACCGCTCGGTGTGACGGGTGAGGCTGGTCCGGCAGACGGCGCCGTCGTCGCGAAGCCCGGCGTGGACAGGAGCCCGAACTGTTTCTGACCGGTCGTGATCGACCCGATGGCGTCGAGTTCCGGCTGGACCTCGAGGCCGCTGTGCAGCGTGGCCACCCGTCCTCCGACCGTTACTTTCGACCACTGCAGGCCGATGTCCCCGAACCCGCCGTCCGCCACCTGGCTCGAAACGATCGAACCGGTGTTCGTGCCGGTGTCCCGTGTCGAGAAGAAAAGCCGTTTTGCACCGTTCAAGTACGGAATCTTCGAGAGCACGATCTGCCGCCCGTTCATGATCGACTGGATCACGGTCTTTCCCGGTATGCCTTTTCCGAAGACGTACATGCGTGCATAGAGCATGCTGGTCGGCAGAGCGGCGCCGGCGGCGGGCTTGGGGAAGGTCACCACCCTCGTCTTCGTGTTGAGCGTGCCAACGAGGGTCGGAGGACCGGCGGTTCCCTTGCCCGTCGTCGGCTGGATGACGAACTTTTCCGCGCCGACGTCGATCGAGCCGCCCACCTTCACGGTCCGCAACTGGAGACCTGTATCGCCGAATCCGCCGTCGGCGAACTGGCTGTCGCGGATCGTGCCGGCGTTGGCGGTCATTTGCGGCAGTAGCGGGGCGAACGGCACGCTGGGCGGCGTCATCGGCACGTCCGCTGCGCCGAGCGTGGTCCGCGACACGATCGAAAGATCGCCGCCGACCGTGAGACCAGTGGCCTGGATGCCGATCGGTCCGAAGCCGCCGTCGTTGAACTGGCTGGATGCGATGACGCCTGAGTTGGCAGGACCCCCGGGCGATCCCGGCGGCAGCATCGCGGGCAAGACGTTCGCGCCGCCCTCCGGCACGGGCTGCGTCCCTCCGGCAGCCGGCTTTCCGATCCCCTCGTCCAGAATGTCGACGCGGAGTCCGCCGCCCGTGAGCGACGCATTCTGCAACTGCAGGCCCAGCGTCGTAAAGCCGCCTCCATTCACCTGGCTGTCGGTGATCTGTCCCGTGTTCACCGGTGACTGGGGATATCCGTAGGTCGCCGGTGGTGCAGGAGGCGTGCCGCTGTTGTTGGGCGCGGTGAGCTTGAGAGACTGGCCCCCGGCGGCCGTGACATCAAGCAGTTGCGTGCCGAGCAGCGAGTATCCGTAGGGCTGGAACTGGCTCTCGCTGATGGAGCCCGTGTTGGGGTTGCAAGGTTCCGCGGCCAGAGCCAGCCTCGGTTCCAACGGCTCGGCCTGCACCAGCTGGTGTCCACGCTTTCGCGCATCGCATCGGCGGCGGTCTGCTCGTGGCGACATGAGGGCGACGTGTGGATGGTCGGTGTCTCGAACGCCGGAGTGGCACCCAGATGAAATCCTTGCGCGATATTCGAGGGCTTCCTGGAGGCTAGTCCGCGCGGATGACCAACGCAAACCATGACCACACCATTCCCTTGATACGGCCCCGACGGCCGCAGTGTTCGACAAACGGCCCGAAGTGCTACGATGCCGAGCGCATGGACGTACAGCCTGGAACCCCGTCGAAGAGCCGCGTGGCCGACCGCATCCTGCCGCTTCTGGTGGTGCTGTTCGTGGGGAGCGGCTGCGCCGCCCTGATCTACGAGGTCGTCTGGTTTCAGCTGCTTCAGCTGACGATCGGGTCGTCCGCCGTGTCGCTGTCGGTGCTGCTCGGCACGTTCATGGGGGGCATGTGCCTCGGCAGCCTGCTGCTGCCCCGCATCGTGAGCCCGCGCAGGCATCCGTTGGCCGTCTATGCGTGGCTCGAATTCGGCATCGCCGCCTCGGGCCTGTTCGTGCTCTTCGGAGCCCCGGCGCTCGGCGCCGCATACGACGCCCTGGCGCCGTCGGGATACCTCGGCATCGTGGGCCGGGGCGTCGTGGCGGCGGCGTGCCTGCTGCCACCCACGATGATGATGGGGGCCACGCTGCCGGCGGTGGCCCGCTGGGTGAAGACGACGCCGGGCGGCCTGGCCTGGCTGGGATGGTTTTACGGCGGCAACATCATTGGCGCCGTGGCCGGCTGCCTGCTCGCCGGCTTCGTGCTGCTGCCCCACTTCGACATGACCACGGCGACCCTCGTTGCGATCGCGTGCAATCTGGCTGTCGGCTGCGTCGGGCTCGCGCTGGCCGGCAGCCTGCGTTACGAGCCGGCGTGCGACACGACGTCCGCAGGCCCTGCCCCATGGGGATCGCGGTGGCCCCTGTTGGCCATCGCGCTGTCGGGCCTGACTGCGCTCGCTGCCGAAGTGGTGTGGACGCGACTCCTCGCGCTGCAGTTTGGCGGCACCTCCTACACGCTGTCGTTGATTCTTGCCGTGTTCCTCGCCGGGCTGGGCATCGGCAGCTTTGTCGGGGCCGCGATCAGTCGCACCTCCACCCGCCCTGGTGTGGCGCTGGGCATGTGCCAGCTGCTGCTGGTTGCCGCGATGGCCTGGGCGGCCTGGCAGATTTCCAACTCATTGCCCTACTGGCCGATCAATCCCTCGATCGAGACCGATCCGATCTTCGTCTTCCAGCTCGATCTCCTCCGCTGCCTCTGGGTCGTGTTGCCGGCGGCGTGCCTGTGGGGCGCGAGTTTTTCATTCGCTGTCGCTGCCGCGGGGACCGCGGGCACCATTGGCCAGGATCCCGCGCAGTTGGTGGGCGCCGTCTCCGCCGCCAACACGGCCGGCGCCATCGTCGGTGCGCTGGCGGCGCCGCTTCTCGTCTGGGGGCTCGGCTCGCAGCGGGTCCAGCAGATCCTGCTGGTCATGGCGGCGTTGTCGGCGCTCTTGATGCTGGTTCCCACGCTGTGGGCCGACTGGCACAACGGCCGGGCACACCGCCGGGAATGGCTGCCGATCGTGCCGGCCTTGGCGGCCGCGGCGGCGCTGGTGTGGAGCGTGCCGCCGATCTCCGGGCCGTTGGTGGCCTACGGACGCTACAGCGCCCTGGCCGGGGGCCGCCAGGACATCTTCTACGTGGGCGAGGGGCTGCAGACCGCGGTGGCCGTCTCGCGGACCCAGTCGGGACGGCTGAATTACCACAACGCCGGCAAGGTGCAGGCGTCGAGCGAGCCGCAGGACATGCGGCTGCAGCGGATGCTCGGCCACCTGACGACACTGGTCCCCGCAAACTCCCGCAAGGTGCTCGTGATCGGATTCGGGGCCGGTGTGACCGCCGGCGCTGTGTCGCTCGATCCCAGCGTCGAGCAGGAGACGATCGTCGAGATCGAGCCGATCGTGCCGCAGACCGTCTCGACCCACTTCAGTGATCACAACAACGCCGTGGCCACCAATCCCAAGGTCACGGTCCGCATCGACGACGGTCGTCACTTCCTGCTGACGACCCGGGAGCGATTCGATGCCATCACGTCCGATCCGCTCGACCCGTGGGTCAAGGGCGCGGCCACGCTCTACACCCGGGAGTTTTTCGAACTGGTGAAATCGCGTCTCAACGAAGGGGGAGTGTTCACGCTTTTCGTGCAGCTCTACGAGAGCAATGCCGCGGCCGTCAAAAGCGAAATCGCCACCTTCTTCGCAGCCTTTCCCCAGGGGATGGTCTTTGCGAACACGCAGGACGGCGTCGGCTACGATCTTGTGCTGCTCGGTCAGGCCGGGCCGACGGTGATCGACGTCGATGCGGTGGCGGCGAAGCTCGCACGGCCGGAAATGGCGGCGGTGGCCCGGTCGCTCCGCGAGGTGGGCATCGGCTCCGCGACCGACCTGTTCGCCACCTTCGCCGGCCAGGCGACCGATCTCGCGACCTGGCTGAGCGATGCCGCTATCAATCACGACCGCGACCTGCGGCTGCAGTACCTCGCCGGTCTGGGACTCAACCTCTACGCGAGCGGCACAATCTATGCGGACATGCAGCAGGCCCCCTTCCGCTTTCCAAGCGATGTGTTTCAGGGATCGGACAAGACGCTCGAGTCGCTCGAGAAGGCGATGCGCGACGCGCGGCCTCAATGAGGCATGCGGCGGTAGTCTCCACGGCTGAAATACTTTTCCAGCCAGACATACGCCACGATGAAGAAGTATCGGCTCCCCATCTCGCTGATTTTGAGCTTGGCCACACCCGTCCGCCGGTTTCGCCAGGTGATTGGGATCACCGTCCAGGAGTAGCCGCGCACGATCGCCTTCAGAGGAAGTTCGACAGTGATGTTGAAGTGCGGCGACAGAATCGGCATGCAGCCTTCGATCACCTCGCGGCGGTATGCCTTGAAGGCGTTCGTCGTGTCGTTGAGGCGGATGCCGAACAAGACACGGATGAACAAATTGGCGAATCGATTGAGGACCCATTTGATCCATGGGTAGTCGATTGTGCCTCCCCGCTTCATGAAGCGGCTGCCGAAGACGCAGTCGTAGCCCTCGTTGAGCACGGTCCAATACCGGACCACGTCGCGGCAGTCGTCGCTCTCGTCGGCCATCATGATCACCGTCGCATCACCCGTGGCGGTGGCCAATCCCTTTTGAATCGCCCTGCCAAAGCCGTGCGGCCCCGGGTTGTGCACCGGCACGAGCGACGGAATCCTCTCGGCGGTGGACTGCAGGATCGGCCAGGTCTGGTCAGAGCTGCCGTCATCGACGACCACGATCTCGTGCGGGATGCCGTGGAGCCGCAGTTCGAGGTGGAGATGCTCGACCGTCGCGGCGATGCAGCCCGCTTCGTCACGGGCGGGGATGACCACCGACAGCAGCGACAGCTTTTTCGCCGGACCCGCAGTCCGGGACTCGGCATCGGTTGGAGAGGAGTTCGTCGCGTTCATCGCTTGCGGAGGGCTGTTGATACACGGCAGGAAAAAGACTCAGTACGCCTGTCTCGATCCTACCATGCAAAAAATCAATGCATAAACACGCGGCCGCCGCGAGTGGCCTCCGAGCGAAACGCATAGACCACGAGGGATACCCATGCGGCAAGGCCGACGAGCACGGCGCAGGCCCAAAGCGGCGTGCAGGCAGCGGGCCACGCATCCCCGAGAAATGCCAGATGGTAGGTCTGCTTGAGGTCGGCGTTGAAGTCGGCCGCCCCTTCGATTCCGAACCGATTGCCGACGGTGCGGCTGCCATCCGGTTGCACGATTGTGAAGACTTCCACGGGCAGGTGTTCCAGCCAGAATTGCAGCATCACGCCGACCAGATAGTCCCACGCCACACCTGCCAATGCGAGCACCCGTACGAGCCATGGCAAGCGCGGGAGTGCCGTCGCGGAGGCCACCACTGCGATCAGCATCAGCGGCTGAAGGCAGATATGAGCCAGGCCGACCGTGTCGCGGGCCCCGTGCACGGCGACTCCAAGAAGAAAGCCCGCCCCAAACAGCCACGTCCAGAACACGACGCGGCTCCTTGATGCGGGTGCGGCCATCGACGATGCCAGGAGCCAGACGGCGATCCCAGCGGCCACGACCTGGGTGACCGTGCCAACCGCCATCGGGAAGTTCACCTGGAGGGGGGCGAACCACCAGTCGCGGAGGACGGCCGAGGGATTCTGCTGTGTCATCAATCCCGCGATGAGGGGCGGTCGTTCGCGGAGGAAATGGGGAACCAGCGTGTCGAAGCAATTGACCGCCATCTTCCAGAGATTTTCCGTCGGGGTCATGCCTACCGCATTGGTGACGGTCGTGTTGGTCGCCAGTGTTCCGCGCAGGCCGAATGTGGCCCATGAGAAGCCCAGCCAGGGTAGCAGCACGACGACCTGAGGCAGGCCAAACGATACGGCCGCGATGCAGACCCGAGCGAGTCGGTCCGACACCGGGCCGCGAACAGCAGGGATGTCGCGGCATGCGGCGGTGACGACGATGGCGCAGGCGAGGACAACTGCATAGACGGCCGATGAGTAGTGCACGGCAACGCCGGCGCCGAGGAGCGTGCCGGCGAGTGCCAGTCGCCCCGACGTAGCGACCGCGTCCCTCCGTTCGACGAGCAGCACCGCCGCCAGAACGTAGAAGGCAGCCAGCAGCTTCGTCCAGGTGAAGGTGACATTCTCGGCGAACGATGGCAGCAGTGTGATAGCGGCCGCTACGGCAAGCGCTCCGCTTTCGGGTCTGAGTTGGAACCGCGTCGCGCAGCGGCTGGCTATGGCCATGGCCGGCAGGCAGGCGAGTGCATTGAGCCATGTGCTGGCCAGCTGAAACGCTGCGAACGACGGCGTGCCGTGCGCGATTGCGTGGGCTGTGAGCACGTTCATAAAGGGCGGCCGTGCGGTGAGTGTGTAGCTCGCGTCGGGCCCAGAGATGAAGGACAGGAATCGGGCGGCAGTTGGATCGGGTCGCTCGATGAAAAACAGGGTGCGTTCGAAGTGCTCGTACCAGTCGCCGACCCAGAGCAGGCCGCTGTAGTTCCGAATGGAAGCCTGCAGCAGCAGGCTGTGTCCCAGCACGAGGCACAGACCAGCCACTTGCGCCCGGGCCAGAGGATGCGAAAAAAGGCGAAGGAGTGTGTTCCAGCGGAAGCCGATACATGCCAGACAACCCGCCGTCAGCGCCCAGCGACATCCATCGGGCAGGCCGCATAGGTAGATGCCAAATGCCGCCAAGAATACTGCCAGCAACGACACGCCCACGACGACGACGAACGTTTCATCGTCGTCGACGTGCAGCCATGGCAGAAAGAGCAGCCCGGGGCCGATGCTGCAGATGGCGAGGACAGTTATCAGAATCACGGCCGGGACAACACCCATCGAAATTCAGTCTTTCGGAAGTGATGAGTCCGCGATCTCCGCAAGGATCGACGAGGTCGATCGGGCCGGTCGCCAGCCGAACCGCTCTGTGACACGGGAATGATCGAGGACGACCCAGGCCAGATCGTAGGGCCGCGACTCGTGTGCCGTGCCGACGGCATGCGGGCCACACCGCTCCGCACACCACTGCGAGAGCTGAGCAAGGCTCGTCGCCGAAGCGGCGCCGCCCGAGACGTTGAAGAGGCCAGGGACGGCGCCGCGTGCCGACTGCATCTGCAGCAGGATGAGCGTCGTCAGGTCGTCGGGATGGAGACAGTCGCGGACCTGAAGGCCGCGGCCTCCAAAGCCGATGTAGGCGAGCGGTTGTTTTGCGATCCACTGTCGGATCCACCACGAGAAGATTCCCTGATCGGCCCGGCCAAACTGTCCGGCCCCGGCCATCACGCCGCATCGGTTGATGAACAGGGGCGTGCCGTAGCGATGAGCGTATTCCAGTGCCAGCGTCTCGCTCGCCAGCTTGGTGGCGCCGTAGAGCGAGACGGGAGCGACCGTGGAAAAATCCTCCGTGATGCCGGCCGGGCTGACACCTGCCGGCAGCGGCTGTGAGGCGTCGATGGTAAAGCTGGGGCCACGGTCGTCGTCGGCCTCCGCGAGCGGCAGCGATGCCAGTGCCGGGATCGAATAGACCCGGCTCGTCGACAAGAGCACCACTCCGGCCTGCCAGTGGGCCGCCGCCTCCAGCAGGTTGATCGTGCCGACAAGATTGTGCTCGACCAACTGCCGTGACGTGGTGCCCGTACCGGGAGCAGCGGCCGCAGTCGTGCCCGCCAGCACGCTCGGCTCCGCGGCGGCGTCGATGACCCAGTCGAACGCCCCGAGCGCGCTCCAGTCGCTCTCGAGCCGGACGTCACCGTGAACGATGGAAACGCCCAGCCGCTGGAGTGGCTCGCGATTGCTCTCGGCACCGACGCGGCGAAAATTATCGATCGCCGTCACCTGACAGTCGGCATGGTGGGCGACCAGCCCGCGACAGATCGCGCTGCCCACGAATCCACAACCGCCCGTGACCAACACTTTCATGGTCGACTCCCCGACGCATGGGCCCGCCGCTCCCAGGCGGCGACGATCTGGTCAAAGGTTTCGGCAAGGCTCACTTCCGGCCGCCAGCCGGGATAATCTGCCTGCATTTTGCGCAGGTCGGAGTAGTAGCAGATGTGGTCGCCCTCGCGAGACTTCTCGTCGTAGACCCAGTCCATCGGTTTGCCTGAGCGGTCGGCGGCCATGGCGAAGGCCTCCAGGATCGAGCAGCTGTTCGATTTGCCGCCGCCGATGTTGTAGACGGCGGCGGGGCGTGGTGCGGCGATGAAACGGGCGATGAAGGCTGCGACATCGGCGGCATGGATGTTGTCACGAACCTGCTTTCCAAGGTAGCCGAAGACGGTGTAGCGACGGCCCTCGAGGTTGCACTTCACAAGGTAGCTGAGAAAGCCGTGGAGTTCGACTCCCGAGTGTGCCGGACCGGTGAGGCAGCCTCCTCGCAGGCAGCAGGTCGACATGCCGAAGTAGCGGCCGTACTCCTGCACCATCACGTCGGCCGCCACCTTCGAGGCGCCGAAGAGCGAGTGCTTGCTGGCATCGATGCGGAACGTCTCAGGGATGCCGTGGGCGAACGTGTCGTCGGCATAGTCCCAACGCGAGTCGAGTTCGACCATTGGAATCTCGTTGGGCGCGTCGCCGTAGACCTTGTTCGTGCTCATGTGCACGAATGGGCTCTCCGGGCAGGCACGACGTGCAGCCTCGAGGAGGTTGAGCGTCCCGGCGGCGTTGGTGTCGAAGTCGTCGAAGGGGATCTGCGCCGCGCGGTCATGGGAGGGCTGGGCGGCGGTGTGGACGATCGCCGCCGGCCGGATCGCCGCCACAAGATCGAGCACCGCATTGCGGTCGCGGATGTCCAGTTCGTGATGCTGGAACGACCGCAGCGACGTTGTCAGCCGCTCCTGGTTCCAACGGGTATCGCCCGCGGGGCCGAAAAACACCGCCCGCTGGTTGTTGTCGACTCCGTGGATTCGCCATCCAAGGCTGTCGAAAAAGCTGGCCACCTCGCTGCCGATGAGGCCGGACGAGCCGGTGATGAGGATGACTTTGGCTGTCACGATCGTGGTCCTGGATGTCCGGTCGGAATTGTAGTCGATGCCTGATGGGGTCGCTTGCTTCCAAGGGGATCATCCTGCCAGAATTAGGAGTCCTTGGCGACGGTGCCGAGCATAGCGACACTTTGAGGAGGGAGAGACCCCATGCCGGCCGACGATATTCTGCTCGACGCTGAGGAACGGATGGAGAAGGCCGTGGATGTGTTCCGCCACGCCCTCACCGGCATCCGCACGGGCCGGGCCAACCCCGGTCTCGTCGATACGCTGCGGGTGGAGGTGTATGGATCGCCCACGCCGATCAAGGCACTGGCCAGTGTCGGCGCCCCCGAGCCCAACCAGATCGTCGTCCGCCCCTTCGACCCAGGCACCATCAAAGACATCGAGAAGGCGATCCAGGCCAGCGATCTCGGTCTCAATCCGCAGAGTGACGGTCGCGTCATCCGCATCACGATCCCCGCCCTCTCCACCGACGTGCGACGGAAGATGACCGCCCGCATCAAGGAACTGGGCGAAGAGGCCCGCGTGGCGATCCGCAACGTCCGCCGCGACGGCAACAAGGCGGCCGACACGGAGAAGAGCGACGGCACCCTCACCGAGGACGACTGCGACTCGACCAAGGAGGAGGTGCAGGAGCTGACCAAGAAATACGAGGCCAAGGTCGGCGATCTCGCGAAGGCCAAGGAAGCGGAAGTGATGGAGCAGTGAGCGGCGGACGGGTTCCGTGCCATGGCTGAATGGAGTAACCCCGGTAGGATGCAGACATAGTGGGCGACCCTCCTCGGGATGACTTCATGCTGGACGATCTCCCCGTGCGACTCGATGGCGTCGTGAAACGCTACGGCAATCGTACGGTGCTCGATGGCGTGTCGCTTGAGGTCACGCCGGGCGTCACCGGGCTCGTGGGCCCCAACGGCGCAGGCAAGAGCACGCTCGTGCGGGCAATCCTCGGACTCGTCCGGCTCGCCGCAGGAAGTGTTCGTGTGTTCGGTCTCGATCCCACCAGCGAGCCGCGGCGGGTGCGGTCTCTGCTCGGCGTCGTGCCCGAGGACGAATGCGCCGTGCCGGGCCTCTCCGGCGTCGAGATGGTGCGTTACGCGGCGCGGCTGTGCGGACTGCCCGGCACTGAGAGCCTGCGCAGGGCCCACGAGGTGCTCGATTGGTGCGATGCCGGACAGGAACGCTATCGGCCCGTGGAGACGCTCTCGGTCGGCACGCGGCAGAAGGTGGCCTTCGCCGCGGCGATCGTCCACGATCCGCGGATGGTGATCCTCGATGAGCCGACCAACGGCCTCGATCCGCTCGAGCGGCGGGCGATGCTCGGCCGGCTGGTCACGCTCGCCCGCGACCACGGCAAGACCGTGCTGGTCTCCACGCACGTGCTCCCCGACGTGCAGTCGATCTGTGATCGCGTGATCGTGCTCGCCCGCGGTCGTGTGCGGCTCACCGGTGCGATCGAACAGCTCACCCGGCCCGCGACCCCCGCACACCGGCTGGAAGGCGACGGCCCGCTCGCCGATCTCGCACGGCTGCTCACAGTCCGTGGCCTCCCCGCCCGGATGGTCGACGGTGATGAGTCTGGGGCCACCGGAGCGATTCTGCTCGAACCGCCGGGGTCCGATCGGATCGGTCTGGTCTGGGCGAGTGCCCGTGACGCAGGCGTGGTCATCCGCTCGCTCGAGCCGGCAGCCCGGCCGCTCGAAGAGGTTTTCGTCCAGACGCTCCGCGACGCCGAGGCCGCAGATGAGACGAGCCGTGGGGCCCCCGGGCAGGAGGTGGCTCATGCCGCTCCATGACGTGGGCTATCGGCCGTGGCGGGGTGAACGCCTCGGCTCCGGTGCGGCGATTGGCGTGATCGCGCTGACGGGCATCAAACTGGCGTGGACGAGCCGCTGGCTCCGCCGCATGGTGTTCTTCGCGTGGAGCCCTGCGCTCGTGTTCGCGATGAGCTTCTTCGCGTTCGAGCAGGCGATCGACGAGGGCCGGCTCGTGAACATGCGCGAAGCGGCCCGCGCCGGCCGTAATCTCGACGGTGTGGGAATGCTGGGCACGGTGCTGGCCGACACGCTGGGCCGGACGCCCGGATACGCCAAGGGCACGCGGGCCGTGCAGCCTGCCGGCGGGCCGCCCGTGGATCCCAAGATCGATGTCGCCGATACGCGGCGGGTGGTCTGGTCACGACTGTTGCTGGCCTTCATGCGGGTGCCGCAGGCGGTGCTCCTCGCCGTGGTCATTGGCTTGGTGGCGCCGACACTCGTGTCACGCGATCTGCGGGCGAAGGCATGGCTCGTCTACTTCACAAGGCCCGTGGGACGGCTCGAATACATCCTCGGCAAGGCGGCCATTCTGGGCGTGCTCGTCGCGGCCATCACGGTGCTGCCTGCGCTGGCATTGTGGTTGATGGGGGTGCTGGTCAGTCCGAGCGTTTGGGTGGCTGTCGACACCTGGGACCTGCCGCTCAAGGCCGTCGCTGCGAGCGTCGTGCTCGCCGTGCCGACGGTGCTGTTGGCGTTGGCCTATTCCTCGGCCACAGCGGAGAGCAGGATCGCGAGCTTCGCCTGGTTTGCAACGTGGGCCGCCTGCTGGATCGCCCACTCGACGCTCACGACCGCCGACATGGTGGCGGCCTCCCGGCAGGCCGAGGTGGCCGACGCGTCGGTGGGCGGCCCGCGCGAGGGACGGAATGGATCGTGGGGCGAGGATCCGTTTGGTGACCTCGAGCAGGAACGCTCCGTGACGGGACGGCAATCGGCGTCGGCTGGTGGGTATCCTGAGGGCGGACTGCGTGGTCGGTTTCGTTGGCTTTCAAAGGCTGCTGGCATGGATCCGGTGATCGACCGCTGGGCCTGGCTTTCGCCCTACCATGCGCTCGGGGTCATGCAGGCCTGGATCTTTGGCATCGAGACGAGACCTCAGGCGGTCGTGCCGTCGCTGGTGTCGCTGGCGCTGGTATCGCTCGTCGCCGTGATTGTGCTGCTCAATAGGATCGACGCTCCCACCAGGGCGTGAACCGCGAGGGATGGAATCCCCGGCGTTCGCCTCCCCCTCACTCTCGCCTCACCTGAAACCTCCATGCTCTCCCTCACACACGTCACGAAGGTCTTCGGGTCGGTGATCGGCGTCAACGACGTGACGGTGGAGTTGGGGAGCGGCGCCCACGGTCTCCTCGGCCCCAATGGTGCCGGCAAGACCACGCTCCTGGGACTCATCACCGGCCAGTTGCGGCCCACGATGGGACAGGTCCACGTGTTTGGCGAACGCCCGTTTGCCAATCCGCGGGTGCTGCGGCGGATTGGGTTCTGTCCCGCCGCCGACCTCTTGGAACGGCGGGCGACACCACGGGAATGGGTTCGGTATCTCGTGCGGCTCTCCGGCTTCGGACGCGACGCCGCGGCCGAGCGGGCCGATCGGGAACTCGACCGTGTGGGGCTGGGTGAGGCGATGGACCGACCGCTTTCCACCCTTTCCAAGGGGCTGCGACAGCGGGCGAAGTTGGCGGGCGCCATGGCGCACGATCCCGATCTCCTCGTGCTCGACGAGCCCTTCGACGGACTCGATCCGGTGGCCCGGCACGACCTTGTCGGCCTCGTGCGGCACTGGGCTGTGTCGGCTGATGCCGTGGCAGGCAGGCCACGCACGCTGATCGTGGCCAGCCACCTGCTCCACGAGGTGGAGGCATTGCACGCGGGGTTGGCCGTCATCCTGGGCGGCCGTCTCGTCGCCAGTGGCACGGCTGGTGAGATCCGAGACATGGTGGACGCCATGCCGTCGGAGGTTCGCATTCGGTGCGATGCCCCCCGGCGGCTCGCGGAGGCGGTGTGTGCGACGCCCGGCGCGGAGAGCGTGCGGTTCGAAGGGGAGGATCTGCTCGTGGTGGCCACACGGCAGCCGCGGGTGTTGGCCGAACGGATCGCGCACGTTGCGGTCGAGAATCGGTTCGCCATCGTGGAGATGGCGGCCGGCGACCGGTCGCTCGAAGGCATCTTCGGCCGCCTCGTGCGGCTCCATCGTGGGGTGGGATCATGAGCGTTTCTCTTTCGGGACACACAGATCGTTCGGGACACAAAGATGAACCGCTTCGGTACTCCCTGCTCGGTTCGACATTGGCGGTCGCTGGCTTTCAGATCGGACGGCTGATATCGCGCCAGCGGCTCCTGCTAGCGGGGCTCGGCGTGATCTTTCCCGCGGCGGTGATGATGGCGGTGCGGCGGACTGCTGCGGAGGGCCTCGACCGCGACCTCGCCGTCACCATGATCTATGCGCTCGTGCCGGAGGCGGTCTGCATGCTTGGCCTTCTCGTCACCATGTGTCCGGTGGTGGCCGACGAACTGGAACGTGGCACCTGGATCCATGTCTCGGTCCGGCCTGGCGGTCGGCGAGCACTTCTCCTGGGAACCTATCTGGCGGCCGTGACCTGGACGAGCATCGTGGCCATCCTGGCGGCGTTCCTCGCGGTGCTGGTGGCACGCGTGCCGCAGCCGCTGCCGCTGGTCGGTATGCTGGCGGCGCTCGTGGTGCTCTCGACGCTGGGGCGGGCGGCGCTCTTCGCCCTGCCCGCCGTGATCCTGCCGAAGCGGGCCCTCGTGGCGAGCGTGGCGGTGGCGCTCGTGGTCGAGTATCTGGCAGGGTTCATTCCTGCGGTCGTCAATCAGGCTACGGTGAGCCTGCGGCTGCGGAGTCTGCTGGTCGAGTGGATGGGCTGGCGGCAGAAGTTGCCGGTGGAGATGCAACTGCTCATCGATCCGCAGCCGGCCTGGGTGCAGATCGCGGCGGTGATCTGCCTGGCGGCTGTGTTGCTCGGGGTGGCAGCGAAGATCCTCGACTTCCGGCAGTTTCCGCCCAGCGTGGAGATCTGACATGTGCCTGTGGGAGACGACGGGATGATCGAGGTAATCGATCTCATCAAGCACTATCGGGCCAGCGACGGCAGCGTCGTGCGGGCCGTGGACGGTGTTTCGCTCTCCGTGGCGGCGGGCGAGATGGTCGGCCTGCTTGGCGCCAATGGCGCCGGTAAGACCACCACGCTGCGGGTGCTGGCCACGCTGCTGAAGCCCACGTCGGGCACGGCCCGCGTCGGTGGCTGTGATGTGGTGACCGATCCGCTGGGAGCGAGGCGGCACCTGGGGTACGTGTCGGCGACGACGGGCGTACCCGACCGGCTCACCGCGCGTGAGATCATGCGGTCGTATGGCCGTCTGCACGGCCTCGACGAGGGGCCGCTCGCGCGGCGGATCGACCACGTGGTGCGGGCGCTTGGGCTCACCGACTTCATTGACCGGCCGGCCGGCCGGCTTTCGTCCGGTCAACGGCAGCGGGTCTCGCTGGCCCGCGCGCTCGTGCACGATCCGCCGGCGCTCGTGCTTGACGAACCGACCAATGCCCTCGACGTCGTGGGCGCGCGAGATCTGCTCCATCTGCTCGACGGACTCCGCGCGGATGGACGGGCGATCCTGCTCTCCACGCACCGGCTTCATGAGATCGAGCACCGGTGCGACCGATTCGTGATCATCGACGGCGGCCGCATCGTGGCGCAGGGAACGCCGCCGGAGATTCTTGGGTCCCACGCGAGCCTCGAAGAGGCGTTTTTTGCGGCGATCGCCGCGGGGGCGCCGTCATGATCGCCTCCGACGAACGCAGTGCGGCGAGCAGTCCGGAAACCCATGGCCTGCGTGCCAAGGCGCGGCTGGCGCTGGCCCGTCGCGACCTGCTTGAGTTCATCCGCGACCGTCGCACGCTGTTCGTCACGTTGCTGTTGCCGATGGCGATGTATCCCATTCTCGCGCTCTCAAGCGCGCTGGGCGTGCGGACGGCGCTCTCCGACATCGACTCCCGGACGGCGCCCACCAATCTTGTCATCGTGCTCTCTGGCTCGCCCTGGGACGCGCAGGCTCTGGCGGAACGCGTGGGCGGACTGCCGAAGCCGGAAGAGGGACGGGCCAAGCTCGACTGGCCGGCCTCGGTCTCATTCGGGTTTGGGTCTGCCGAAGAAGCCAGGTCCGCCGTCGAATCCGGTGATGCCGACCTCTGGATCGACGTGCCCGACCAGGTGCTCGACCAGCTCGACGGCATTGGCACGACTGCAATCGAGGCGCAGGGGCCTGACACGAAAGTGCTGACGCCGCGGGTGCGGGAACAGTTCACCGCCGTCATGCGGAGTCTGGCCGAAGATGCCCGGCGGCGGCGGATCGACCGGGCCAGTCTGCCCGAAACCCTGCTCGAGCCGGTGACGGTCAGCTTCACGGGAAAGATCGATCCGCCGGGCACGATTTCCACGCGGAGCATCCTGCCGACCGTGGCCGGCGGCGTGTTCGTGCTGCTGGCCGTGCTGACGATGACCGGCGCGTTCTACCCGGCCATCGATGCGATCGCCGGCGAAAAGGAACGTGGCACGATCGAGACACTCCTGATCGCCCCCTGCGCAGCGATCGACATCGTGGCGGGGAAGTTTCTCGCGGTCTGGGCGGTGGCGCTGGCGACGCTCGTGGCGAATGTCGTCTCGATCGCCCTGACGACGGCCGTCTCGCTCCGCTTTCTCCCGCAGGGCGGCAGACTCCTGCCGGAGGGGCACCTGCCGATCGTCGTGGGCGTGTCGCTGCTGGCGTTCATCGGCCTGTCGGCGGTGGCGGCGGCGATGTGCCTGGCCGTGACCACCGCCTCGAAGAGCGGTAAGGAGGCACAGAACACGCTCACGCCGGTCTTGCTCATCGCCAGCGCCCTGGCCGGCGCAGGGCTTGTCATCGATCCCGGCCGGACCACGCTGCTTCCCGCAGTGCCGTTTGCGGGGCAGGTGGCGCTGGCCCGCGCGACGCTCGAGCCCGACGAGCGGCCGGCCTTGCTCCCGTCTGCAACGATGGATGGATTGTCACAGTCACGGCCCGCCGGATTGCCCGAGCGGATCGCAGCGACAGGCCTCATCGAACGGCTGGCCCTGCCGCTGGCCGTGTCGCTGATCTCGTCGGCCGTGCTCGTCTGGCTCATGCTGCAGGTCACGGCGAACCTGCTCACCGATGAGGAGATCCTGTTTCGAGGTCCGGATGTTGCCGGTGGCCTGCTCGCGCGGCCCGCCCGCCGCCGCCGACCATCCATCGCGCAGGGGTTCACAGCGCTGGCCATCGGCCTGGCAGGCCTCTGGTATGCGCAGGGCATCGCACCCGCCGACTTCGCGCTGGCGATTCCGGTGCAGCAGGCCGCAGCGGTGGTCTTGCCACTGGTGCTGCTCATGGCCTGGCAGCGAGTCGATCTTCGCCGCACGTTCGGTCTGCGGTGGCCGGTGTCCGCCGGTGGGCCTGCGGTGTGGCGGACGGTGGCAAGTGTCGTCGGGGCGATGCTCGTGGGTGGTGGGCTCTTCGTGCTGGGGGCTGCCGTGCTCCTGGCCGTACGCGGGACGCACGTGTCGGCCGAGGCGCAGAGCCTCGCTGAGAAACTCCTAGCGATGATGCGGGACAAGCCTGTCTGGCTGTCGTGGGTGCTGATCGCGGTCGTGCCGGCCATCGGCGAGGAACTGCTCTTCCGAGGATGGGTGCAGTCAGCACTGGTAGGGGCGTGGCCGAGCCGTGGCCGGCTGGTGGCGGGCGTGGTGATGCAGGCGGCTTGTTTCGCGGTCTTCCACCTGCTGCCCGAACGGATGCCGCAGACGTTTGCCCTGGGGCTGGTGGCCGGCGTGCTGACCGTGGCCACGCGGAGCCTTCTTCCGGCGATCGCCTGTCACGTGGCGCACAATTCGATGCCACTGGCGATGCTCTGGCTGGCGGGCGGATTGTCGGCCTCGGCGGAATCGCTCGCTGCCGCCAAGGCTGCTGCCACCGGCGTGAATCTGCCGACCTGGGCCGTGGCGGCGGCGCTTGCGAGCGCAGCGACAGGGGCCGCCATGATCTGGCTGGCGGTTCGCGGGCGTGCTGAGGCGGGGCTGGGAGGCCTGAGGGCCAGGGGATTTTCGACCCTGTTCACCATCGGCCTCGTGGCGCTTGGATGCGGATTCGAAGCAGGCCGTGTCGTTGCGGCCGAACCGGGGGCGGCCTTGCCCGCAGCGGTCTCGCAGCGGCTGCGGGTGGCCGTCGCGCCGCTTGCCTCGGCGGTCGAATGGGATGGCGATCAGCCCACCGGCGTGGTCATCGATATCTGGCGAGATCTTGAGAAGCGTCTCGGCACGGAAACCGACTTCGTTCGCGTGGACACGTTCAAGCGGCTGCTGGAGACGCTGACCAGTGGCGAGGCGGACGTGGCACTGGGACCGTTCGCGATCACCGAAGAGCGGGAGCGGATCTTCGACCTCACCCACCCGATCATCCATTCGGGCTTGCGGATTGCCGTCCGCCAGCGTGACGAATCGGGATTTCTCTCGGCGCTTCGGTCGCTCTTCTCGTGGCAGTTGCTCCAGCTTCTGGGAACCGTTCTCCTGCTTGCCCTCGCCTCCGGCCATCTGCTCTGGTGGTTCGAGCATCGCGGCAACCCGGAGTCATTCCCGCCGCAGTATCCTCGGGGCTTGTGGGAGGCCATCTGGTGGATCGCCTCGACGGTCGTCGCAGGCGGCTGCGACAACAAGCACGTCGCCAGTGGGCTTGGCCGCACGATCGCCTTTGCCTGGATGGTAGGCGGAATCATGCTCCTGGCAGCGTTCACCAGCGTGCTCACCGCCACGCTCCCGGCGGAA
>Ga0214919_10000077_pt1 | contig 153235 bp, 152 predicted proteins | sample LL1503_MetaG_FD_177994 | JGI IMG/M metagenome (GOLD analysis project Ga0214919, IMG submission 177994) | Freshwater microbial communities from Lake Lanier, Atlanta, Georgia, United States - LL-1503 | ecosystem: Environmental > Aquatic > Freshwater > Lake | place: USA: Georgia | collected...
ATATATATAGCATGGAACCCGGACGAATGATGTTGATGCATTCTGTAATAATTGGTTTTTTATTATACCTTATTATGATTTACTTGTTAGGTCAAAGACAAGTTGTGGCCGAAAACCGTAGCATTTTATTGGCTGCGTTGATATTAGTGTACATGATTATATTTGGTCATGGAATGCCGAACTCAATAAATAAAGATTTATTTTAAGTTTAGGCGCTTGAATGTCTAGATGCGTTGAATATAATAAGGGGGGCGATGTACTGTCACAAGACCCGTTTAACCCGGCTAAATCTCTTCAAATCCTTTTACCCAACAATAACTCTATTTTCTCTCCTATAAGAAGAAAAAATAGACTACAAAACCCCCATCCATGGAAAGCCAGAAATGAGTGACAAAACGAGAAATGAGTGACATTCTACCTTTGGTGGGAAAGGTAGAGCCAAATATGAAAAAACCAATGGAAGGAGTCCTATGGTATTTCTCTTTTTTATGTTGTTTCTACGCTTTAACGGCCGCAATGCTTTAACGGTCGCTACGCTTTAACGGTCGCAATGCTCGGGACGCACACTATATACAAACTCCTTGCCACGGAGAACAAACCTGTCCCCGTACTTGGGCTCTTGGACTTTCAAGTCCTTGTTAAACGCCCACTCTGGAATTGAATCAAGACTCCACAACACCTTGTCGTCTTCCCAATAACGACCGACTCGGGGATCCTCCTCGTAATAGTTGAGGTAGAGAACCTCGTTGCGCCAGTTTTGTCTCGTGGACATGTACTTGTGGGGTCCGGGTCCTATGACCTTGTCTGCATTCTCCGAAGCCTCAATTGCATTTTGCCTGTGTTGCTCCTTTTTCTTTGGGTTTTCCTCCAAATGGAACTTTCTCAGCTCCAACTTGGCGCGGTTAATAGCACCCCATAAGGTGGTCGGTAACTTTGACATCCTTGATTCTATGATTTTGTTCTATTCATAAATTCCAAGAAAAGTTTTTCAATTTTTTTCAGAGAAAAAACTTGGAGGTTCCTGTGGAGGAGTCCTATAGTTTTTTTTCACCCGATGAGGGACTTGAACCCCCGACCACCAGTTTTCAGTAGCACAAATGCTTTAAAAGACTGGCGCTCTACCAACTGAGCTAACCGGGTATTGGTTTTTGATTTTTTATAATTTTTGTTTTTTTGTTCACTAGTCTTGCCTTACCAGTCTTCATCCTCGTCGTCGTCACTGTCCAAATCCGCCCATCCCTTTCCGTTGAGACCCTTGAAGCACTCCTGGCGATGAATTGCCGCAGCCTTCTCGCGAGCAGACAACTCCTTGGACTCACTCTTGAGCTGGCAGAGACCCGACATCTCAACTGCTACACGACTGCTAGATTCTGTAGTCACCATCTGACTCCAAGACATCGGCATGCTCTGTGAGGACTCAACAACCTTGATATTGTTGGAAAGGGCAGGAAACTCATCTGGGCCAAAGGCACCGTTGGTTGGTGCCTTTTTTTGGGTTCTCTTGGGGCTTCTTGGTTCCCTTAAAGGCGACTCATCAGACTCGTCATCATCCATGAGCAAGGCGAAACGGCTCACTGCGACAGGCGCACAAGGCTTCTTGCCGAAGGACTTCTCTTCGTAAACCCGAATGCGATCATTGCGAGCAACAAAGTGCGAGAACTTTGCATCGTTCTTCTTATCCTTGGCGAGCTTTGGGCAATACTTGACGGTGTGTCCAGACTCTTCGCAATAGCGACATGACTGATTGAGCAGCGTAACGCAAATGACGCGCCCAGTGTTGTCCTTCGGCCAATGACTGCTGTATTCCTCCGCGGACTTGCCTGCATCCTTGCAGACCTTGCAGCAGCGATTGACATTGACGCGCGACATTCTTATTCTCGTTTTATAACCACTGTGTGATTTTATACCAAAAGTAATTCAACGAAAAAATGTTTCAATTTTTTTTAGCCAAAAATTTTTATTATTTTGATTTCTTTTTTATACTATGGCAGAGACTGCTGGTTGTCTCCGAGGCCGAGCTCGCATATTTACCTCTTCTTGTAGTTCTTCTTGATGAACCATCGCCGCTGCCAGTTCTCTCTGCGCGCGATCTTCAGTTACTACAGCTTCTTGAATGATCCGCATATAATAATTAATTAAATGAGGCGTATTTTGAATGGTATGCTGATATCCAGCAACAATATGATTTTGACGCTGTAGCCTCTGACGAATCTTGTGCAACGGAACTTTTCTCAACGGAACTTCTGGAACTGTGAATTTTTGTAGCCTCGTCCTACACATTGGACACGACACGCAGGTTGTTGTTCCAAGAAGACATTGCAATTTTGGCGCACAATCCATACACAAAGTATGATTACAGCTTGTTTTTACCTTTTTCTCTCCTTCTGTAATTGAATTCCAACACACAGGACAATCAAAATCCGCCAATTGTTCATCCACATCCATTGTTCCCAAAATCTCGGGTTGCTGTGGAATTGCACCTGCTGTTGCCTCAACATGATTCATAACCGCTTGCGCCAATACTTCCATTCGGTGTTTCTTTAAGTTAAATTATTAATACTTTATTTCAAGTCAATTTTTATTCAAAAAAAATATTTTTTGACATTACCCAAAAAAATTGACAATTATTTTTCAAAAACTTTTATCGTACAAAAACACATCACATTTCTCTCTAGAAGAATGGAACGATTCCACTGGTTCGTCAAAAAAGCCGGCATTCAATATAAACAACACCAATATGACGGTGTTCAATGGTGCTTGCGAAATGAGCTTTCCAAGAACAAGGTTCGCGGTGGCATCATCGCCGATGAAATGGGACTCGGAAAGACCATCACCGCTATTGGACTCATGCTTACAAATTTTATGACAAAAACACTCATTGTTCTTCCCAATGTACTTATTGCACAATGGGTATCCGAAATTCAACGCACAACGGGTCACAAACCTTTGGTCTTCTACGGCGCAGAGAAAAAGATGATCACTTTGGAACAACTGTCTTCGGCACCTATTGTCATTACCAGTTATTCCCACATCTCAGTGTCGGCCGTCTCTTTAAACAAACTGGTGGATGACCCTCCAAAAAGCATGTTGCATATGGTGCAATGGAACCGCGTCATATTTGACGAAGCCCATCATTTACGCAATAAAAATGCACGATATTGGGGTGCCAAAGTCTTGGTCTCACCCATTAAATGGCTAATTACCGGCACTCCTGTTCAAAATAAACGCAGAGACTTTTACAACTTGTGCTCTGTCGTTGGTCTGCCTTCCAGTTACTACACTGACCCGGATAACCTTGAAGAATTGTTGGATGCTTATGTATTGCGTCGCACCAAATCTCAAGCCGGTATCAAGCTGCCCAAGGTTGAACTCGGATGCAACACGGTGGATTGGGCTACAGAGGATGAACGAGTTCTCTCGGAGGATATTCATAATGCCATTCGGTTAGCAGATTCCGTTGAGAGACTCAAGTTGATTATTAAAGCTCGTCAGACTTGCATTCTTCCAGCTTTGCTTAAAAACTCTTTGACGGATTTGGTTGATGACAACATTATTCCCAAGAGCGAGTCTCATGTGGGTGCGTTGGCATCAAGCAGCAAATTGGACGCTGTCCTTGATACACTTCTCTCAAGGAGAGAAAATGGAAATGGTAAATTAATCTTTTGTCATTTCAGGGAGGAAATTGACATGATTGTTTCAAGACTCAAAGAAGCTGGCATTACTTCATTGGCTACCTTTGATGGCCGAACTTCTCTCAACAAAAGAGCCGGTATTTTGAGAGAAAAAGTGGAATTCCTTGTCTTACAAATTCAGACGGGTTGTGAAGGGTTGAATTTGCAGAGAGATTTCAGTGAGGTTTATTTTGTTAGTCCCAATTGGAACCCAGCTATTGAGGAGCAGGCCATTGCCAGGTGTCATCGCATTGGTCAGATCAAACCGGTGCATGTATTCAGGTTCCAGATGACTACTTATCAAAAGTTGGAACCATTAGTAGAAGAGGATGTGTCTCCTTCTTTGGATCAATATATTCAAAATGTGCAGAGTGTAAAGAGAGAAATTATTGAGGAGATTATTCATTCTTAGACATAGAGAAGGTAGGGTGCAATTGGTTGGAGTTCCCTAAGATGTATATATTTTCTCTTTTTTCGCGAAGCATAGAAGACGATGAAGAGAGAAAAAGTATTTGAACTGTGGTATCCTAGAATTATATACTATATTGGCACCCTTTTGTGCCGAGGTCGTCTTTAAATTACTTTATATATATTATTCCCCAATACCCTGCAAATACCTCTATTCTCCAACGGTGCCTTCGGCATGGAAAACCAGAAATGAGTGACAAAACCAGAAATGAGTGACAATTATTTTCTATCAATTACGACCTCCTTCGCAATGTTCTTTATTATCTTTTCTCTCTTCTTATTATCATCCTCATTGGTTGCACCACCCATAGATTCTATGATAATCTTATGATAATCCATGTGCCTTTGGCTATCGTAGTCATCTGATTCTGGATTTGCTGCCTTCCATTGAGGCAATTGCTTGACATTTTTATGTTCAATAAATTTAATCGCATTTTTAATCTTTACATTCTCTCCATTTTCCTTTTCCCAAGCGTCTTTATCCTTGACATACATCACTTCTCTCTTCAAATCACTGCAATGAATTGGTCTTTTGGAGATATCAAGCTCCTTCAAGTTCCTAATAATGATTTTACTCATGCCTTCTGTGTATCCAACCCGACCAATCATGTCCAAATCACTCAATTGCAACTTAATTTGATTCACGAAATCCGTTATATTCAAGGCATCCTTGCACTGTTCATTCAAGAATACCTGTAAATTGAAGGTCTTGTTGTGGCAATTTGTGTTATAAGAGCCTCCCTTACCAGCTAAATCAACCATTTTATCCATAACATATTTGTTACTTTCCATATGCATTTTATTATTTTCCATTTGCATCTCCATGTGCATTTTGTTAGTTTCCATTTGCATTTTGTTAGTTTCCATTTGCATTTCCATTTGCATCTTATTTTGTTCGCATAATTGTTTTTGTTGGTCCACAAGAAGTTCTTTAAACTCATGATTTTGCTTTAATAATTCCATGATTATATTGCTTGACATATCGGTTGTGACTTGAAGTTGTGTGTTATTTTTAACATCTTCATGTTCGGCGTTTTTTGGCGTTTTTTGGCATTTTTTGCTGTGAGTCCATAATCCCTGTCTGTGCTTATATTCTTTGCCACAATTATCGCAACAATATCCTGTGGAGATTTTTTTGTCCTCATTTGTCATTATTGCGTCATTCGTTATATGTTTGCGTGTTAAAAGATGTGTATCAAAATTACTTTTCTTAGAGCATTTAAAGTCACAACATTTGCAGTAGAATTTTTCGGCATTTTTTGGCATTAAATTGTCATTCATCTGTCCTCTAAATATAGGACAGAAAAAATGCCTAAATCCTTTTCCGCAAAAATAATAAAAAATTTACAGTCACACTTTTTTCCGCTTATTTTTGTAAATTACAGCATTATGGTCTAAAATGCTTTTTTGGAAAATCCTGTTTCATGAAAGTCTTTGGCCTTTTGGATTTTGGACATTTTTTTTGTCCATTTTTCAATTTCTCGAACACTTTTGCCAAACAAGAATCTCTCAAAAAATAGATATTATCTTAAAAGGTACTTAAAGAAAATAACCAACATTCTTTAAGTTCTTTTGGAGAAAAATATACAAGGAAAAAAGGGTTTTTTATTTTTTTTTGTTTTTTTGCCCTTTTTTCTACACTACTCTACTTACTCCTCATCATCCGAGTCATCCTCCGAGTCCAGCTCCTCTGCAGCATTGGCCGCCGCCTCCTTGGCTGCCTTCTCAGCCGCCTCCTTCTCTAGGCGAGCCTTCTTCTCCTTGGCAGTCTCCTTCTTTGCCTCAGGCTTGGCCTCAGTCTTGGCCTCAGTCTTGACCTCAGCCTTGGCCTCTGTCTTCTTGACCACCTTCTTGGTCTTGGCGACCTCCTCAGCAACCGGCTCCTCAGAAACCGGCTCAGCCGCAGTGGCTGCCTTCTCGGCCGCCTTCTTCTCCTTGAGTTCCTTCTTCTTTGCAGCCGCCTTCTCAAGCTTGGCCTTCTCCTTCTTCATCGCCTTGGCAGCAGCTGCATCCAACTTGTCCTGCTCCTTCTTAGCCTTCTTGGCCTCGGCTGCCTCCTTGCGCTCCGCCGCCTTCTTCTCCTTACGAGCCTCAGCAGCAGCTGCCTTCTCCTCCTCGGTCATCTTGACGCGACCACCCTTCTTCTTGGTTGTACTATCGCCAGACTCTGAGCCCGAGTCTGAACCCGAATCGCTCGCCACCTTCTTGGTGCGAGGCTTCTTCTCAGCCTTCTGCAATAGCAACCCCAACATCTCGTATGCCTCATCAGCATTAAATCCATACTTCTCTGCACAAGCTGCAATTGTCTTACGACTCACATCCTGCACGAGCTTGTTCAGCCCGGCATTCACAGAATCATTCACATTCACAACAACAGACGCCATTCTTGACTACACACTAGGTTATTTGGTACTTCTCACTTTACCATACAAAAGTTTTTCAATTTTTTTTTCACCTCACTTTTTTTTCAAGTCACTCAAAAATTTTTTTTGTATCAGGATTTCACCATATAAAAAAAATTTTTATACCATACACTCTACCATTATATATGGTACCATATCATTTTCAACAAAAAGGAGAGAAAATGTACACTCTCTTTTATCGGTCGCCTTTGGCTTTTATCGGTCGCCTTTGGCTTTTATTAATCCCAGAATGTCTCCGTAGTAAGAAAAACCAGAAATGAGTGACAAAACGAGAAATGAGTGACATTCTACCTTGCCTCTGCAAAGCGAAGAGGCACCGTTGGTGGGAAAGGTAGAGCCAAAATATAAGAAAAAATACATTATATACAATACATTTTTTCCAACGGTACCTTCGGTTTTCAACGGTACCTTCGGTTTTATATTTGGCTCCACCTTTTTTAAAGGTGGAATATTTACTCCTCTTCATCCTCCTCCTCCTCACACTCATCAATTTCTTGACGCTCCTCGTTGAACACCCCCATGCATTCCTGAGTCTTCGGGTCATACAAAACATTGTCTGCCGTCCTGTAATACAACTTGCCCTTGAACTCAAACTTCTTCACCTTCACCTCTGGTTCCTTCTCAGGCTCTGGCTCATTCTTCTTCACTTCCTTCTTCTTCTCCGTCACGGGTTCAGGTCTTGTTGCCTTGCCTTCGGCTTTGGCCTCTGAAATTATCGTCGCAAACAAATCCTCAGTCGTTGAAACCTCTACCGGTTTCCCCGTCTTCTTCGGACGACCACGCTTCTTGGGTTCGGATGATTCGCTCTCCGTATCCGATGTAATGGCCGGGTTCTTCTTGGGACGACCACGCTTTACAACAGGTTCGTTGAACAACTCTGCGGGCAGCTCTATGTTTTGCTTCAGAGCTTCGGCTTGAACTTGTTCCTCCGTCAGCTTTAGCTTTTGCATCACTTTTGCATAAGCCACTGGAGCCTTTCCTTTTGGATCGCGGTACTCCTTTCCAGAGGTAAATGCCGCCATCCGATCCTCAATGCTCCCACTGTTTGGCTTACCTGACGCATTCTTGTCGGCTTGTTTTTGGCATCCCTGGCAATATGTTGAACACTCCGTTGGGTTCTTGTGACATTGAGTCAACAGACCATGATTTTGTTTCAATCCGTGACAGCACTTCTCTTGTATCAACCCTGTGAAAGGCAATGGCACTTCTGGTTTCTTATTCGTCTTGTCTATTCTCTCCCTCATTTTTTTTTCTTTTTTCACACTCAATCCTAGTTCCAACAATGCATTCTCCGCTGAAAATTTGTACTTCTCTGCGCATGCACGTATTGTCTCTCTACGAGTTTCCTCTACCACATTCGCTAGTCCTGTCCACAACATTCCACTCACTTCCACTTCCATCATTCTTGACTTTTTGATTACTTTTTATTTCCATCTATCTCTAACTTTTTTTTTTCAATTTTTTTTTCACACTCACCACCTTTACACTCTTTCGTTATACTTTTTAAAAAGTATAGCAAAACTGGTTCTGTCTTCGACAGAACTTTTTCCATTACAATTACAATTATAATATTAATAAGCATTCAATTACATAAAATTATATTGCATTAATATAATTACATGGCTGGCAGAACAAAAGTAAAAAAATCTGACGCAGAGGCTGTTGCAGAAAATATATTAGATATTTTGGCAAACCTTTCCGCGACAGATTCTTGGCACGATTTTCACAGCGACATTACAAGATTTAGGGAAGTAATTATAGATAATGAAAAAATTTACTGCGAAGGACTCCCAACCGGAGTTAACAGTCTTGGAACATTTAATGATGAAGGTCTTGCTTTAAATAATGTAGTTATTAGTCGTAATGGAAATATCGCTCGGGACTATGGCGACAAGTTAGTTACATATAATAATAAAGATGCTTTTGGTGTAAAACAAGAACCTTATACAATTAAAACTATAAACGGGTCAGAATATTCTGTTAGACCTCTGGTAGTAGCAAAAGGAAGTTCAAAAAGCGAAGCTGGAAAAGATTATATAGATGCATCTACATTTATGAATAACTTAGAATTAGAAAACGAATCCGCAATTATAATAGATGCAACTGCTGTAAGCATTTTATCCATTTTAAAAAAAGGCGCGCAAGTAATGGATGGAAGTGTTAGGAAAAAAATGTATTATGTTTTAACCCCAGAAGTTGTAAACGATCCTGCTGGAAAAACATCTGTCGCGGAAAAAATATTTGATCCAACATTGCCAATATATAAATCGGGAGTTGAATTAATTGGTTGTGAACCAAATATTCCAGAATCTATAAACTATAATTACTCATACGATAGAAACATAAATACAGGCGAAGCGCTTAAAAGCAAATCAACAAATCCATATGATAAATTTTTTTCAGCATTTAATTTCCAATTGTCGGAAGTTCAAAGAAACAGAAAAGGAAAAAAAACAGATTACACAACAAATTTGTTAATAAAATCTAATGACAAGAGAATCACAGTTCCTGAAAATGTTCCTGATAGTAAAACAAAAAATAATATCACCTTTCTTACATCTCTTATTAAAAACGCAATTTCTATGCTTGGAAAAAAACAAGACACATTGACAAATAGATTTTTATTCAACACAAAACTTCAACAAAAAAGGTCTGGAGATTGGCTTCAGGTATTGGCGTGCGCGGTGTTAAAATCCCGAGCATTAAAACAATATAATCCACCTGGAACGGCTCCTAGAGAGCAATCTATTGAGAAAAAAATTACCAAGGTTTATTTTGTTACGCACGATAGAGTGGCTCTCGCGTTTGCATTGCTCTTGGGCGTTGAATGTATATATACACACACCGCTACAAAATCTTGTTATATTTTCAAATTAGCATCTCCAGCAGATATGGCATTAGCTAATGCTCTTTTTTTAGAAAATAAACAAGAAGAACTTATTAATATTTTATCTAAAATTACAGCAGCCCAAAGAGATTTTGTTTCCTTTCAAACACCTCAACTAATTGAATACAATAAATTTAGAAACGCAAACATTATTTATAAATACCCAGAAGCTATTGCGGGAATCGGAGAAAAATATAATTCTCTTTTTTCTACAGATGCACCAAATTTTAACGCAACCGAATTTACAAAATTTACATGTGAAACATTCGAATTAGCTTTATTATTTGATTACTTGTTATTAAATTTTCCAGACCTATCAGTCGTTTCTAGCACAATACCTACAACTATTGATAAATTGGTAAAAAATATTTCCGACATGAAACCATTAATAGATAGAGGAATTTCTGAACACAATATCGCGGCCACATCTTTATCATCTGGTTCTTCCACAATACCAATAACGGACAACTTTTCCGAATTAAAAAACAGAATAAATGATTCAATCGCAATGTTTGATTCATTAATGGCTCAACTTAGCACATTGCAAACTAGTCTTGATAAATATGTATTAGATAAGGATCCATTTTCTATAAAGATTAAACTTGAAACTACTATTACCAATTTTCAAAAGTCTCCAAATAGAAAACTAGCTAGCGGGTGGAGTTGGGATAATACTCAAGGAAATAGTAGAATGTGGGAAGCATTTAAAGATGTTATTGGTAGTACTTCTTATAAATCTGATAAAAATATGTTTTTATATAATCTTAATTTGCTACCAAATGAAACCAAAAGTTATTTGTGCGAAAAATATTTAGTCATACAAGACAAAATTAATAAAATCCCACCCCCCACAATTGTTGAAAATGTTGGAAGAAATCCAACACCCATTCCAATGCCAATAGGTGGTCGTTTGACAAAATTTAATTTAGTTACAAAAGGATTTATCGCTGAAATTTTTTTAAATTTTGGGTTTAAAATTCCAGAACCTCGCGTTAGCCCGACCACATCATCTGCAACGTCACCAGCATCAACTGCAACATCTCCAACATCAGCGTATTCGGACGCTGGAATTTATTCAGATGATGAATACTGTTTAAATAGTCGTTACGAGGTCAACATAACAAGCGTTTTAACTGTTTCTGACGCGGGACCTTTAAGTGAAAATGAAATATTGTCTGAAAATGGAGTAGCCACTATAATTAACGCAACTGATGAAAATTACCCTGAAAATTTAGTAAAAGACAATGCCGATATAAATTATTCAACTGAAGTAACGCCTTCCATTTCAGAAGATGTTGGAAGACCCATTACCGACTCAGAATCTATAAGTAAATCAACCGAAGAATTAAGAAAAAATAAAAACGAATTAACAGATATTATTCAGTCGGCAGCCATTGATGCAAATGAAAATGATTCTCAAACGAGTTCTTTAAGAAAAGGTCTAGAAGAAGATGATGCATTTAAAGCTTCAAGAAATGCTGCAATTTTAAGTGCAATTCCAAGAACAAGCGGTCAACCTTCTACAGTTTATCCAAAACCCATACCCACATCAGAAACCGGGAGCTTAATTGAAGATGTTAAACAAGACATCATTAATAGCACGCAAAATGATATTAGAGAATCTGTTATCAAAGATTTGGCTCTTACTGAAGAAATAAAAAACGCAATTCCTTTAGTGAATGAAGAAAAAGATGACTCGTTTAGAGAAGCGATTGAACCATCACAATTAATTAACATATCAAGTGTACAAATTAGAAGAGGCGCAAAATTATTAGGATCCGATTTTGAACCAAATATTAAAGACGCAACATATGTTTTATTAAATGCTTTATTAGGATATAAATGCACACCAGTACAATTGTCTTTTTTTCGGGATAAAATTTACGAAATATCTCAATCCGATTTTTTAAGAAAAACCTCTGAAGAAGAAGAAAAAGAAACAGAAGAAAGAGGTGCTCTACTTCCAGTGTCTAGCAAATATCGCATTCGTGCTAAATATACAGGAACCATTGATTCATTGCAATCATTGCCACCTGCACCCATACCCACTTCTGTTCCAGAAAAAGCAACAACTAAAATAGATTCGCTTCAATCATTACCGAAACCTCCTGGAAGAGGCATGGGTGGTGGATCTGCATCCGAAGACGACGATTTATTATTAGATTTTTTTGAAAGATTGGATTTACCATCTATTGAAGGCGAAGAATCTTTCCAAGAAGATAAAAATGATAATGATAATGAAGATTTTTTTAAATCAGTTAATTATTTGTTTCATCCGCTATTGCCAATTTACATGTTTGCGGAATCATTGAATGAAATAGCCGGAAACGACCATATTGAAGAGTCTCTGGATTATGAACTATATCAAAATTATCTTAAATTTTTACAACAATTGAGAGAAAATGTTATTCAACAATATGCATCTAAACAACCATTAGACGTTGCAAAGGCATTTATGATTGGTACCTGTTTGAGAGAATTTCTTTTTTATTCAGACGTTTATTCATTAGATTCAAAAACTTCTCTTCAATCTGGTGGAAGAATGGAAATCCAAAATAGTTCCCCATTAGTTCAAACTAGACAATCATTTAACAAAGATGAAGCATTAATTGATGTTGGAAAAGGAAAAAGTACAAAGAAAGAAATAACAGATGAATATCATCCAGAAGAATACTTTGAATTTGAACAACAACAATCACCCATACCAGGAGAACAACTTGATTCTAGTTTAAAGATTGAACCTGAATCTATCGTTGAAATAAAATCATACTGCGAAGATGTATTAGGAATGTCCAAAGATGAATTTTTACCAGTTTCAATCTTAACGGGGGTGTTTAACTACTTTATTTCTGGCATTCAAACTAGGTCAAAAGAAGATAATGATAGAGGTAAAAATATGCTGCAAAGTGAATTATTTGTAAATTTTATTAAAAATGTTAATGTTGGAAATAAATTCAAAGAATTAATAGATGTTCCTGAACCTATTGGAAGTTTTAAGAGAAAATGCTTTGTTTTCTTACTTGAAACTGGAAATATGATTATATCTGACAGAGGGGGATTTCCTCTAGAAATACCAACCGAAGAAGAAACAAATGCTATGCAGCCAGATGCGTCAGGTCGTCGGGAACTGATGGCTGTAGCAGCAGAATCCCGCCGCGACGGTAGTTTGGGTGGGTCTAAAAAGAATCGTGCAAATAAACACAACCATAAATCAAGGCGACAAGGAAAAACTAAACACAGAGTTACAAAAGTTCATAGAAAAATAAAGGTTAAACACAACACCAAAAAATTTTAAATTAATAATTTATAATATTTAGACACTAGAAATAAAGTGTCTAAATATGAAAATATAAAAATATAAAATATAAAATATAAAATATTTGAGAATAGTATAATGGTTGATTTATGCAAATATAAAAATGCTCTCGGAGAACCCAAAAAAGGTGTCCATTCATATAGATTTTTTGGTGTTGCGCTTGCTGATGTTGTTATGACTCTTATCGGGGCCGCAATTATCTCTTATTTTTCTGGTTATTCGTTCTTTTATGTCTCAGCATTTTTGTTTGTTTTAGGAATTGCACTACACAGGTTATTTTGTGTTAGAACAACTATTGATAAGGCTTTATTCCCTAACGCGAGTTGACATGTGATGAATAGGTATTAAAGCCGCATCGCTATCACTCCTGACAATTGTTGGTTTTTCTGTTGCGTTTTTTTCATTTACTTCTTTTACTTCTTTTACTTCATTTACTTCATTTATTTCTTTTAAAACAGGGGATGAAACCGGAGTAGGAATTTTTACTATTATTGAATTTGGCGTTTCAACCTTTTTTGAAACAGCAGCTTCATTAAACTCGTATATCTCTAGCAGTTTATTAATAACCTTATTTCTCTCTATGTCATTCTTAGATAGCTCAACAATATCAATTCCAAATTTTGATTCACTCCCGGTTTTATTCAAATAGTTAGTGTATGTTTTGTATTTATTTATAAAATCATACAACCCACTGTTAATTCCTCTATCTGATTGTTTTAAATCTCCAGTAATTACCATTTTACTTCCTTCTCCAATTCTGGTCGTTAACATTAACATTTGATTTGGAGAACTATTTTGCATCTCATCTGCAATAATATAGGAATGTTTAAAGGTTCTTCCACGCATAAACGCGAGAGGAGATATTTCAATTATGTTATTATATAACATAGCCTCAACATCTCTCTTCTGATAAAATTCGTAAAATATATCAAATATCGGCCTAGTCCATGGGTCCATCTTTTTATTTATATTTCCTGGCAAAAATCCGATCTCTTCTTCTTCAACCGGAACAACTGGGCGTGTTATTACAATCTTTTGTATATTTCCAGACTTCAACTCTTTTATTGCTTGATTACATGCTAACATAGTTTTTCCTGTTCCAGCTGGTCCAACAGCAAATAATATCTTTATACTTTGATCATTCAAATACTTTACATAAAGCTCTTGATTTGTAGTCTTGGGTTTATAAAAATTTGATAAAGACTTCAGATCTCCGGTTTCCTTTTTCATATTATGAAAAAAAGTTCTAGAATGTGACTGTAAATGTCTTGAAGAAATCTTAAACATATTTACTCCATGTAATAATGCAAAAGTTGTTAAACCACGAAGAAATCTGTTCATTTACTTTACTAAACTATTATTTTTATATTGATTGAAAAATATATAACACTAAACTATTTTTTCTCTAATTAATAATAGTTTCACCTATAATAAATCATTTTTGTATTTATAAACAATTTATAACCGTCGTTATATAAAGCAAGGTTTAAAGGAACGTGTTCACATATAATTGGTTTATTGTATCCAGAATTTGATTTCCAATATATATCAGATTCTTCGTCATTATATCCATTTATAAAGAGATAATCTTTATTTTTTATCGTTTCTAATAGTGTACTATCTAACATATTATTTTTTATATAATTTCTATAAAAAACTTTTGTAGATTCATCTACTAAAAAATTATATTTATATTTTTTAAACAAGTGTTTTTTATATATACCAATTCCATTAAATGCAGAATAAACTGGTATTAGTTGGTCGTCTGTATAATTGTTTTCTGATAAATTTGACCAAAATTGTTCGCCAACAATTTCAGGACCAAACACTTGACAAGGATCGCGTCGTAATGCAAAATAATCATAATATGGAAATGAATTTGCAAAAATGACATCCCATTCATTTTTTTTATTAAAACTGTCCTTAACACCCTCTATTTCCCAACCACTTGAGTCTAAATCAATCCATATTACATAATTGTATTCATCATATTCCGTTTTATTAATTTCATCTATTACTTTGTTTCTTGAATTTGAAATTTGTTCTATTCTACAAGGATGATCAGAACCAGTAATTTCTGTATATGCCCAAACAACACTGTTTTCTTTATTTATAACTAGATCTTCGCTTATTATTGTAAATTTGCTGTTATCTTTATAATTATTTAAAATAGTTTTAGTGTTGTCAGTAGAATTATTTTCATATATTACAATTTTGCTTTTTTCAAATAATTCACTTGTTGTAATAGCTAATTTTAAATTAGCCTCCAATCTTTGTGAACAATTTTTTACTATACCGCAAATTAGACAGTTCATATATATATCAACATTTTAGAGTTTAAATTACTTTTTTATTTATAAATAAAATAAAAAATTTTTCTTTTTCGCAAAGTCTCTAATATAATGTTTATTTTTACCTTAATTATTTGATTCTACAATGATAAAATTACCTGAAAATACCGTTTAAACTTTTTTATTCCATCAGCAGTATATCCATCACTTTTTCTAATCGGAATCATTTTATAACCATAAACATTTAATATTTGTCTTACCAAATTGAGAAGAGGCCATTTTTGGGTTTTATCTGCACCTTTTTGCAAACTAGTTAATGAAGAGGAGCTCAGTGTTTTCCTTAGTTCAATAATATCTGATTCAATTGACTTGTATATTTTATCGCTCAAGAGAGAATCCCGAAGGATAAGTATTTCGTCTGGGTATTCATTAGTATTAAACATTATTCCAGATGCAATAAGAATCTTCTTACTAATTTCATCAATTCCATCTATTCCAGTTGAATTTTCTGCAGGTTCTTGTTCTTCCATTAATAAAAATATAAAAAACTTTGTTTATATTTTTATTTTCAATACAAGTTTATTTTATTTTACATTCAAATGCCAAATTCAGGGATTGAATAATTGTCCCCATTCTTTACATATTTTGCGATAATCTTTGGATTTGTCTTGTTGCTGACAATATCCTCCGCCTGATAAACATTCATATTCTTGTCAATATAATACACAATTCCTTGAATATCCTGAGCCCAAACCTCAATCTTTTGCGTAGTTTGTTTGTTTTCCTCCTGCACATCAACAACTCCGTGAGGCGTTCCCTTCATGTGAGTTCCACAATATTCGTCTCCTTCCTTTTTTCTGCGGGTACATTGTTCTCCGCTCGCCCTCTTTGCACTGCATCGGTCACAATAAGGCACAACATTCTTAACACGCTTTCTCTTCATAAAATCATCCTTGGTAAGTGCAAATCTCTCATAATCATAAATAAACTGTAGCAAATTATTCATTTGTTCGTGCTCAACTCCAAGTTCGGTCGCCTTGTCACGAATTCCATCCTTGAAAGAAGTAATATAACCATCAAATCGCTTATTAATCCTGCGCTCCATCCTGGGTGTTGTTAAATATATTTAACAGATTAACTTTAGTTCAATTTTTTATTATATCTGTAAAACAACTTAAAGAAATCAAACACTCGGGTCATCCTTCTTTTTCCTGGGTTTATACTTTCTTTTTGGCTTTGGGGCATCTACTTCTGTAAAAACCGGATGTTCTTCTTGTTTTGTTTCGCTTTCTGTTGTCAATAAAGAAACCTCATCAGAGTCTTGCTTCTCTTCTACTGAGTTTTGATTTACTTCACTTGAAATGGAATCATCTATTTGCAGAAATACGCCCTTTAATGTTGGAACATCAATTGAAGATTCCGGGAGTGACGATTGATTGTCGGATGATTCAATTGATTTAAATGGTTCTAAGAAGTGTGTTGATATTGGAGTTGATGGTTTAGATAGAGCATTCTCTTCAACTATACTATTCTGCAAATCCTTCAAAATATTCTTATCAAGATTATCATTTGCAAAAGTATCTAACATGGATTTCCTTTTTGTTTTATTTAATTCCACAGAATCCTCAAATTTTATATCATGATTTATTTGACTTATAAATAATTGCATTTTCGTTGTAAACCTTTTAAAATACTTTGTATGCAATTTATGAAAAAATTCTATATATGTTATAAACAAAGTAAGTTTTTCTCTTAGAACTAAATTATTAAAGTTAAATGTCTGAATAAAGTTATCTATATTTAAACCAGTCGCGTTCTTTTCTTGGTGTAATTTTAAATCGTGCTCTTTGTGTGATAAATAATTATACATTGCAAGCAACAAACCTATTATAGTCTCGTGAACGCTTTGTATAACTTCAAAATCATAATGTTTAAATGGCTCTAAATCTTTATAAACAGGATAACTATTATTTAATTTTACTAAATCTAAAATCTTTTTATCGTCATAAATAGCATCTGTTATATAATCAACGACTATCTTATACAACTTAAAATATTCACAATAAATACGATTTGTTATCGCGTAATATAATCGTTTCATATCATCATATTCTATGTCTATCAACTTTCCTTGAAAATGAAAAGAGTCTAACCCAAAAATGAATAAATGCTGTTTATTATTCTTTATAAATTCAGAATAAATGCTCTTCAAGTTCTTTATTTTTAAATCTAACGTATCAAACATCTTTATATTCTCATTCTTTAAATCTACGACCTTTGTAAAATCTATCTTCAAATCGTTTATTCGCTTGTCCATATAATTTTATGATAAAATTATTTTATCAATATAAAATATGGACTCTGTGGAAGAACCCCTTTTAGATGAACAAGACATACTTGCCACTATAAATAAAAATGATGTTGAATGGACGACAGAACACGAACAAATTCTTATTGAGTGGGCTGATAAAGCAATGTGTTATAGATGGCTTCATTCAAAATCTAATGCTTTATACGCTAGTTTAAATGCTTGGTACACTATACCCGTTATTGTTATATCCACTCTTACAGGAACTGCAAACTTTGCTCAAACTCGTGTCCCAGAAGAATATCAAAACTATTTTGCTATGGTTGTTGGAGGTTTCAATATCTTGGGCGGAATTATATCAACCATTCAACAATTCTTAAAGATTACGCAACTTAATGAATCACATCGTGTTAGCAGCATCGCTTGGGATAAATTCTATAGAAATGTCAAAATTGAACTCGCCAAACATCCTTCAGAAAGAATGCAACCCGGTCAAATGTTAAAAATGTCCAAGGAAGAATTTGATCGTCTTATGGAAACAAGTCCAACTATTCCTGAAAAAATTGTTCAAGTATTTAAAAAATCTTTTAAACACAGTGACGCGTTTGATAAAATTGTTAAACCTGAAATTTGTGACGTTCTCGTATCAACTGACACTTATCGCAACCCATGGTTTAACGCTGAAAATAGAGAGAAAACTGAAATTGAAACTATTAAAAATAAAAATGCTAAAGAAAAACGCCAGAAACTTATTAATACCATGAATATTAACTTAGTCAAAGAATTCAAAAAGACTTTTTATAACTTAAATAATCGCGAACCTATGGACTCGGAGATAATTGACAACTTGAAAGATAAAATAGAGTTGCAAATTCTAACAAAAATTATTGATGACCTTAAAGCAACCGAACTAATCACTTCCGTTGTTTAATCATTTGTATACTTTAATGTCATGTCTTGATTTGGTAATATTGCCATTGATAACAACATAAATAAGAAAAACCCCAAATATATTCCATACGATTCCTGCCCTATTCCATAAAAATTAAGTATTTGCATCAATATGTATAAGAACAACAATGAAAACCCTATTATTGTTATTGTCTTTCCAACTGACATATATAATTATGTAAGAAATAATTGCTTACATAATTTTCGCATATTTTTGTTGAGCTAATAAATATAATAAACACTAGAAGTATTCCACGTTTCAGATAGGTTTAAATTGTCTATATAATGACATGTTAATGGTATTTGTTGCTCATACCTTTTTAACGCCCACAATGGAGAATTTTCCCCATTTCCAATGTAAATACTATCGCAGTTTTCTTCATCTATTTCAGTGTCATTTATTGATGCATTCATGTCACCCAAAAATAGCGCAAATCTTATTATACCTCCCCGGTTGTTTTTATCTTCTGGCCAACCTCCCAATCTGATCGCATTTTGATAATCGGTAAAATAAAAATATTTTTCATTTAAGTTTGGCTCTTTGGTCTTTGGAACTCCAAAACAAGAAATCAAATTTATCTCTTTGCTTTTAACTCCCGTATATCCAACGCTTGGAGTCTCAATATAATTGTCTTCGGAATCCTTTAAACATGCAAAATTAATATAATAACTAAAAAAAGTTGATACAGTTTCATCTATTTTAAAGTTGCAACAGCTGTTATGATTTATTATTTCATCTACTAATACCAACCATAAATCATTTTTTCTACACAAATCATGAACATTTATGCTATCTTCTTTCAATTCATAAAATAAATAGAAAACATTTCTATTGTTTATAAAACCTTTATATTCGCAATTGTTTGGATTTATAGAATATGAAATGCACGATACTTGTTGCATAAGCTCACACATGTCTAAAACTGATTCTCCGTATCTTCTTTTGAATGACGGAAAAGTCAATAAATCTGGACATACTGGATGGGTTAAATCGTGTTTTCTCAAAATAAATTGCAAAAATGGCTTATCACCACTTGTATTTACTTGATATGTGCAACAATTAACAACTACATCATCAAATTCATCGGCACATTCGTCAACATCACTTGTACTCAATAAGCTTAATCCTGGATATAAATATTCTTTTGAGGAAGCGGTGTTTTCAATTACACATTCTTCGCGGTTACTTTGATAATATTCCTCAAGACCATTGTCGTAATCCTCGCTCATATTATTTGATACATTTGATTCTTCGTCATCTGAACTCATTTGTATTATTTGTAATTATACTTACTGTTTTCATTTTAAATATATTTTTATTATCAATATATAAAATGAAATTCTACAGTTCATTTTCTCTTTTCTTCCTTTTTGTTATAAGTATGTTAAATTATAATACTCTTGGCGAAATGGTTTTAACTCAATATAGTGGAGATGATTTTGGTGGCTCTGGTGATTATTCGGCAGACTCTTCTACTGATTATGAAAGCGCGGAAGATTCTGGTTCCTCCGACCAAGATAATGCGGACGATACCAGTTCCACAGAAAGTTATGGAGAAGACTCATCCGAAGAACATGAAAACGAAAAAAACGACGACTATTCAGAGCCCGAATCAAGCAAAAATATCATTCAACCTAATACAGGAATTAAAATTCCCAAAAAGGCTGAAAAGTTTATTAAGGATGTTACAAAGGGAATAATAAAAAAAGTACTGAAACCTGTTTTCAATCCCAAATCTATTACTAAGTCTAATCCTAAGAAAACCCATATATCGGTCCAAAAGACAAAAGCAAAGCTAGAACAAACACCTACAAAGAAACCTACAAAGAAACCTACAAAGCAACCTACAAAGCAACCTACAAAGCAACCTACAAAGCAACCTACAAAGCAACCTACAAAGAAACCTACAAAGAAACCAACTAAAATTCCGACGAAATATAACTTACGCGTTGTTTCTTAAATTATTTATCAACCTTTCTCTTAATCGTCTCTTTTACTTGTTCCTCTCTGTTATCTAAAATAAATTTTGTTAGCTCTTCGGCTTTTGCCGGTGCAGTTTCAAAATAACTTTTTAATGTTGAAATTAAGGTTTTTGCATTTATTGGCTTTTTAATTGTATTCTTTTTGTAAACTAGACTTCCGCCATTTATATCAAAACAATCTATTTCATTCTTTTTCATTACATCCATTAAAGATTCCGATAATTGCTTTTTTTTATTCTTTCTAGCCTTTATCTCATTCTGTAATTGGGATATCTCTGTATCAATCTTTATCCATTCTTTAATATTTGTGACAAGCTCCTCCTTTGTCTCCATATAAAATTAATATACAATTAATTTTATATTCTTTGATAACTAATATTTTATTCTTAGTGGTTAAGTTGTTCTTGGGGTTCTTTCGTTTTATTGTGCCTACCACACAAACCTTGATTTACTATCTTGCACCCACATTGCTTTCCCTTATTTGGCCCCGATTTGAGAATTTGTGTGCATTTTGTTTCATCAATCTCTATGGGTTGCTCAGATGAAGATATAATAACATTTTCATTTTTCATATTATTTGCCTTTGCATTCATTTTTTCTGCTTTTTGCTTCAACTTTTCTGCCTGCTTTTTCAATTTTTCTTCTAGCTTTGCTTTTATCTTTTCATCCTTTATTTTTTGCTTCTCCAACATGACAGCCTTCTTTTTCTCCATCTGTTCTTTAATCTTATTGGCTCTATATACTTCTCTTGTTCTTGTAGTATAATGAATACTACAATAAGTCTTATTGTCTATTTGAAACATTTTTACATAACAATTTGGGCACTTTTGTGAAGGGACAACACTATTCTCAATCGCGTTGCTTGTAGGCAGAACATAAGCGCAAACACCTGGTTTAAACTCTGAATGATAAGTATAGTCTGATTTATCTTGCATTTCATCATAATGATTCACACCATGAACCTTTTGATAACCATCAACATAAGGCAATAATTCCTTATGAATTGTTCTGCAATAAGGACAACGAATTTCTTTGTGTTTTAAAGCGCATCTTTCCATAGAGTTATATTTCTTCTTATGACAATAAATATCATTGTATATTGCATCATAGTTGAATTTGTGATTGCATCCTAACGTCACAAAGTTTTCCTTTAGAGGGGCATTTGTAATTAAGCACATTTCCGTGGTTTCCTCTTGTGTTTCTGGTTCATCAAGAGATTTATACAATTCATCATAAAAACTTAAATTTTCCTCTATAACATATTTCGGCATTATTCCTATGTATTAATGAATTAAGTCTTTATATTTATTATCTTTTATTTTTATATTAATGTCGCCGAATAGATGGGGGCCTCCAATTTGGACTTTTCTTCATGTGCTCGCAGAAAAAATAAATGAGGAACAGTTTCATTCAATTTTTCCGGCATTATTTGGATTTATTAGAAGGATTTGTCGGGTTTTACCTTGTCCAGAATGTTCTGAACACGCAACTACTTTTCTCTCCAAAGTAAATCCTGCTGGAGTTAGAAACAAAAATGACTTTAGAAATATAATGTGTATTTTTCATAATGTTGTGAACAGAAGAAAACAAAAACCAGTATTTGATGCAACAAAATTAACAGAACGATATGGAGGAATCGGACCCATTATTGCATACAATGGCTTTGTATCTGCATTTCAAACAAAAGGAAATATGAAACTTTTAGCAGACACTTTTCAAAGAACCATCGTATTAGGTGATTTCAAAAAATGGTTTTTAAGTAATATTAGATTTTTTTTGCCCCGTCCAACAATTCAACAACCTGTTCAAGATCCTGTTCAAGATCCTGTTTCTATTAATGCTGTTGAAACTGTTGATACTGTTGAGGTTGCTTAATTTGCAGCAATTAGCCCCCTTTTGTATATATGTTAATTTAAATTTAAATATAAAAATCTTTACATATTAATATGGACGACGAAATTTATTCAATTGTCAATGGTTTTAATAATTATGCGGTTAGCAACTTTGGAAATGTTATTAACATAAAATCGCAAAAAATTCTAAGAAAACAAATGAATAATAACTATTTTTGTGTTGCATTAAGTTCAAATAATATAAGAAAATCATTTTTGGTTCATAGATTAGTTGCAAATGCATTTATGGACAATTTTGACAATAAAAAAACAGTTAATCACATAGACAAAAATAAAATAAACAACAATGTCAATAATCTTGAATTTGCTACACAAAAAGAACAAAATGAACACAATTATGCCACAGAAGAAAATAAACGGACAACTAATAAAGCCAAACCCGTTTTAAGACTAGATAAAGACACAACTGAAACTCTTGAAAAATATAGAAGTCTCACCGATGCATCTGTTTGGCTTTTTCATAACTCTGATGCTACAAGCGTAGAATCCTGTATAAGTGGAATAAGAAATGTTATCATTGGAAAATCTCTTTCTTGCTTTACCTATAAATGGAAATATGATATAACAGAAAACATTCTTGAAAATAACGAACAAGAAGAATGGAAATCTATTCCAATTGAATATACAAATGGAAAAGAAAATTACTATATTTCATCACTGGGTAGATTTAAAAATAATAACGGAGACATTATGAAAAATTATAAATCTTCATTGTATGTTTATATTCAAATAAATAAAAAACGACATGCTTTACATAGACTAGTTGCTTTGTTATTTATTAAAAACCCAGAAAATAAGGGTTTTGTTAATCATATAGATGGAAATAAATTAAATAATGCCGCTTTTAATTTGGAATGGGTAACAAAAAAAGAAAACACATTGCATGCATACAAAACTGGATTAATAAATAAATATTTGCGCGGAGTTACTCAATATGATAAAAATATGATTTTAATAGAAAAGTTTGAATCAATCATATCAGCTTCAAAGAAACTAAATATTGATAAAGGTTCCATTGGACATGTTTGCAGAGGTAGAGATAAAACCGCTGGAGGTTTTATTTTTAAATATACTAATTAGTTGTACTGGTAACTAATTGTCCATTTTTGTATATCGAGCACTTGAAATGCTGCTTTTTTGGCATTGAGCATACTTCTTTATTACTTGAAATCTCATTGAAGAATAAATACTTTGATGATCCACCGATGTATAACATGGCTGGGATTGCAGCTCCAGCAAATGCACCTGTGACAACATTAAGTAAAATGTCTGTATAAGTTGTTATGCATGTCTTTGCGTAACGAATGCCAATATCAACAAGTAAATATGCCAACAGCCCTCCGAATATCCAGTAATTTACATCTCCATTTAAGAACATTGGTAAGCAAATATATAAGACGGTAAATGAGAGAACAAATGAGCTAAATCCAGAATTTCCATATTTACTATATTGAGCCATATTACATACTCTATTTGTGTTTAATTCAGGCTTTGCTCCAAATATCATCAATAAAAATTCTCTCAAAACTGATATACCTAAGAGGAATCCTAAATAAATAAAGCCCTTAAAGTTTTGAAATATAAATGACATACTTAACACTCCTAATGCAACAATTATGGGAGAATAAAACACTAACAATACGATTAAATTCATGGGTTGTGTGACAACTAATGGCGCGTCAAATCCGCTTCCTATTTTTTGCATAATTGGTGTATTTGTTATGTTTGAAATATTGGCGCTCATATAATAATAAACTATAATATTTTATTATTGTATTTTGTATTATTTTGCATTATTTTGTATTATTTTGTATTTTACATAAAATAATTTATTTTTCATCTTCAAAGACAAGTTCAAACACTTCTTGGATATTATTTACTGGGTGGAATTTTATATCCTTTATCAAATCTGTATTTTTATACTTTCCCATAAAACTGTTGTAGTCTTTTTCATTCTCAGAGGGGTAGATAAATTCTTTAACCCCAGCCTTTATTCCTCCCAAGAATTTTAAGTCTAATCCACCAATTTCACATACAAGACCAAGCAGTTCAATCTCCCCAGTAATTGCAATGTGACTTTTAATTTTTCTATTATTTAATAATGAAAACATTGATACACAAATTGCTGTTCCCGCAGATGGACCATTTTTTTTTGTAGCGCCGTCGGGACAATGGCAATGAATTCCGTTTTTCTTTTCTTCGTACAATTGACGCACCTTTTCCTTGTTTTCATAAGACGTCAAATTCCATGCTAGAGTGAGTGCAACATTCATTGATTCTGTCATTGTGTCTCCCTGCATTCCTGTCAACTTTAATCCTAAAAAAGAATCAGATGGAAAAAACCTGGATTGGATTGGAAGCGTTCCTCCAGAGCCATTTTCTGAAGCCCATAGACCATTAATGATACCAACCGCGCTCTCAGAGTGAACCTGTTTATGCACAACTCCGCGTTTATCTTTGAAATATTTTGTTTTAATATCTTCAATTGTAATATTTATAGGATAATCCAACATTGTTTGTTGATTCTTCAAAATGTCCAAATTTATCTCTCCAACTATCTCAAACAATATCTCTTTAAATTTTCTAACTCCAGGTTCAGAAGTGTAATCGTCTATTATGAATTTTAAAACATCATTACTAATATTTATTATACCATCTAATCCCATTTTTTTATAAACTTCGGGCAACATGTGTGTCCTTGCAATTACCAACTTATCCTCCAATGATAGACTTGAAAATTTAACGCGATGTATGCGGTCTAATAAAATCTTATCTATTGATTCTACATCATTATAAGAGAGAATAAATAGAGCCTTTGATAAATCCAAATCTATACCAGAAAAATACTTATCCTGAAAGCAGTCATTTTGTGTTGGATCTAATAAATGCGTAAGTATTCCAACTATCTCTCTGCCATGTTCAGTTTTTGATATTTTATCCAACTCATCTATTAGAATAATTGGGTTCATACATTTCTTATCTATTAATATCTGAACTATTCCACCCCAAGTTGAACCGACATACGTGTAATTATGTCCATGCAGCGAACTACCATTGCTATCACCACCCATTTGTATCATAGCAAATGGCCGATTTTTTCCATTTTCATCTATCAAACAATTTGACAACCCTTTTTTTGCCATTGTCGTTTTTCCGACACCCGGGGGGCCTTCAAACCCAAAACAGTACCCATCTTGTTCACCATTTATCCATTGTCCAATTATTCTCTCTATTTGTTTCTTCGCATTGTCATGACCATGAACAGAATCATCTAATATTTTTTTAACATTTTGCATATAATCTGATATCTTTCCAAAATTTGATTCAATTGATTTGATTTGCAAAGAGACGCCAGTTAACGGCTTTACATTTGAATTTAATTCTAACAATATATCTTTGTGAAATGTGTTGCAATATTCTATAAATTCTGCAACTTTTATCAATATATTCTTTTTTAGAACTCCTGACGTGTTAATTTCTGAAATTTTTAAAGATCTACTTGAAATTAAGTCATTTATTTTTTTTATATTTAATATTAATGTTGGTTTATCACAATCATTAAATTGCTTTTTTATTGTTTTTATTAAATCCGATCCATTTGTCTCAATTATCTTATCTTTTATATTTTTGACATATTTTATCATTTCAATGCTTGTATATTTTTCTTTTATTTCTCCAACATCTACAAGCTTTTTAATTTTATCATCGCAAAAAACATCTACTATCAATTTCCTATTCTCGTCCATTAAAAACATTATAGGTTCTTTTGTGTAGACATTAAATGGTATTTTTAATAGTCCATCCAAATATTGACGCGCTTTTGAACCAGAATCCTCTGATTTAGCCTTTACTTCCTTCAACTTTGACATTGCCTTTTCTTTTACAGAATCCACCGTTTTCATTAAGCAAATTTGCTGTTCTAAAGGTATCTTATTTACATCAAAATTTGACAGTTCGTTTGTATATTGTATTGTTTTCTTCATCGCTTCTCTAAAATATTGTTTTATTGACCACGGAAAACTATCAAATAGTATTGTTTGTTCAACAGTATCAACCGTACCATTTGAATCATTTGACAGCAAATCATATAATAAATAAGCCATATATTTATTATCGTACTCGTTTGAACTTATTAACAATTGCATCAATACAACCCTTTTTGAATACAAATCGCTTAATATAAAATCTTTAACAATTTGCGACAAATTTTTTTGTTTTATTATTTTACTTTGCGTAACATTTCCAATATATCTATTGATAATTTCTTGAGGGCTATATATTAGATAATCTTTTAATGTTAAAGAGGACAAATATCTATCAAAACACCCTTCATTAAAATCGTCATCATTTTTATTTGAATTTTTAATAATCTCCAACTTTTTATTTATGTATTTATTGTTTAGATATCCAAGCATAATATCATCAATTATGCCATATATAATTAAATGTTTGTTAAATCCACTGTGATAAACATATACTTTTATTCCATATACTCTTAAGTGAAATTGTTTTGAATCTATAGCCATATCACTACAGTCCAAATTTTTGGTTTTTTCTGTAACAAAATCATCCATAAAACTAGTTTTTATTTTGTCAGTTTCAGATTTTTTCAAATTTACCAGCTTGTATTGAGTCGGATGAAAATATTTTTTTAACAATTCATATTTAACATTATCTTCTTCATTTATAACTATTGACGAATTATTTCCAAAGCATATTGACAACAAATCCTCAAAAGAATCAGTACCATAATTTTTAAGCAATCCAGATAGATCATTGTTTAATATTTGCAATTTGTTTACAATAGCATCTGTTGAGACAGTCACGTCGTTTTCATTTATATCTTTCATTTTATTGATTATATTATTAAGAACGTTAACACAAGTTGTTATGTCACTAACTCCTAAAATGTCAAGCATTTTATTTTTTTGTGAATTTAATATTGTTTTTTGGATAACATCTTGAAAAAAAGTCAACTTTTTTTCCACTAGATTGTGTATATCATTTGAGTTTTTTATTACTTGTTGCCCTTTTTTATCCATGCTCTTATTTATATAGATATTAGAATATTAGAATTTGCTAAGTTTAATTCAAAAAATTGATTAACTATAATTACAAACATATTAAATGTATATTGGCAAGTTACTCAAAGAATGGGAATACCAAGCTACTTTTCATACATTGTTAAAAACCACCCAGAAATTATTAAAAAGTTGTTAAAAGGACAAATGACAATCAATAATTTATACATGGATTGCAATTCTATAATATATGATGCTGTTCGCAACATTAATTTTGAGGAGCTAACCGACACTGCTACTAGGACTATCATTTACAAAGTAATTCAGAAGATTGAGGAGTATATTTCGCTTATTTCGCCAGATAATGTTCTTATGGTTGCATTTGATGGTGTAGCACCAGTAGCAAAGTTGGAACAACAAAGAAACCGAAGATACAAATCTTGGTATCAAAACGAAATATCCAAGTCAATCTATAAAAAGGCTGCCGGAACTGACCCTTGGAATACAACTGCAATTACGCCAGGAACTGTTTTCATGCAAGACCTTAGTGTGGGAATCTTGTCGCATTTCAAAGACGCAGCCAAATACGGACTGAAGAAAATTATAGTTTCTACCTCGGACGAAATTGGAGAAGGAGAACACAAGATATTTCACTACATTCGTTCAAACGCAGACGAACACTCTGATAAAAGCACTGTAATTTATGGTCTAGACGCTGACCTTATTATGTTGTCCATCAATCATTTGCCAATTAGCGAAAATATTTATTTGTTTAGAGAAACACCAGAGTTTATAAAGACGATTGACAACTCGTTGGAACCAAACGAAACATATCTTTTGGACATTCCTGATTTGGCTCGCATTATTACTTTAAACATGAACAATGACGAAGAACTTACAACAGAACAACAGAAGAATCGCGTATATGATTACATCTTCTTGTGTTTCTTCTTAGGAAATGATTTTATGCCACACTTTCCGGCGGTGAATATTCGCACAGGAGGAGTTGATAAGCTTCTCAATGCTTATAAGGCGACGCTTGGAGGAACCAACGAAAATCTCACAGATGGAAAGATTATTTACTGGAAAAATGTGAGGAAGTTTGTTGAGTTTCTAGCCGCAATGGAGGATGAATATTTTAAGAACGAGGTAAAGCTTCGCGACAAGAGAGAGCGAAACAACTATCCAACCGATACTCCCGAGCAAAAGTATGCCAAATTTGATGCAATTCCAACATATGAACGCGAACTTGAGAAGTATATTAATCCTTTTAAAGATGGTTGGCGATATCGGTATTACAAGTGTTTGTTTAAGATTGACATTGATGAGGATAGATGCAAGGAAATTTGCATTAACTACTTGCAAGGATTGGAATGGACCATGAAATATTATACAAGTGGATGCCCAGATTGGCGTTGGTGTTACAAGCATAATTATCCTCCGTTGCTTAAGGATTTGCTACGATTTATTCCTTATTTTGATACTACATTTGTTCAACCAAACACACATGTTGCTGTTACACCACTTGTTCAACTTTGTTATGTATTGCCCAGACAAAGTTTGAGTTTCCTTCCAGAAAAATTGTATAATAAGTTGAAGTATGATTATGCCGATTTATATCCAACAGACTGCGAATTTACCTGGGCGTTTTGCAAGTATTTCTGGGAATCCCACGTGGAACTTCCAGAAATAGAAATCGGAGAACTAGAAAAGTATGTTAAAGAAGTTATGGCTTAGAACTCGTTCTGTTTGAATTGTATTCTGTAAATAAATCCAAACAAACATTCACATCAGGAAATTTATAATCTTTAAATTCTGATCTCAACCACAATATTACATCTTCATCCTTGAAGATGTGATTAAACAATACTGCAGCTTTTAATTTATTTTCTGGATACTGGTTTTTCATTTGAAAGTAGTCCTGACTTAAAATAAATGTGGCCAATCCCTTCATTATATTTTTTTGCATGGGGGATTTATAATAATTGTGACATATTGTGACATACCATCTCGTTTTTTTATTTTCTAATGGAAGTAAATTTACTGCAATAATTAGATGTTTATCATTAAATGAAACTCGCGACCAAGTAAACGATGGATAAACAAACATATGAAAATTGTGAGTTGTTCTAGTATTTTCATTTAACGACTTCATAATTGGATTTGACACATAATCAAACGACAGTCCAATTCGGTCTTTAAATTGATACTGTTTTATATTTGTTGGTGGAATAGAGCTTCCAAAACCCCCTTTATGAACATATTCTGGGTGCCTCAAATCCATTGTATTGAATGCACTATCAGGCAAGGAGGCTTCCATATCTATTTGCAAGAAAGACTTTTCATAATGTTTATTATTGAAAAAGGGTATTTTATAGGGAGCTGGTTGGCTTGGATTGTAAGACCAAAATATTTTTCCTTCATGCTCCATAGTTTCGCCAAATCGGTCTTCCTTAGTAAATTCTAAGCCATGATACCTGCATTTTAAACAGCCTTCATTTGTAATAATTCCATTGTCCAACTTTGAACCCATGTGTTTGCATATGTTTAAACAAGTAATTAATTCGTTTTCCTTATTTTTCCACATAACTAATGGAAGTTCTCCAACATTAAATTTAATGGGTTTGGATAAATCTACGGCGTCTTTAATTCCAACACAATGCCAGTGGTTAAAGAACTTTGCCATATATTGAAAACTTGATTGAATAAAACATGCAAAAATTAATGCTCTTTTCAGCATTCTTATATTATTATCATTTATTATATTTATATTACTTAATGTTATATATTATTTTTATGCTAACACATTATAAATCGTAGTTTGAGAATTTAATTGAACCACCTAGCAAAGTATATTAATAAATATTTTTGCATTAATATCCTCAATGGAAAACTTTATGTTCTTTAAGTTACTTTGAGAATAATATCTATTTTTGGGAAATTTCGAATGTTCAAAAGTGTTTGCGAAAGTTAAAAATGGACAAAAAAAATGTCCAATTTTCAAAAGGGCTAGGATTTTTGCGAAACAGGATTTCCCAAAATGGGTTTTACATCATAATGCTCTCAATACCAAATTTTTCATTCAAAACTTGTTATGATAAATTTTAAGTGTTTTTTTGGAAAAAGGGTTTAGCAACTTTCTCTGTAGTCTATATATACTACAAATGACTACAAAAAGTTGCGAAAAAGTTGCGAAAAAGTTGCTCTGCGAACATTGTGACTATTGTACTAGTAAGAAAAGTAGCTATGATAAACATATTTTGTCAGCAAAACATTTGAATGCTACAAACGACGACAATAATACTACAAAAAGTTGCGAAAAAGTTGCCAAGAGCTATAATTGCTCTTGTGGGAAAAAATATTTACATCACTCTAGTCTATGGAAGCATCAAAAAACTTGTATCAAAAAAAAGGAAATTGAATCTGTAACTCCACAACAACCAACAAATGATTTAGTAATGTCTCTCTTAAATCAAAATATGGAACTACAAAAACAGATAATTGAGTTATGCAAAGAGAAAAATACTGTTATTAACAATACAACAAATAACACAACAAATAACACCAATAACTTTAATCTACAGTTTTTCTTAAATGAACAATGCAAAGATGCTCTTAATATTATGGATTTTATAAATCAACTTCAATTGAAAACATCTGATTTAGATATGGTAGGTCGCTTAGGATACTCCGAAGGGATTTCAAAACTTTTTATTAGAGGACTTAAAGAACTTGATGTTTGCAAACGACCCATTCATTGCAGCGATTTAAAGAGAGAAGTTTTATATGTTAAGGATAAAGATGCGTGGGAAAAGGACAATGATGAAAAGAAAAAGTTAAAAACGGCTATAAAATATATTGCGGCTAAGAATTTTAAACAAATACATGAATGGCAAGAAGAAAATCCAGAATCAAATGATTATGATTCTAAAAAAAATACAGATTACAATAAAATCGTATTAAACTCAATGGGCGGAGCGACTGCAGAAGAGGATGAAAATAACTATAATAAAATTATAAGAAATATTAGCAAGGAAGTTGTTATTAATAAAGAAAAGTTATAAATAGTTTAGAATCGTAAATTTTAAAATATTTATACTATAAATGTCAAATGCTGTGACAAAGCAAGTAATTAGCGTTTTTGAGAATCGTGATGTGTTTTTAAACGTTTTAAAAGCTAACCCGGGTTTAGTAATAGTTAAGTTGGGAGCAACCTGGTGTGGTCCTTGCAAAAAAATCGCTCACATTGTAGAAGCCTTCTTTGCATCATCTCCCCCGAATGTTATTTGCGCTGACATTGATGTTGATGAAAGCATAGATTTATATTCTTACTTGAAGCAGCGTCGTATGGTAAATGGTATTCCTGTCATTCTTATGTATAAGAGAGGAAATGTATCATTTGCTCCAGATGATAGTGTAACTGGTGCCGACCCCGGGCAATTAGACGCTTTTTTTAAAAGATGTGGCCTTCATTTATTAGCGCTTCAAAATGCATATGCACAAACCCAGTATCAGAGTCAGCTTTTAAAATAAAAATTGATTTTATTTTTGTATTTAAATTAAAATCAAATACTTATAACCATGATGGACGAATTCACCGAAAGAGAGAGCTTTGCTATTCAGAGCGCAATTGTTATCAATGAACTCCAACAAATGATTGAAAAGACGAAAAAGTTGGAAATGCAGCTTATACAAGAAGCTTCTCCACAAGTAATCTTTAATGAATTTTATAAACCTTTGCCTGAAACCCAAGGCCAACAGCCTCCAAGAAAAAAGATGCGCGTATCCGAATAAAATTATATTTGAAAATGTAATAAATATAATGTTATTTTGTATTATAAAATGGACCAAGAATTTAAAATCCCCGAAATGACCGGATATACTATTTATAGCAAATCTGGCTGCCCAAATTGCAGTAAAGTAAAAAAATATTTAACAGAAGTAAATGCGCCAGTGAATATAGTTGATTGTGACGATTATTTGATTGAAGCCAAGGAAGAGTTTTTAAAATTCATTGAAATCATAGCAGAAAAATCTGTAAGAGTGTTTCCAATTGTTTTTTTTGAGGGAAAGTTTGTAGGAGGTTACGATGAAACTGAATATCATTACAGTCGGTTAAATGCATTTTCAAATAATGTATTTTTTTAGACAAGCTTTTATATATTATTTATATTTAAATGGAGCGATTTAAATATAAAAACTTATTTTTATAAATAGTAATGCGATCGTTTGTGGTTTTTCTAACCATATTGTATGCAACTAGCGCGCTTAGGTCAAGCAGATTATTCATGAAGATTCCTGACAATGTCTTGAGGAACAAGTATTTATACAGTGAGTTGTCCTATAACTCGCTTATAAAAAATATTGAAAATCACAAGGTGAAGAGTTTATATTTTGGTGATAGGATGGACACAGTTATAGCGGAGGATTCAGAACTTCACGAAAACTCGGTTGAAGACTATACGATAACTAAAATAACTCCACTAGTTACAAATAGCTTGGTTGATTTATCAGTTAAAAATGAAGTAAATACAGTTTTCTCTCAACCCCCTCAACCAAATATATATCAACAGATGGCTGGAAACATTTTAAATGGAGCTGAAATGTTTCTTTTGCCAGGAATTATACTCAGTGTAATAATTAGTTTTTTCAGAGTGAATAGTCAAATGCGAAATCCTTCGTCGTTTTTGGGTAGCGGGATGCCAAATGATTTAAACAAAGATAAAATTAATATGCAACAAGCAAATGTTTCTCTCGCCAGTTTTGCTGGGAGTCCGGAAATATTTCAAGAATGTGCCGAGGTTGTATCTTATTTGAAGAATAGCACCTTATACGAACAAGCCGGGGCCGAAATTCCTCGCGGAATTTTATTAGAAGGATCTCCAGGTACAGGAAAAACCTTGTTAGCCAAGGCGATTGCAAGCGAAGCTGAAGCCAACTTTATTTCAATCGCTGCTAGCGAGTTTGTTGAGATATTTGTTGGCATGGGCGCATCAAAAATTAGAAATCTTTTTAAAACTGCGAGAGAAAATAAGCCATGCATTATTTTTATTGATGAGATTGATGCTGTTGGAAGACAACGAGGAGCTGGGATAAATATGGCAAATGACGAGAGAGAACAAACATTGAATCAATTATTAGCAGAGATGGATGGGTTTGCAGATAACAAAGGAATTCTTATAATGGGAGCAACAAATCGGCGCGATGTTCTAGACGCAGCTTTGCTAAGACCAGGAAGGTTTGATAGAATTATTAATGTACCACTTCCAGATGTTGAATCGCGAGTGAAAATTTTGAAAGTTCATACAAAGAATAAGATGTTAGACGATTCGGTTAATCTTAGTTTAATTGCAGAACTAACAGGAGGATTTTCTGGAGCTCAACTCAAGAATTTGATGAATGAAGCAGCTATTTTATGTGCGAGAGATGGAAATACTGTTATCACTGAAAAAATTATATTAGAAGCATTAGACAAATTACTTGTTGGTATTGTGAAAAAGGTGGATACGAGAGATGATGAGGCTAAACGCCGTGTTGCCATTCACGAAACTGGCCACGCACTTTTGGCAGCAATATATAATAATTATTTTGACTTAAAGAAAGTGAGCATCCAAAGCACTTATAGCGGGGCTGGAGGTTACACAGTATTTAATGAATACAGAAATGTAACTGAGAGTGGTCTTTATACAAAGGATTTGCTATTTAAAAGGCTTATGGTTGGCATGGGAGGAAAGGCTGCCGAAAATATATTTTACGGTGATGACCATGTCTCTGTCGGTGCAGTTCAGGATTTAAAACAAACAAACTCGTTGGCTCAAAGAATGATTGGCAACTACGGGATGGGATTAAAGATGGAAGTTTTCTATAACGACGAAGTAGACAATGATAGAAATCCTTTTTTGGGTCGTAGTTTATCTATGGGAGCCAAGTATTCTGAACATACAAAGGAAATATTTGATAAAGAATCGTTGAATTTGGTTAAAAGTGCTTACGCTGAAGCAAAAACAATTTTGACAGAAAATAAGGAATTCATGGATATAATAATTCAAAAATTGTTAGAAAATAGTATTCTACTTGGAAGTGATGTTAATAATATTATTAACAACAATACGCGAATAAATAATATAAATTAATTGAATTTTTGGTTGACTTACAGAAAAATTGAAATCGCTGTTATCTTCTCTCTTGAACCCAAAATTAACAATGACGCAAACAAATGTTGAGGAAGCTATGCTTTATGTAGAGTCCCTAAAAGGACTTCCATTTAGATGGTATGTGAATGGAGAAATAGAAACATTTACTGGTGACAATGCATTTTGGTGCGAAAATTCTCCACCACCAACCGCCAAAGAAATTTTGGAAAAAGATAAATATATTGTTTGCGCCGGATTGCCTAATTTAATGCGAAGATTCTGCGGATTAACTATTCCTGGCATTGGTCCCAAGATTCGCGGAAAGTATGGCAATATATATAAACAATATCCAGGCGGAACTACGGCATGGTTTGCTTATTTGTATCAAAATAAGCGAGCCCAAAAATTTGACATCAATTCGCGATATCCAAGAGGAACTCTTCTAATGGCGCGTTACAAGGCCAAGGATAACGGCGAAAAAGACCAAGGTCATCTCGCTGTTGTATATGACACCGTGGAAGAAACAAAAACAATCAAAGACCAACATATTATTCATTCTACTCCAATCGTTGATTACAAAAACCGCGACAGTTGCAAGGACCATGGTGCAGTTACAATTGAATCGTTCAATATATCCAACGAACTGTTCAAGTGGGATAAGATTAGTTACTACAAATGGGTGTGCTTGCCCGAAGATTGGTTGCTTTTAGATTAACAATTGCATTTGACATTTTAGTTCCTGTTTTTATTTATTTTTATTTGTTGTTATTTAAATGAATGTGTAATTTTTTATATAACCTTTTCTAATGTTTGTATATGAACTCGGTAGATTTAGATATAAACAATTATAACTTACAAGATATTCTCTCTTTATTTAAAGTTCCTGTTAATTTTGATGAACATGACATGAAAAGAGCAAAACAAATTGTATTAAAAACACATCCAGATAAATCCAACCTTCCTGCAGATTATTTCCTTTTTTATTCAAAAGCATATAAGATGTTGTATTCAGTTTGGGAATTCAAAAAACGCGGAGATGTAGACAGTAAAAATCCCAAAAATACAGAATATTCAACCTATTCAGATGAAGATAAGACAGTTCTATTGGACCAATTTTTTGAATCCAATGAAAAATTTAAGAAGAGTGCCAACTTTAATAGATGGTTCAATGAACAATTTGAGAGAAATAAGTTGTCAAATGAACATGAAGAAAAAGGATATGGAGATTGGTTAAAGACAGATGAGGACATAGAACAAGCAAAAAATGTGTCAATGGCAACAATGAAACAAGAGTTTGATAAGAAAAAGGAAAAGGCTCGTTCTCTAATTGTGAGAGAAGATGTCCAGGAAATATGGTCAACAAATTCAATAACCTCTTCTGAGTTATCAAATGATGCGCCTGGGACATATGACTCCGGTTTATTTAGCGGATTAGGCTTTCAAGATTTATATAAAGCGCATACAGAAACTGTTATTCCAGTTACAGAAGAAGACTATGAACAGAAACAAAAGTTTGGAAGTGTGAATGAGTACATGAGTTATAGAAATAATCAAGATACAAAACCATTATCAGAACAACAAGCTGAACAATATTTAAAACAAAGAAATGAAAAAGAGGAAGAAAGGGCTATTAGACGAGCATATGAATTAGCAAAACAGACAGAGATGGCAAAACAAAAGAATCAAGAATTCTGGAGTGGATTGCAATTATTAAAAAATAATTAGTTTATTATTATTATTATTATAGATGAAATAAAATCTATAATAATATTATATATATGCCATTTAAGATAAAAAATTACATGAATTACATATATCTGTTAATCGTTTTGATGATTGTATGGTTTTTATACAATAGATATGAAGATAAACGCATGAGAGAAGAAAACAGTGAAAACTATGATTCAATCCAAAAATATTTATTGAAGGACACAGATTTAGCCAAAGAAAAAAAACCGATTTTATGGATTCCGATTGCATATGATTACAACGCCAGAAACTGGATTAGTTTTGGTTCGCGTAGTTCATTTGAGTTGAATCAACCTTACATGTATTTAACGGTTAAAAGCATTATAAATCAATGTGAAGAATCTTTTCGCATATGTTTAATAGATGATGATTCTTTTGTAAAGCTTATTCCAGGTTGGTCTGTTAATATGAAAACAATTTCAACCCCAGTTCTAGATTATGTTCGTTCTCTTGCAACTGCAAAGTTATTGCACATTTATGGAGGAATGGTTGTGCCTCCATCCTTTTTGTGCATGAGAAACTTAATAGAGTTGTATAACATGGGAACAAGTGGAGAGAAAATGTTTGTTTGTGAAACGGTGGATAGAAACATCACATCAACAACTCACGAGTTTTATGCCGATTCAAGTTTTATGGGGTCTACAAAAGAAAATCCCGTAATGCAAGAATTAATTGATTTTATGCAGAGAAAGGTTTCATCTGATTACACGGCCCAAGGTGAGTTCTTGGGAGACTTTAATCGTTGGTGCAACACTCGCGCAAATAAAGGTCAAGTTACATTGATTCCTGGAAAGTTAATTGGAACAAAGACAATGGACGATAATACAATATTGGTTGATGATTTATTGTCAAATGACTATATTGATTTATATCCCCAAGCTTATGGAATTTATATCCCGGCAAAAGAAATATTAAATCGCCGACATTACGAGTGGTTTGCCAGGCTTTCTCCCAAACAAGTATTGGAATCAAATGTAATAATAAGCAAATATATTTTATTGGCTAGTACGCCAGATTCTAAGAAGGGAACTATTGAGCCAATGGTAGATAGACCTAAAAAATGGATTGGTTACTGGCAAGTACCATCTGGGTTTGGATTGTGGGGACTTAAACCTCAGCCATTTGCCACGCATTTGATAAGAAAAAACACGGACCCAAAACCTTAGATTCTAATTTCTGACAACTATGAAAATACTAAGTAAAAATACAAAATAAATATTGAAATCACAAGTAATTATTATTATTTGTCATTTATGAAGCAGTCATAATTTTAAGGGAGGGTGGGGTGGAGATTTTTACATTCCAAACATATAATATTTTTTTTATCTTTATAGCAAAAATTACATATTAATGAATTGCAATTTTCTGTATTACATTTGTTTGGTTTGTAATTAGGAAGCAAAATCAACGCTTCATAATTTAATAATATATCCCAAATTTCGTCATTTTTTTTTGATAATTCTGTTTCTGTTAAACTATCAATTATATTTGAAATTTTGTTATCGAATTCTCTCTTCTTTTCATAATAATCAGTTAAATCTACACTTCTTATAAATGTTTTTTTACAGACGCAGCACACCATATAAAAATAGTGCTATAGATAATTTTATATTATTTTTCATTAAATTTTTTTTACAAGTTAGAATTTAGACGAATTAACATAGGAACCAGGGTTCGCCGCTATGTTGAAAAGTGTAAAAACACATTATATATTTGCAAAATAAACATAATAAATGATGTTGTAGTTAGATTTGTCGTATTTTATTTGAGAAGTGTATGTTATTTTATTAAAGTTGCATATTTGTCTCAAAACAGTCGTAAATGTATTATAGGTCAATTTTCTCTCTAAATACTTTTGTTTTGACAAATGGTAATAAGGCTTACATTTTTCAAAAAAGCATAAAATTGACTTTGCAAATATGCCCTTTTTATAAGAATCGTTGTTAATAATATAATATTTATCATTTTTGCTGCATATATTATCTAAAAGTTCAAATAATAATTCTGTTGGAATTTTATTTTTAAAAGTCTGATTAGACATTTATATTATTATGGAATATTAAATAAATTTTTTACTAATTGATTAATCAGGTATATATTTGCGATGGTGTAAAACTTAATTACCATTTAATTTTTTACGCGGTCGTTTTTCTTTCTACAATCACTTAAAATATCAGCATCTAAATTGAGAAATCCTTATAATTGAATTATTGCCCGCATTTTTTCTTCTATTTCGGCCTCGGGGTTTTTGAGTTACTTCGTTCGCGATCGCGTTTTCTTCAGAAAAATTTTCGGCATTCAATTCCTTACAACTCAAATTGATTTCAAGACATTCAGTAGCAGTAGATTCATTAGCAACAGATTCATTAAAAACCGAACCGTCTTCATCAATAACATTGTCGCACAAATTCAATTCGTCTGAATTAAGATTATCTGAAACAGCGTTCTCAATAAATTGAGAAATTTCCGGAATAAAAGTCTCATCCAAAATAGAAACGTTTTCTTTGGAAACCGACTCTTCAATAACTAGAGTAATCTCTTCAGAAACAGGTTCTTCAGAAACAGGTTCTTCGGAAACAGGTTCTTCGGAAACAAGGTAATCCGGCACAGGTTCCGCAACTATTGGCTCATCAGAAAAAATGTCTTCGGAAACAGGATCATAAGTTACAAATTCCGCAATAATGGCATCTTCAGAAACATGTACGGCAACGATTGGTTCTTCTAAAATAAGCTCCTTAGAAAGTTCCTCTCCAGAAACAGGTTCTTCGGAAACAAGTTCAGCAACAATAGCTTCTTCTAAAACAGGCTCTTCTAAAATATGCTTCTCAGAGGCGGGCTCTTCAGCCAAGGATTCTTCAGAAACAGGTTCTTCGGAAAAGGGCTCTTCTAAAATAGGTTCTTCGGAAACAGGTTCCTCGGCCAAAGGTTCCTCTGAAACAGGCTCCTCAGAAACAGGCTGTTCGGAAAGAGACTCGTCAGAAACAGGCTCTTCGGAAACTGGGTCTTCTAAAATAGGCTGTTCGGAAAGAGGTTTTTCGGAAAAGGGCTCTTCTAAAATAGGTTCTTCGGAAAAGGGCTCTTCTAAAATAGGTTCTTCGGAAACGGGCTCTTCAGAAACAGGCTCCTCAGAAACAGGCTGTTCGGAAACAGGCTCTTCTAAAATAGGATCTTCGGAAATAGTCTGCTCAGCGGCGGGGTCTTCAGCAACAATTGACTCTTCTAAAATATGCTGCTCAGCGGATGGTTCTTCAGAAACAGGCTCCTCAGAAACAGGCTGTTCGGAAACAGGCTCTTCTAAAATAGGATCTTCGGAAATAGTCTGCTCAGCGGCGGGGTCTTCAGCAACAATTGACTCTTCTAAAATATGCTGCTCAGCGGATGGTTCTTCAGAAACAGGCTCCTCAGAAACAGGCTGTTCGGAAATAGGCTCTTCTAAAATAGGATCTTCGGAAATAGTCTGCTCAGCGGCGGGTTCTTCAGCAACAATTGACTCTTCTAAAATATTCTGCTCAGCGGCTGGTTCTTCAGCAACAATGGCTTCTTCGGAAACAGGTTCTTCTGAAACAAGCGCTTCGGAAAGAGACTCCTCAGAAACCGGTTCTTCGGAAACAGGTTCTTCGGAAATAGGCTCATCAGAAACAGGTTCTTCAGTCACGGGTTCTTCTGAAAGAGGATTTTTAGAAAAAACATGAACTTTTTCTACAACTGTAGTAGGTTCTTGGGAAACAGGTTCTTCTGAAACAGACTCCACAACAATCGGTTCTTTAGAATCATTCCGCATTGAAAATGTGCAATGTATCGTTGTCTTTTCATTCAATTCAGGCAATAAAATTGGAATATTAAAGGATAAATTGCGCACAATCGGTTCTTCCTCAATAACACGAACTTCTTCTATAACTGTAGTAGGTTCTTCGGGAATAATCTCTTCAACAACAAGAGTAATTTCATTACTAACATTCTCATTTGAAATAGGTTCATCTGCAAAAACTTTTGTCTCTTCTGAAAGTGAAACGACCGAAAGTGAAACGTCTGAAAGTGAACTTTGAACAACCGAATCTGAAATCATGTCTTTTCTTAGATATGTAATAACAAGTTTGTTATTATTTTTGAAGTCTACGTTAACAGGAACATGAGTATTGTTCAATTTTTTCAGTCCAATTTCATTTATAACGGGGTCTAGCGTTATTACAATTTGTTTAATTCGGTTTAGTTTTTCTTCAGATATATAATTTAACCAAGAAACTTCATAACCTTTTACATCCATCCTTAAGAAAATATTTTTGAAGAATGTAGTGTAAAAATCCAAATTAACAGCATCTTTACTGCGAACATTTGAAATGTGTTTCTGGAAAACACTAATAGGTAATCCTAGTGGAATCGCATCATTTAGACCAACAAACGCAACAGCATCTGAAATGTGAAAATGTTTTAATAATTCAGAAGTGAATAAATGGGATTCTTTGACAGTGGTTGAAATAAAATAGTCGTAATTATCATTATTTGCAATTTTATGGGAATCAATGTTTATTAAGTTATCAATTTTTACAACTCTTAAAAATGTTGGATGTTCCATAGTATTATAATTTATATATATAATGTAAAAAATTATTTTACACGAAATGGTTTATTAAATTATTTGTAAACAACGCTAATTCTATTTCATCTTCGTGAATGTTGTGAAATATAGTTATATATTTGCATATGAAAGGCGTAATCATATATTTTTCGTCTTCAGTTAACATATTTGTAGTCTTGATAAATAAAAAATAATTATCTAAAATATCCATAACAGAGTAACCCTTGTCGTAAATAGAATAAATAAGTTTAATAGCTTCTACTAAATTCTTATCTTTTAAGTGTTCTGTATATTTTTGGAATGAGAAAAAACTAATATTGGTGCAAACATTGTTTACCAGTTCAAATGTAACGGGGACAGAAAGTAATTTAAACTTTTCCATGTAATTAATTAGAATCTTTACAGTGTTATTGCATATATCTAGTATAAAGTTTTCAGCGTCTTCACTAATTTCTATATTTTCAGCAAATTTAATTTTTTTCATAATTTTTGCTAAATTGTTTCTTTGCAGAGGTTTAATTTTAATAATAGTGAATCGCGACTGTAGACTTTCAATTACCTTTTGAATGTTACTGCAAGAAGATATAAAATGCACATTGTGACTGAATTTATCAATGCAGTTTCTAAAGACCTGTTGGCTCTGTTCATTAATTAAATCAATGTCGTCTAAAACCACAATTTTCTTCTTATTTTTAATAATGGAACAAGTTTGACAGAATGTTTTAACGTCGTTGCGATAATAATTAATTCCTTGTTCTTTCAGATTGTTAATTTGTAAAATATTATCGGCATATTGCTTGTCTGAAATGCCATTATAATATTCTCTAATAAGGGCGTTTAAAATTGAAGTTTTTCCACATCCCATATCTCCAATAAAGAGTATATTAAGATTATTCATGTCAATGAGTGTTTTTAATATTTGGACCATTTCTTCGTCAACTTCAAAATCTTTAAAGTATAGTGGTTGAAATTTATTGATAAATAGGTTGTGTTCCATTAATAAATATATTCGTAAATTATTATTTAAGTTTATCTCAAAGAATAATATTAAATGTCGGCGGATGACTATTACAATACATTAGGAGTTCCAGAAAACGCGAACGCGGATGATATTAAAAAGGCTTATAGGTCGCTTTCTCTCAAATATCATCCAGATAGGACACAGGGGGATGTTGAAAAGGCAAAAATATTTCAGAAAGTGAATGAGGCGTATGAGACATTAAGTGATGGTGATAAAAGGAGGGAATATGATGCGGCTAGGAAGAATCCATTTATGAGGATGAATAGTTTTGGTGGGCACGGTGAACCTGATATGAATGATATATTAGAAAGTTTATTTTTTGGTGGGATGCCGGGGATGCATCCTGGAATGCCAGGAGGGATATTCGCAGGTGGGTTTCCGGGAGGACCTAACATTAGAATTTTCAGAAATGGTGTTCCAGTGAATATGAATCAAATGGAAAAACCTCCAGCAATAGTTAAAACGATTCAAATTAATATGGAGATCGTCTTGAATGGTGGGAAAATTCCAATTGAAATTGAAAGATGGGTTATAGAAAATGGAAATAAAGTAAATGAAACAACTATAATTTACATTGACTTGTTTAAAGGAATAGACCACAATGAAATAATACTATTAAAAGATCAAGGGAATGTAATTAATGAGCATTGCAAAGGAGATGTAAAAATATTTATCGCCGTTAACAACGATTCATGTTTTACTCGTCGAGGTTTAGATTTAATTATGGAGAAGGATATTTCTCTCAAAGAATCGCTTTGCGGATTCAGTTTTGACTTGAAATACATAAATGGAAAGACATACACGATTAATAATCTTCCTGGAAATATAATCCCCCCAGAGTATCAAAAAGTGATTCCAAATATGGGATTAACGAGAGACGGACACACTGGACATTTAATTATCCATTTTCACACAAAATTTCCAGAGACTTTGTCAAGCGAGAATATAGAAGCATTAAGTAAAATTCTTTAATAAAAATTGATTAACTTTAATTCAATAAATATAAATGCAACGGTGAAGAAATGGCGAGCGTCGGGAACGGTCAATTTGAGTTTGTTAATGAAAATGAACGTATCATGTTTACAACTGCACATGCAGCAATTAGTCAGCTGGAGCTTTGGAGTTTCATGCAAAGGGACATTGAGTCTTACATGTTTTCACAAGACTCTGAAGTGAATAGAATTGGTGAAAAGATTGTGAAACTAGGATACAATTGTCACAGCGGTTCATCTTTTGGTTTCACGATGCGAGTGATGCAAAGTATTGCGCAGAATGGTTACGATAAATTTAAAGAAAAATATTTGGCGAGAAACTAAAATATAGAATAAAACAAAGGGTTCATTATTTTATTTATTTTCGTGTTGACATCAAATGGATTGAAAACAAATACAACATTAAGATATTTGAGAAAACCATAAGTAATTGTTGAATCATTAAAAGTAATACAGCGCGATTTGTATCTGGGTTTAAAATAGAATAACCGACACCAGCTTGAACAGTTACGCTAGTGAAAAAACAATCCAATACTCTTAAATCATTCTTTTTTTCATTTGAAAGATTCAAACTAAAGTCGTCTTTAAAAATCCAATATAAAGTTCCGAATATAATAATACAAGTCAATTGAAATAAAAATGTTTGCAATACTTGTTTCATTTTATATATTCCAATATAATTTATTTTTGTAAAAATACTTAAAGAAATGGAGACAATAAATATTGTGGGCGATGGGGCGCCCACGGGGAGGTATAAATTTGGGAGTAGGGTTTGTGGCCCACTGGCTCAATTGGATTGGGTTTTTTAACCCCCAAAGAGAGCGTTGGCCTTCTAAGCCAAAGGTTCCGAGTTCGAGTCTCGGGTGGGTTAAAATAAACTGTGGGTAAAAATAAAACTTTGGGTAAAAATAATTTTTGTGAGCATATATAGTCACAATTTAATGCCTCTTTAGCTCAGATGGTAGCAGCGCTCGCTTTGTAAGCGAAAGGTCATGGGTTCAATCCCCATAGGAGGCTAACAAATTTTAATCTTTACAAAAAAAATAAAGATTAAAATTCTTTTATTTGTATCCGTCATAGTAGAGATGAAAAACTTCAAGTAGTTCAGAATTCTCATTATTTTCAATGCGCTTTATTTGTTTATCCATTTCTTTTTTAAGGTCTTCAAGCCGAGCAGAAATATACGGATTGGTTTTAACTCCTTTCTTATTTACATATGAATCTGGATTGAAGCGAATAATAATATACTTACAAGTAAAATTCAAAAGTAGGTCATTGTATCTAGCCTCCTCATCTTCCTTACTGTAAGATTTATGTTGATTTTCATCGGTTTCAATGCACAACAATGTGTTACCAATCAATTTTCTGTGGTCAATTCGTCGTCTTGTTAAACAGTCACAACCACCATATTCCAAAATTTTGTCATGATTAAAGCCTTCATAATTTGCGTTAATAAAATCCCTAACAGCTAGTTCTTTTGTTTTGCACCTAATTTGAAAAGCCAATGGGTCTTGAGGAAACAAATGTTGAAAGCAGTAAGTGCAATAATTTTTATATTTTTTATTTGCCCCAGAAGGACATCCGTCATTTTTGCAAGACTCGTGCTTTACATTAATCATATCTTGCGTTTTACAAGAACTGCAATATTTTGGTTTTAGACCTTTTAAGTTAAAACTTGGTCCAGTAGTTTCTCCACAAAAACAACTTGCATTTAAATTTTTAACATCAATCATTCCATTTAACTTGTGGGTTGAACAAAGAATGGGAGTTTTTTCTCCTTCAAAATTAAAACATGGAATTTTTTCACAGTTTAAAAACTGGCATCGTTTATGCAAAACATTAACCATTCCATCTTCTTTGTGATTTGAACAATATTTTGCAAATTCTCCTTCAAAATTAAAACTTGGAAATGTTTTGCAATTTTCAAAAGCACATTTTTTAAATTTAACATCAACCATTCCATCTAATTTGTGTTCAAAACAGAATCGTCCTTTTTTTTCTCCTTCAAAATTAAAACAAGACTGTATTTTGCAACCATTAACTTCACATTTTTTATGCAAAACATCTACCATTCCTTCCAGTTTATGTTCGCTGCAAAATCTTGGAGTTTTCTCTCCCTCAAAATTAAAGCCTGATTGCACTTTACACTCTTCATGTTCGCACACTTTGCACCAAGTGATAACGGTGTCTTCAGTTTTGTGATCCTTGCAATACATATTTTTTTTAACAGAATTTCCATAAACAGCTCTTTTTTTGCATCCATCAAACAAACACTTCATTAGATACATATTTTTTGTATCATCCGTTTTATGTTCTCTGCAAAAAATTTTCTTCTCCACCTCCGTTCCATAATTAGCCTGTTTTTTGCAATTTTCAAATTGACAAAGTTTTGGCATATATATTATAAACATAGATTATATTTATATTCTAATCCCTAAATCTGTTTTAAGGATTATTCCTTAATCTTTATAAAACTTTCCAATAAAAAAATAAATAAAAATCTAAAGCAAATATATCAATGGCGGGCCGACCTAGAAAAATTAGAAGCATACAATCTTACATATACAATAGCGATGCGCATAGCGGATTAAGCATGTTGAAAGCCGGAACACCCACAAAGGTTGGTGTCACACATTATTTGTGGTATAACTTGAAAACGCAAGCAAACCAAGGACCATTAGATTTTGTTAATACACAAGCTTATTACAACACACTCAATTGGCAGCTCTTGGGGAATAATCGGCCATCATTTACAAGTAATCCTCGTCAAGCTTATACATCATTCCCAGCATCAAGATATCCAGCAGGAGTAACTCCTTCAACATTTAGTGGAAATTATAACTTAAATTAAACTTGATTTTCGGCAGTTGATAAAGGCGGAGTCTGTAGTTTATTCCAATAATGAGCCGCTGCAATACAACCGCAATAAACGATTGCACCAGTAAAACCTGCGGCTAATGCAATAAAAGTTGCAAACAAAACTAATCCCCAAAATTCAGTCATATTGTTTTATTTTTGCATTAAATTATTGCTACTTATTTGGATCATTTTTTATTTTATGACAATTATAAAATAAAAAAAACACAATTATATATTTTTTACATACCAATTTAAAGCATAATCATTTGAACCACCACTAGACTGCAATCCAAGGCGAGAATAAGATTTGCTACAAGGATACTGATCAGAGCACACAGTAGAGTGAAGTAACTTTGCGCGCCGGGTTGCAATACTTGATGCACCGACGCCAGCGCCTGGTACATATTTATTATTTACATCCTGTGGCCGATTTGCAATTGCTCCTAAAGAAAAAATGCGATGATTTCCACCGCCTCCACTGCGCTTATAGTTGAAACCTCCTCTTCCAACCCAATAACTTCCGTTAGGCATTTTATATACATTATCATTATATAAAATACTTTTATGCATAATACCATTTAATTGCGCTAGAAGTAGAATTGACCGTATAAACAGTACCAACAATAATAGACCCATCCGAAGAACAAGCTTGTGCTTGCGAACTTGTATATCCAGGAGGAATTCCTAAACTAGAAATTGAATTATTATCCCATTTAACCGCAGTACTGTAATCAACATTATTGTTTAACCCAATTGAAATGCCCACTGTAATAGTTCCATCTGCAGAACAACCTGTTCCATAAGAACTGGTATTTCCGGGGAGGTTTCCTAGATTAATTGGCGAGTCGTTGATCCATTTGGTAGAATTATATGAAGTTGGAACGTTATTATCTACATTAGATAGACCAACAATAACTGAACCATTGTCGGAACATTCTATTGCAAAAGAGTTATTTTTTCCTGGCAATAACCCAAGAGTTATTGGAGCGCCATAAGAATTACCATTTTTTACCCATTTTACGGCATATGCATTAACATCACTATTATTTGTTGCAAAACCCACAACAATAGAACCATCTGCGGAACAATCATTGGCTTGACATGCCGTGCCCCCCAGTCCAGTTAAATCAGCTCGGGAACCATTTGACCAGACGCACGCAACCTCGGTTATTCCTGATATGTAATAACCAACAATTAATGATCCGTCTGGCGAACAACCATTTGCAGCGGAAATTGTTCCCGGACTTAATTCGCTTATTATACCATTTACCCATTTAACTGCGCGGTCTCCCGAAATTGAAGACGATAATCCAACAATGATAGAACCATTAGAAGAACAGAAATTTGCATTTGAATAATCATCTCCTGGTAAAGTTCCCAAATTTTGAACAACTCCATTAACCCACCTGACCGCGACAGTATTTCCATTAGACCCAGTAGAGTCACCAACAATAATAGAACCATCATTGGAAGTTGCAGTTGACCTAGAAGAAGGTGAAGCACTTTCAAGAGATGGTAATATAGTGTATTTTAAGGTTTTTGCAATAGAACCCGAAACAGAAAAACGGGGATAAGGATTTGGCCAAACATCATTAAAATACCAGTTATAAGCGTAATCATTGGAACCTCCGTGAGCTTGCAATCCTAATCTGTTAAACATTCTACTGTAAGGATACTGGGGTGTATTTAACGTAGCATGGAGCATTTTAGCACGTCTTGTTGCTCTACTAGAAGCTCCAACGCCGGCACCAACTACATAAGTATTATTTACATCAGCCGGTTTATTCGTAATTAATCCTAATGGAAAATTGCGTCTAGCACCACCGCCTCCACTGCGCTTATAGTTGAAACCTCCTCTCCCAACCCAATAACTTCCGTTAGGCATTTTACATTAGACAAATATTAATAATTTTTATCATCAATATTTGCTCCATTTTGCACAACCTTTTCCAAAGGTTGTTTTTCTAAAGATTAAATTTGGCTCAACCTTTTGGAAAGGTTGATTATGAGATCTTTCTAGTAGGAATCTCAGAACACACAAGATAAATGGAATTCTCGGTAATAATAATATACTCAGTTCCACTCTTGTAAAATTTGGCAATAGGAGAAGTGTACTCGTCTTCAGACTTTACCAACAACTTTTCACCAGTCTCCTTAACTCCGACAAGGGCCTTCTTGTCAAGTGACGCTGACCAATAATCCAACATAATTGGCTTATCTTCAACGATGCCCAATTTTGCGGCGTGCTTTAAAGTAATGTCGCTTGGCAATCTATAATTAGAAGCTTCGGTTTTAGCCTGTTCTGCTGACATATTTATATAGTAGAATTTTTAAAAGTCTTTAAATACTTATATTAAAAAAACTATATGTAATTTAAATATATTTCTTTATAATATTACTAAATGGAAACAAATTTTGCAAATTCACATTATTCATTAAATAACTCTGAAAACTATAAAAAAATAATAAACGACCCAATTCACAATATAGTGGAAAAATATTATCTTTTAGTTAATGAGTATTTTAATTTTATTACGGATAATGTCGGATTTAAAAATGTCGCATATACAAAATTTATAGTTGAACGAGGAGTTGAAACAATAACGCATGTGTTTAGTTTATTATTATATTACACAAGAAATTTAGATTTGGCATACTTTCACGGGCAAAAAGCGTTTTATTTTTATGCTGAATTCATTGGTCAAATATCTGAAGATAAACATTCATTTTTGCAGTTAAGCTCGCGCGATGCAGCAATGTTTGTTTATAAAAAAACTATTTTTGAATTAAATTCCGAAATTAGAAAAACTATTGAACCGTTGTCTGCCGCCAGCGTTGAAAAATTAAACATGTTAAATTTAAACATAATGATTTTAAAAAATTTGTATAGTTATATTTTAGAAAATGATCATAAAATGATAAAACACATTGATTTTATTACAAATGAAATAAGCAAATCAAAATTAAACAAGATCGGATACAATTTTATAGAAGTTTTTTCAAATTCTATGAAAAAGAATGTTCCAATTAAAACTTATTTTGAAATAATGAAGTTGTTTATCGTTAAATATTCAAAAATGAAACCAGAAATACAATATAACATTGTTGAATCGCACATTAAAGAAAAATTTAGCAATCCATTATGCGAACAAAAATTAAAGGAACCTCCTGCAAATTTTGTTAAATGGATTCTAACATAACATTGATTTCAGAAACTTATATTTTCATTATATATAATGTTTAACTTAACTCAAAACAAAACGAATTACATTCAAGTTATAATTACTGTTATTGGCGGATTTATAGGCGCTCTTATACCAAATAAACTGTCAAATATTCCGCATTTACTAATGTCCATTATTATTGGGTCTCTTTTAAGTAAAACAATTTATGGAGACTTTGACGTCGGTTATCAATGGTCTTACAGCGATATATATTACTGGTTTATTACAATAACTGAGTCCCTAATCGGCGGTTATATAGCTCTATATGTAAAAAACTATCTAAGTAAATAAAATATATTACACCGACCAAAATAATATAATTATGCAACTTGAGGTTGAATTGATATCTGAATATTCTTTCGCCTTACCTTCTTCTTCTTGTCTTTTGAAATTTTATTCTCGCTTGTAATAATCTTTTGATTTATTTTATGGAATTCTTTTGTCAAAAGGACCTTCAAATACTCATAAATAATATACAACACATTCTCATTACACATTCCAACAATGAGAATGCTTCCAGTTCTGAAAATCATAAAAGACACTTCTACTATTTTTTTGTCTTTGATTTTTTTACCATTTTCATCCTTGACGATATCTTGGTTTTGAGTTGGTTGAATTCCGGTCTGATCTATAAGATCTTCATTGTAATAAAACTTGCACTGAATTCCTGGATAAGAACAAGGATCATAAATACATTGAATATTGTACTTAAATTTAAGTATATCAAATAACGCTTCGCGGTTAATATAAAATCCACAATTAAAATTAGAGTTAATAAGAACAGTGTCACTCTTTTGTAAATACTCAAGCTTCTCTATTACATGTGGTTGCAAAGTATTGATTATATTTTTCAAAACTGTTTCAAATATCTTGTCATTTTGAACCCCCGGTATTTCTAATTTACCTGTATTAAATACTTTAATGTGAAACTCCTTAAAAGCTTCATCAATTTTAATACGCAAAATCATAACAAAACAGTTATAAAATGCACTCTTCTTCTTACAACGATAGCTCATAAGGTCCTTCTTAGAAATACCCACGCTAATCTTTCTAATATCCTTGAATTTAATGCGACCATTTGGATTATTAATGCTAGTAATTACTTGTTCTTCGTAATGGTTTTCATGTTTTAAGTTTTCTTGAACACCATCAAGTTCCTCTTGAGTTAATGAATTGAATTTCATTTGCTTTTTAATAACACCATTCTGTGGCGTGGCGTAAGGTATAACTGGAACTTTCCAAAAGACATCCTTTAAATTAATTTCATTATTCAAATACGCAATTTTTGATTTTGTTGAAATATAAATTTCAGAAGCTTTAGGGGGTTCTATGAGAAGACCCATTTCAGAAACTATTTCTCCATCCATATTTGAGGAAACTTCATTTTCACCATCAACTTCGTCGTAGTCGTAGTCGGGCGATAGAAAGTTTTCCCATTCATCATCAATAGTTAAGGACATGGTTGCCATAACAATATTCCCAAGGTTGGCTTTAAACTCTTTAAATTAAATTTATGTCAATTTTATTTTGTAATACTAGAATATAAAATGATTGATTGTAAAGCGCGCATCATCCATGAAAGGAGTAATATGATTCCAATTGAAAAAAATTCGCATATAAAGAACAAATATTCAAATTGTGAACGCATTGCATACGGTTTAAAGCAAAATTGCTTTGACCCTTCAAAAAGTTCTCCGCCGAACGATTTCATGACAAAACTCCGCCAACGAATGACGCTTTACGAATCTGAATCTTTAATTACAAATGTCTTTAATCTAGAAAGAGCGTAATGAATATAATTAGTATTTTTAAAATCCGGATTATGCATAATGTTTTCTATAAAATTAAGAAAATTGCTAGTAATCAATTGTGGTTTATTACGAATAATATAATTCAGATAGTCTTTAATTATATTTTTTTTATCAATATTGTAATTTACGCTAATATGTTGAATATATGAATCTAACGATGAAAGCTTTTCTCGTTTAATAAAATGATTATGCAATGTCTCCCAAACCGTTGTGTCTATGATATTAAAATGGCTATCAAGAACATTCTGATTTGATTGCATAAAATTAATCATACTACGCATATCCGAACCATACAAGGTCTGAATGAGTTTTATAGATCCATCTGACATATTCAATTCCTCTTTTTCGGATATATTTTTAAGAAAAACTATAATGTCTTCCTTCGGAAGTTGGTTAAATCGCAATCTTAAAAATTCATTTTGTAAACCTTCATCAATACGACTAATGTAATTGCATATTAAACAAAATCTTACAGCGCTTGAATAATTTTGAATTAGATAGTGCAGAGCTTGTTGTGCATTTTTTGTCATATAATCAACCTCATCTAAAACAACAAATTTCATACCCTTACTAAAAAGCGTTTTAGAATTTACAAATTGACTTATTTGATTGCGTATAATATCAACACCTCTTTCGTTTGATGCATTAAGTGTTATTGTTAACTCGGACGATTTTTGATTATGTTTTTTATGATATTCATTGATCAATATCATTGCGCTAGAAGTTTTTCCAGTTCCAGGCGGACCATATAGCAGCAAATGTGGAAAATATGAAGTCTCTATGATGTTTTTCATAATTAATTTATTTAATGGGTCTAACACTACATCATCAAAATTATTTGGTCTATAAGATTCAACCCACGGAATACTGCTCATTCTATAAACTATTCTTTAGTTTTTATATTTTATTTGATTTTATTTATTATATTTTAGGTTTTATCATTATTGGTTTTATTATTTTGGTGTTTAAAGAAAATAATTGAAATTTAATAATAGAGTTATATTAATGTACAATCAAAAAGAAATGGCGCAATCTAAGGGTAAACTAGAGTTATATTTGGGACCCATGTATTCTGGGAAGACCTCTAAGCTTCTTGAAATTTACAAGCAGTGTTCCTTTTGCAATATTCCAGTTGCAGTTGTAAATCATTGTTCAGACATTAGATATCATGAATCTATGCTTTCCACACACGACAAAGTAATGATCCCATGCATTCAAACGCGGCGTCTAACAGATATTTGGGAAAACAGATCGGTTGACAATCCTTTTGATGAAAACTCTAGCAATCATTTGAAGATTCGCTTAGCAGAAGTTATACTAATCAATGAAGGACAGTTCTTTGACGACTTGTACGATTGTGTTCTAGATATGTTGAAGGAAAATAAAAAAGTGTATGTCGCTGGATTAGATGGAGATTTTCAAAGAAATAAATTTGGTCAAATATTAGACCTTATACCAATTTGTGACTCTGTAATGAAGCTAACATCACTATGTTCTATTTGCAAAAATGGTGTTCATGGAATATTTTCGCTTCGTTTGACAAAGGAAACCCAACAGATGCTAGTAGGGTCTGACAACTATATTCCTGTTTGTAGGAGTTGTTATGATAAAAATTCATCATAAAATTCCAATAAATCGCATTAAACATTTATTAAAACAATTTAAATTAGTGGTGATAGAATACATTATACTATAAAAATGAGCAAAGTTTCAGCCCCAGATGTAGTAAAGCCCAAGCGAGGGCGTAAGTCTAAAAAAGATATCTTAGCTAGTCAAGAACTAGCGAAAAATTCTGTAATAGAAACTAAACCAACTGTGCAAGTTGAAAACAACATTGAACTTCAAATATTAAATGAAATTAAAGAAGAAACACCAACAGAACATTCAGATGATAATATTGCAAATTTTTTACCGACTGGATTGGAAGAAGAAAATGTAGTTGTAAAGCCTGTCTCAAAGAAACGCGGAAGAAAACCCAAGGGCGGAAAGATAATTCAACAAACACTTCCAATTGTTGAACAAAAAGAAAATAAACCAAATATTATTTTACATTTGAAGTGTTCATTAAAGGATTTGCAAACTTCCGGAGATTATAACTCTAATTTTACATGTTCAAATATTGACTCGTTTCAGTTTTCCGGATCAAACGACCTTTCCTATGAGATTATTAACAAACCAGATGATTCATTTTTGAAAACTTTAAACACAGAACCGGGCAATAATGCTACAACCTCGGCAAACAACTCTACCTTGGTGCAAAATTTATCTTATAATGATGTTCAAGCCGATGATGTGTGTGAAACAAAAGAAATATGGAGAAAACTTAAAACCCTTGAGCACAATCTTCACATAAATAATATTTCGGATAAGAAATCTGCGTGCTTTTGGTGTTCTTGCGATTTTGACAATCCACCAATTTATATTCCAAAAAATTATATCAAAGATTCTTATCAAGTATACGGATGTTTTTGCAGCCCTGAATGCGCAGTAGCCCATTTAATGGAAGAAAACATTGATAGTTCAACGAAATTTGAGAGATATTATTTAATTAATCATATTTATTCTAAAATTTATCAATATTCAAAAAACATTAAACCTGCACCAAATCCGCATTATATGCTGGACAAATATTATGGAAATTTGACAATTCAAGAATACCGAGCTTTACTTAAATCGGAAAGATTGTTTTTAATTGTAGACAAACCTTTAACAAGAATATTGCCAGAATTTCACGAAGATAATGATGAATTTATAATTAACAATAAGATTATACCTTCAAACAACTTTCAGTTGAAGAAGAGACTGCAAAAGAAACAACAAACTAAGAATAATATATTAAATGAAAAGTTTGGCATATCTTCTTCATAATTTGTATAACAAATATTTTATTATTATAGTATATGAACTACAATGATAAAATAAACGACGAAATGCTTTTAAATTTGAAAAAATATAATAAACCATCTGAACATTCTGGGAATAAAATATACAAAGTGCTTATAAATATTCAACCACCTTATGTAATTGATAAAGGAAATGGTAAATATGATGGGTTAATTTATGACGCGTGGCAAAAAGTTAAAGATGAAATGCCAGGATATACTTTTGATGAGACTTTTTATAAAGCAAAAAATAACACTGAATTTATTAATAAAATTAATAAAGACGACTATGATTTAGGAATAGGTTGCATCGCCAGTGACTATGACCGCGTAAGTAAAATTTTTATTACTCGTCCGGTTCTAATGAACAGATGCGTTATTCTTTTTAAAGACAAGCGCCTTTTTATAAGCGAAGTTATAAAATTTTTCTTTATATATTTCCTTCCTTTCTTTGTTGGAATTATATTAGTATCTTTAATTCTTGGTTACATTATGGCAAAAAAAACTCATCAAAAGCTTAGCCCTGCTAGAATTATTGCATTAACAACTGCGTCTTTGTTTGGTTCAAAAGGGACATTGCTTAGTGAAGTTACTTTAAATACATCAAGCGTTCTCATTATTATACTCATTTTAATTATTTCAACTTTTGCGTTACAATTATTGCAAGCTATTATTACAAATATATTATCTCAAGCATACATTGAAAGCGAAATAACTCGCAATAGAGTGCAGCTTGCTCGTTTAATTGGTGTTAAAGGAAGCAATGTGCCTGAATTATTTGAAACAAATTATGGTTGCGAAATAAATTATTTTGATGGTAGTTTGGAAGAAGCTATTAAACAATATGCGAGCAACCCCAAGTTAGTAGATGGTGTTGTTGCTAATAGTGCTGAAGCTCTTTATTATGCGCCAAAATATGGTTTAAAAATAACAACGCAATATTTTAGTTTGAACGAACATGGATGGGTTGTAAATTTTAAAACTCCTGAATTGTTGCAGCCATTAAATGAAGCTATTAGAAAGGTTCATGATACAGACGCCATGAGAAAATTGTGCGATGCTTATCTTGGTTCAAATGAATCATATATGTGCGTTTTCTAATATTTTCATTATTATGAACTATTATGCTTTTTACATATTATTATTCTTTATCTCTTCTTTTAATTTTTCACTCTGTTTTACATTGTATTCCTTCATAGAATCATCCAATTTTGACCTCAATTGTCTGTATATTTCTTGATTTAATGATTTTTTTGCGGTTTCTTTTTTATCGCCAATTCCCATATAATCTTTAATAACTTTTATAGGGTCGCCCGAACACTCTATCAGCTTTTCTCTAGCAACAGCCTCGTCATAATCAGTTTGCCTTAATATCATTTGAATATTTTCAGTCATATCTGATTCACATGTTATAGTAATATTGTCCATTTATACATAGTGATTAAATATTTTTTAAATCATATTAAACGAAATTTACTAATATAAAGTATCTAAGTGTAATGTCAGAATTGCCAACAATTATTGATATCCAACCTATTTTAAATGAGGTGAGTTTTGCTGTTAGTAACGGTATTCGTGATATAATTTATAAGCACAACCATTCTTATTTGACTAGAGAATTAGAAAAATGTAGAGCAGAAATGGAGTATTATAAGAAGGAACTTGAGAATCTTCAAAAAAATAATACCCGACTCAATATTTCAAGGGAAAATATATCACTCAACATTGAAGAAATGTCTGACTCACAAAGCGTTGATAATGATTGCACAGTTGAAAAGATTTTATTGCAAAATGAGATTGCTTTAAAGAATGAACGCGTTCCGGTTCCAAGCGATGACGACGAGGAGGAAGAAGTTGATGAGGAAGAAGTAGAAGAGGAAGTAGAAGAAGAGGAGAAAGCAGAAGAAGAAGAAGAAGAAGAAGAAGAAGAGGAGAAAGCAGAAGAAGAAGAAGAAGAAGAGGAAGTAGAAGAAGAGGCTAGCGAGGAAGAGGAAGAGGAAGCAGAAGAAGAGGAAGCAGAAGAAGAGGAAGCAGAAGAAGAGGAAGAGGAAGCAGAAGAAGAGGCAAGCGAAGCAGAAGAAGAGGAAGCAGAAGAAGAGGCAAGCGAAGCAGAAGAAGAAGAAATGGATACTGAAGAAGAGGACAAAAGCGAATCAGAGGAAGAGGAGGAAGTCTTTGAAATTGAGATTGAAGATGTTACTTATTTTGCAACCAATGAAGAGAATGGACCTATTTATGAGATGGATGAAGACGGCGACCCAGGAAAACAAGTTGGTTATTTAAAGGATGGCGAACCATTTTTTTATTAGTATAATATAAGTTAATATGTTCAAATTATGTGCCCCTGCATTAATATACGCCGTGTTTTCTCTTGCTCAAATATTAATTGACGCGTTTAAAGGTCTTTATAATACAGCTTTTATGAAATTTGTCGTTGCAATACTTGTTACGCTTTTATTGAATGGATTATGCGCCGGTGGTTTAGGAGTTGTTTCTTGGATTATTGTATTTATTCCATTTATTTTAATGACTTTTGTTGTCGCCATGTTGTTATACATTTTTGGAATGAATGCATCAATCGGAGCGGCAACACCTTATAAAAAAATTCAGCCTAAAACGCAACCTCAAATTACAACCCAAACGCCACAATTATCAGAAAAATACTATTTGACTTTTTTCCCAAATACTTCAACATCTCCAGCTTATGAAAGTTTTACTTAATAACCCCGCACAAGTATATAAATAAAACAATTTAAATATTTATATACTATTTAACTACGACAAATGCTACTAATAAACATTCTTATCTATGGACTTGGCGCGCATCTGTTTTTATCATCAGTTTGTCCAATAAAATATCACATAACTTTGATTAATTTATCATTTTATCTTATATTGACATATAGCTATGTTGAGCTTTATGCAAAGAAGGCATATTATCACCCAAATATGTCGCTAATTCGTGAATTTATTGAAAATTCAAAAAAGCAAAGAGAAATAGAAATAATTAAATTTAATGATGTTATTGCATCAACTAACAAGGAAAATATTCATATTCATCAATTGCTGCTATACGATTTTATAGTATTTTCAGATTATGATGGTGCGAAAGAGTTGTCGCAAAAAGTAAACAAGGTTCTTTACTTTGGATTTGACAATTTTCCCTTTACATATTCTTACAATGTTTGCAAGTTTTCTTTTATTTCATTCAGTGTAAAATTGCTTGTAGATGGCCAAGAAAAATCTTACCCAATTAAGTTGTCAAACGACTCAGAGAATTATTATGTAATCGGTAATAAAATTAATAAACTTCTTGTTTCTTACTTGTTAAAGAAGCAACATGGAGTTATGCGCGACGAGTTAACAGAAACATATGTTTTGGAGTTCATTGACCAAAATGTTAATATGTTGTCACTTTCTGAAAAGAGTGAAATTGTATTGAATGAAAACGATTATAAAATTGTTCCTTTTTTCTATGTAGATTCAAGTAACATGACCGTAAGAGAGGTTGAAAAGCTCTGCATGTGCAATCAACCGATTGACTCTAGCGCAGACAGTAAGACAACAAATAATACTTCAGAAAGTATGCCAGAATAATATGAAATTTTTAAAACAATATAAAAAAAAATTGATAGCTATATTATAATGGTAACTCCGCAAACCACAATGGCAACAGATACACAAAGTAATAAACATCACGAACTTGCAAATAAGTGGACTATGTGGGCGCACTTGCCGCACGATACAGATTGGAGCATAGGCAGTTATAAGAATATTTATACAATGGAAACAGTAGAAGAAGCCATTGCACTCGCAGAAACACTCCCAGATGTTTTGGTGAAAAACTGCATGCTTTTCCTTATGAAGGAAGGAGTGAAACCTATTTGGGAAGACCCAAAAAATCGCGCTGGAGGTTGCTTTTCTTATAAGATTCCAAATAAATGTGTTTATGAGGTTTGGAAGGATCTTAGCTATGTTCTTGTTGGCGAGTCAATTAGCTCGCAATCGTCATTTGTTACCAGTGTGACCGGAATTACCATTTCACCAAAAAAGAATTTCTGTATTATTAAAATTTGGATGTCCAACTGTGCAAATCAAAACCCAAGCATTGTAACAAGTGATGTAAAGGGTATGACTTCTAATGGATGTCTATTTAAAAAGCACGCACCGGAGTATTAATTCAACCTTCCCGAAGGCACCATCGGTGAAAAAGGTTGAACCAAATTATCTATATTAAAAAATAAATATAAAAACATATTTATTTTTATGCATAAGATGAATATTCTATTAAATAAAAAGGGCTACAAAATAAACTCCAACGAATTTAATACAATTGTTCATAATGAGTATAATAATCTTGTTATAAGGGAGAAATTAGGTCATTTTGAAAGAGTAGTTTCATTATTGAAGGATTTGGCTGGATTTTCTGGGGAGTGCCTTTTTTTCAGCCAGTCTCATGGAGGTTTTGTTCCTATAAGTGTCGCATCGTACTATCATAACATATATTTATTAAATAGTGAAAAAATCCAGTTGGAAAATTTGAAGGTGAATATTTCAGGTTTTAATGTTACAAATGCAAAATGGTCGTTTGATTCTTCTTGCGAAAAACCAAATGATTTAATCGTTTATTCTGAAAATTATGACGACATAGACGAAGCTATTGTTAAAAAGTATAACCCGATTATTCTAACCAGGCTGAATCAAAAACTGTTGAAAAGTGGCGAGTATAACAATATATATGAACTCGCTGGATCAAGCTTGGCCTTATATATCCCCAATAGGCTTCACGAAAAATTTTTAAAGGAGTTTCATTATTATATTAATGGTGACAAACTAGCGTACGACAATCTTATACACTTGTGCATTATGGTTAAAAATGGAGGAAAACAGTTTGAAGATATGTTGAATGCTAACATGCATTTAATTGATAGATGGACAATCTTAGACACTGGAAGCACCGACGAAACGCTTGAAATTATTAATCGTGTTTTAGTTGGAAAGAAAAAAGGTGATTTGTTTCAAGAACCGTTTATTAATTTCAGAGACAGCAGAAATAGGCTCCTTGAACTGGCAGGAGAATCGTGCAAATTTACATTAATGCTTGACGATACCTATGTTATTCATGGGGACTTGCGTGGATTTTTGAATGAAGTTAGAGGCGATCAGTTTGCCGACTCTTTTACACTATACATTAAGAGCGATGATGTTGAATATTGCTCTAATCGGGTATTAAAAACTGACAGAAAACTTAAGTATCTATATAAAATTCACGAGGTTGTGCAGGAGAAGAATAACATGAATGTTGTTATTCCATTATCACGCGCAAATATTTTAGATGGTAGGTTTGATTATATGGAAAAGCGAACCATGGATAGGAAGCAACTTGACTTAAAATTGCTTTATGAAGAGGTTGAAGACGACCCGAATAATCCTAGATCATTTTATTACCTAGGTCAAACATATAATTTATTAGAAGACTACGAGAATGCATATTCTTATTTTTTAAAAAGAATGGATCACCCAGTTGAAGGATTCTTTCAAGAAAGAATTGATGCAATTTTTGAAGCAGCGCGAATTGCAAATTTTAAATTAAACAAGCCTTGGAAAGAATGCGAAGAACTTTATTTGAAAGCGTACGGTCTTGACAAGACGCGTCCAGATTCTTTGTATTTCTTGGGAATTCATTATCACTTGAGTGGGAATAAGCAAGTTGCATTTAATTATTTTAAAAAAGCATTTGAAGCTGGCTATCCAATTCATTGTCAATATTCATTAAAACCAACCCTAAGTTTTCATTTTTTGCCAAAATTTCTTTCTCAGTTATGTTATGAATTTAATGATTTCAAGCTTGGGGAGAAATGCACCACACTTTATTTAGAAAAAAATGCGCCCGATGCAGATATGTATAGTGTAATTGTTTCATGGCACAATATTTTTGTTAAACTTAACGCGATGCATATAGGTACAGAGTCATTATCTCAATTGCAAATTCCTAATACAAACGATAAATCATTATTATGTTTTGTAGCCGACGGTGGGTTTGAACCTTGGACTGGGTCTGACATTCTTACCAAAGGAATAGGAGGTTCTGAAACTTATATTATTGAAATGGCGCGACACATTCAAAAGGAGGGTCGGTTTAAAGTAGTAGTTTTTTGCAACTGCACTCAACAATCAATATTTGAAGGCGTTGATTATATACCTATCTCTTATTACCCCCCTTTTGCAGCTAATATTGATATTCACACTTGCATTGTAAGCAGATTTTCTGAATACATCCCTGTTGCTATTCATGGCAAGATTACCAATTTATATCTAGTTTTGCACGATTTAACCCCATCTGGACTTGTTTTGCCTCTTCATGAGAAATTTAAGAAGGTGTTCTGTTTGAGTGAATGGCATGTTGAATATTTTTTGAAAATATTTCCACAATTCAAAGACATAACTGTTCCTTTTTATTACGGAATAGATGTTCATAAATTTGATACAGAAACTCTTGTAAATGACTCTGAGCTCCCAAAATCAAACATTTATATTCAAGTTGTTGAAGCGGTTCAAAAAACTTCCAACAAATTCATATACTCGTCATTTCCAAATAGAGGGTTATTTCAATTGCTTCAAATGTGGCCAAAGATTTATGAAAAATATCCGGATGCATCGTTGCATATTTACGCCGATGTAAACGGCAAATGGGTCAATTCTGTTGCTGGAGATTTAATGGTTCAAATTAGGAAACTGCTTTCTACCCTCACAAATCATAATATTAATTATCATGGTTGGGTTAACAAATCTGAACTAGCAGATGCTTGGAAGACATCAGAATACTGGTTTTATCCCTGCACTTTTATGGAGACTTTTTGTTTAACTGCAGTTGAAGCCGCCTTATCAAAAACATTGGCAATAACAAATGGACTTGCTGCATTACAAAATACTGTTGGAGACCGCGGTATTTGTATAGAAGGCGATGCTAGCAAACCCGAATGGCAAGAAAGGGCGTTGTTTGAATTATTCTCCGTCATGGAAGATAAAACAAAGAGGGAAGAATTGATTGAACGAAATTATGCATGGGCTTCTACTTTGTCGTGGGGATCGCAATCTAAAAAACTAACCAGTTTGCATCTTCTTTAACATAAACCTTTCTTATCACAGAATGGTAAATAAATTAATAAGTAAGCAGCATAATAAATCATAACAGAGTTTACAACCCAGCACCACATTGATCCCATCGTGTGATCATTTGCATAATTATAATAAAAAATGCACAAGGATAAAAATCCAAACAAAAATCCGCTCCATTTTTTCTCATAGACCAAACTAAATAAAAAGAAAAACAGCCATACAATAAATATTACTGGGGCTTGATTAAAAAACAACCATCTTAAATGACCTTTGTCGCTTACAATTGTTCGCATATTTTGAGTATTAAATTTATAAATAAAATATGGTATAGATAGTACCAAATATACAATTAATAAAACGTTTCTTAAAGGAACATTTGTTAATATCATAAGACTAGCGACGGGTTGAATAACTAATAATAATGCAGCCATAACAGAAAAAACATGATTATAAAATTTATCATCAATGTTGCGCCAAATAAAAAACTCAAACAATTGCATAAAAATAAAAGAACAAAAAAACAAATAAATCCATATTGTATTAACTGATTTTACCTTATATTGAGTGTAATTGTTGTTGTATATAATAAGACATAAAACAAACATACTAAATAAAAAAGTATTCAATGAAACTGCTTGGTTCCAACACATTGTCTATATTACATTGATATTTTATATAATACTTTGGGTATTATATGAAATTTATTTTGCTAATTTAAAATTTTTACACCTTTGCACATTTAAAACGCCCATTTTTATATATTTTTTATTTAACTTATATAAAAATATTTTATGATATAATTTTATAATGGATAACACCCTTGATGAAATTATAAATAAAAATAAATTGTTAGAAGATAAGATACTAATATTAGAGAATGAATTAAATACAACAAAAGAACATTTGAAAAAATATACTGCACCAAAAAGAAGTAAAACATATTACGAAAACCACAAAGAAGAATTACTTAATAAGATGAAAACATATTCTCCTTGTCCTGATAAAATAAAGGAAAAAAATAGGAAAGCATATTTGAAAAGAAAGGAAAAACTTAAAGAACATGAAAAAATAAAAGATGAAGTATAATTATTTAGGCATTTAAACTATTTTGCGTCAAATAGTTTAAAATTAAAATCTTTAGTTATAATATAGAATGGTGAAAAAGAAAAAGTTGAAGGACGAATTCAAATCATTTAGGCATAATGAAAAAGCATCCTTCCAAACCATCAAAACCACACTCAAATCTGTTTTGTTAAACCGTAATGAGATACAACCTGAAATTAACAATTTAGTTTTTGAGATGAATGATTTAATGATACATTCCTACCAATTTATTCGGTTGTATGTTTTGTATTGTTATACGAAACAATTACCTTTGCCTGAAATAGATGAAACCTTTATACTGTATTGTATCAAAGCATTAGGGGTTCGTGATAATAGAGGTAAGAAAGGGACTGATACAGAACTATTAGAGAAGTTAGATAAGTTTTATACAACGGAATACCAACCTTTACTGAACCATGAAAAAACCAATTTGAAAAACACCACTTTTATGCTTCCTTATTTAGCAACACAAATACATACTTCTTTATCTAATAATGCACAAGAACATTTCATTCAACATTTCTTACGCTTCATCAATAAAACAACAATAGAAATAACCGAAGACAAAGCAACTCTATTTCAATTTAAGAAACAAGTATTAGAACTGGAAACAGAAACAAATGAAATCTTTGATGAATGGAAACTCACTCATTTACCTCATATTTTTCCTTCTAATGTAAAAAAGTCAATTCATTATGATGTGAAAGTTAGACCATTTTCTTATTTGAAAGGCATTCTTTATATGAACTCTATATTGGAAAAACAGGAAAGTAAATTATTCCAACCCTTACCATTAAGAAACAATATTATTCCAAAACATATTATTTTAGACACTGCTTGTTTGGTAAGTTTATTCTGTCCTGAAAAAGATAAGGATGGGAATAAAATAAAGAAAGGTGAGTTGTTGAAAAACATCAAGGATAACCAGCGTGATATTTGGAATGGATTTTTGAACTTAAACCATAAAGTATTCAAAAATAAACATTACCAGTTTCATCATCAAATTCAAACAGATGGTATTTCATGTTGTTTATTGTTTATTAGAAAGGATTTGAAAGATAAAAAGTGGGGTAGTAAAGTCCCTACTTTACCTGAACAAGATTTCTATAATATTGAGGATTTATCAAAGGAACAATTGGATGAATTGAAATCAAAAAATATTGTTGGTTGCGACCCAGGTAAAAGAAGTTTGGTTTATATGATGGATGGTAATGGTAATAAACTACAATATACAGCACCGCAAAGAAAAATAGAAAGTAAAGCAAAATGTAATCAACGCATTTTGATAGAGGAAAAGAAGAAAAATAAAATAAATGAGTGTGAAACTGAACTTTCTTTTGAAAATAGCAAATCTGTAAATTATAACAAGTTCAAATCTTACTTGGTTGAAAAGGATAAGTTAAATAAAAAAGTAATAGATTTCTACCACCGAGAAACATGGAGGAAAATGAAATTCCGCCAATATAGTTATGGTAAGAAAAGTATGGATACTTTCCTGAATAAAATAAAGGAAACATTTGGAGATAATATTCTTATTGGTTATGGGAATTGGAGTAGAAGCACCCAAATGAAACATTTTATGCCAACCATGAATAAGGGATTGCGAAAGCAAATCCATAAGAAATACGATACAATAACCATAAATGAATGTAATACAAGCAAGAAATGTTGTGAATGTTATAATAATTTAGAATATTACAGGCATAAGAATGGAGAAAAACAGTTCCGTCTTTTAGTTTGCTCTAACTGCGTGAGACCTCAAGTCAAACAAACCGTATTTAGAACACGAGATGCGAATTCATCCATAAATATAATGAATTTAACAAAGTGGTGGATAGCAAAACAGGAACGCCCATTATGTTTTCATATTACGTCTTTCACCTCTTCAAATACTCAAAAGGAAGAGGAAAAAGTTAGACCATCGTAGGTGAAATTCCTACTATTGATTTTACATTTTTGCATATTTTTTTGTCCTCTAAAATGGGCGTTTTAAATGTGCAAAGGTGTAAAAGCCTTTCTTTGTCTATATTATTATAATCAAACAAATATTTATTACACCATGATGTATTTTGGTTTGTTGATGAAACATACAAATGTTCTTTTTTGCATTCTTTTCCTATATATCCATTATCTAATAAAGCAATTTCAGGAATCACGTAAAATTTCCCGTTTTTGCAATTTAACCAATATATATCGGAGTCTCCTTCTTCGTAAGATTTATTCTTGCACTTTCCATTTATTCTACAATCATATTTTGTTAAAGTAAAACTGTATGAGTTGGGATTATCGTGCGTTATTGTTCCCACCTTTTCTTGAACTTTTTTTGAACCAATCATAAAATCGTAAACAAGTCCTTCCATGGCATTATTATTAAACTCAATAAAATTAAGTTTAGTTTCTCTTATTTTACGATATTCTTGCTCTTGTTTTTGACATTTACTTGTTGGCACATTTAATGTATCAAACTTAAATTTATTTAATAAATCATAATAATAAGTTAATTTTTCAATAAGATTTTCATTTGTCACTTCATATTTGTTGTACTTTGATTTTTGCGCCACACCAATTGTTTTGAATCCTTTAACATCCTCGTATGGAATTAACCAGATCTTTTTATCTTCTTCACAAATACACAATAATAAACAGTTATCATATTTTCCATCATTTAATCTAAAATAATACTGGCCTCTTTCTGTTTTTTTAATAGTGGTTTTTACTTGAACACCTAACCACAAATCTTCTATAATGTCTATTTTTTTTACACATATGTCAGCTTTGCAACCATCAAATGTTTTAACGGTTGTAAAATGTCCCTCAATTAATTCTGTAAAATATTTGATACAATTAAATTCTTGCAACAAAGCGTTTTTATTTTCACCACTCCTGAATTCTTGCAATTTTATTCCTGTATTTTTGTTCACACATTTTGGACAATTTAATCCTTGATTTAATGAATTAAAATTTTTATATCTAACTAAATTTTCATGACCACATTGCGCTATATACGTTATTTTACTCTTATTATTTTTATAATTTTTTATAAATTCTTCTTTTGACATTATAATTTTGCATCCTTTTTCTGAAAAATTTTTTAAAATGCTTTCATATGTAGGTATTTCTAAAGCACAATTCCTACATTTTACACCACAACCGTTTATAAATTCTTTTAGGCCAACAACGTGTTCATGTCCACAAGACGCAATATAATCTAAATTTCCTAACTGATTTACGTAATTTTTACTTAATAATATGCATTTATTTTTTGTGAATATATCCTTAACCTGCTCGTATGTATATCTAATAGGCATAACTATTATATTCCTATATATTTATATTATTTATATTAATAATTTTTAATTTTAAAATTGAAAAATAAAAAATTATATTTCGCGTTTAATTGTTACGACATATGGTCTTAATTTTAACTAGAGGGCAACGGCGCGAGACACAATCGAATGCTCCCAAGTGATGCTACATCATACTTCACAACCAGAGGCAAATCGTTCTCAAGATAAACCTCAATTTGAGAACACAAGTTTGTGCACTTGATAAAATAACCGAGATTTTTTAGGGAAAACTCTCCTTGAATAACCTTTGATGAATCTTGCTTCAAAATGAACCCCATACTTCCATCAGACTCCTCGCGATGAATTTCAGCAGATGCAAATTGACCAGAGCACTTGAAAATAAGTTCGCTTCCAACAGACTTGATTTCCAACTTGTCAGACACTCCAGAAAGGTCGCGAATAATCTTTTGGAAATCAGCCGAAGGCAAGTTAATAACAGAGGAGAACTTCACATCAGGGTACTCAAGCTCCTCTGGCTCGGGTTCAATAAGACGCAACTTCTGAGTCTTGCATTGCTTAATCTCTCCGTTCTCAAACTTTAAAGCCAAGTGAGAGACAATGCCGTCAACATAATCTCCATTCTCAATATAAATAGTAAGCGTGTCATCATTGTCAATTGAATTGATCAACTTAAACAAATGAAACATATTGACACCAATAATAATTTTTTCCTTTTTGCACTCATAAAACTCAAAATTTTGAGCAGCCAAATACAAATGAGCTAAAATAGTGTGCGACTTGTCCATGTTAATAATTCGGATGCCGTCCGGCTGGAAAGAAATATTTGTCTCTAGAAGAATATCCTTCAAGGCTGTCATTAAGGTTCTAAAAGGAGCAATTTGAACAGTCTTAATTGTCAATACATTATTGTCAGTTGACCCCTTAATTGCGAAGTTTGACATTATAAGTAAATTTTATTCATAATCTTTAAATACTTATGAGTTGAAATATTAAAATTAAACGCAACACTTTAATTTTAATTTTGATTTTGATTGTGATTTTGATTTTGATTTTATCTAATATTTTCTGCGTTTATGTGTTTTTTTAATTCTACGAGTTTTTCTATGTTTGTTGGTAGTTTTATTTTTATTTTTTCGGCGTCTTTTTCCCCCATACTCTTCATTTTCATCAATTTTATGAATTGAACCAATAGTTTCTCTAAACTTTTTAACTTCTTCTGAAATCGCATTTAATTTTTTATCTAAAACGTTCAAGATCCTTTCCTTAAATAGACCTTTATTTCTTGATGCATTTACTAGAGTTATTTGTAAACTGTCCGCAACATCACGGTCTAAATACTTTTTCAAACTTTCAATTTTATCAACATACAAAGAATATTGAGAGTCCGCGCTATCTTTTAGATTATTGTATGCATCATCATATTCTTCGTTACGATCGTTGTCCATTATTATATAATTAGATTTTTATTAGATTTCAACTTTTGGCATGCGTTTTTGTCCATGGCCATAAAGTTGTTTTGCCTTTTTTGCAAGACTAAGCGCTTTACTCCCCGGCTTGCAACCTTCTTCTAATATATTGTAATCTACTGCGGCAGCTTTTCCTGAAGTTATTGCGCTTGCTAAGCGAGCAATTCCCCAAGATTGACCTGTTTGGTTTGGCCTAGAACCTGATGAAAAGTACGCTCCTTCACCTTTATTTATTATTTTTGCTAAAGCTGCTTTGGAACAACCCGTTTTCTTTGCTAATTCATCTGTCGCACCAATTTTTTCCACTTTATATATTTTCCTTGCATGAGCCAGGTGTTTAGATGGTTTTGAAGTAAACGATTTCACTTGTTTTCTAGTATAATAAATGCCTTTTTTATAAAGTCTGCGAGATTTCATTAACATTTTACTCTCTAATTTTTTGTCTTTTTTTGTTAAGCGTCTTGGCAAATATCTCAATAAAACCCGCCTTGTTTTATTTTTTGTTGTCATCCTCTTATATATAAATTATATTTTTTACAATATAAAAAACTATTTCTTTAATAATTTAATATATGTCTGAGAAAGAAATAAAAGATGAAGTAAAACACGAAGTTGACGAGGGACAGGAAGTTGACGCGGGACAGGAAGTGGAAGTAGAAGTTAAAACGGAGGTATTTGATATATCTACTTATATTGATATTGTTAAAGACCTATTTGTAAAATATTATACCAACCCATATATGCGGCAAAGACTTTGCTATCATATAACGGATATTCTTCCTTCCACACTTGAGACTGAAGAGAAGAATCGCGAAAAAAGATTGGAACGCACCGCGTTTTTAACTAACGAGCAACAAATTTTTATTCAAGTTTTTCTTAGTAAAAATCAATACTATCATTTACAAAATAACGGAACTTTTTATCAATATGACGGAAAAACCTATAAATTAGTAACAGAAGACGACATTCAATATCAACTTCTATCTACTATATCTAAAGACAGAACCCTGATGGATTGGAAACATAAAACCAAAGTCAATATTATAAAACAGATCAAAGAGCGAAATATATTTAAATCCGTTCCTGAGAGTGAAACCATTCAAAAAATTATAAATTTATTATGCCCGTCCATGTTTTCAACTAAAAGTCAAGTTAAGTATTTTTTATCTATTATTGGCGACTGCATTTTAAAGAAGCAAAATGACCTTATATTCTTAACAAAACCTAAGACTAAAAAGATTCTAAATGAATTAGACCACATGTGTTATATTGTTACGGGTTATGCAAATATTACTGGAAATTTTGTTACAAAGTACAATGAAACATATAATTATCAAAATTGCAGGTTGATTAATATTAGTGATACAATGTCAGTAGAAAATTTGAGAGAAATATTTAATAAAAATGGGCTAGATTTTTTATGCGTTGCAACACATTATTCCGAAAGATATGGAAACTCTGACCAGTATCTTCTCTGTTCAGAAGAATTGGCAAATTATGCAATGTATATGAAAAACAACAATCAAGCTGAGATATTTAATAAATTCTGTAGTTATTCATTTGAATCTGTCCTTGGTGAGGCCGAAAATGATAAAAAATATTCAATTTCATGGAAAAATATGCATTTTATTTGGAAATTATTTATTTCAAAACATTCTCTACCAAGCGCCATTTATTCCAATAATTTAAAAAAACTACTTAAAGACAGATACCCATATGACGAGTCAAGTGATACATTTTACAACATAACTAGTAAATACCTTCCTTTTGTAAGCCACTTTATTCAATTTTGGGAAAGCACCATTAGCTTAACTACTGGGGGCGATTTTGATGATGAAATTGAAGTTGATGAACTTTGCGGTTTATTTAAAAAATGGATACATGAAAATGACGCTGTCACTTATTATGCAGGAAACACGAATGAACACGATATTTTGAAAATATTAAATCATTATTTTCCTAACATTGAAATCATTGATAATAAATATATACTTAATGTTCAATGCAATTTATGGAACAAAATTGGAGATATGAACCAAGCGTTGACTTCCCTCAAAAATCATTATAAGGAATCTGTTTTGCTAAATGAAAACTCTTCTTTAATTCCATTTGACGAAATTTATGCTTATTATGTGAAACACAAGCAAATAAAGTTTACCATCAGTAAACTGTATTTTGAAAAATATTTATATTTTGCACTAGCCGAATACATTCAATACGATAAATTTGTTTCTATTTTTTGGGTTTCTAGTTCTTAAACTTCAGCAGCCATCGCATCAACTTGGACAGCAGGAGCGGGGTTCAATGCGAGCATCTTGCCAGTTCCACCACGCATCTTCTTGGACTTGGACTTGCCAAGCTTGACAAATCCAAACTTTCCCTTCTTGGTGCCGTAACCAGCCTTAACAAGGCGCTTCTCCTTTTTGGCTGTTAGGTGCTTCTTTCTAGAAACAATGCGCCCATTCTTGTTCATCATGATTTCACTCTTCTTAAGACCACCGCTAGTCTTGTAAGCAGTGCCGTGCATAACTTGAGCTCTGGAACCTTCTAACATTTCATACTTATGTCCGTGAATAAGGTAGTGGCCGCGTGCGTTTTTTGTGTAACGAGTCATTATAAATTAAATGAAGAAAAAAATAATATTTCTCTAAATTTCACTAAAACAATATTCTAAATATTATACGCGATCTAAAGTTAAAATCTATTCATACTAAGAAACTTTGACAATGGTTGTCCTCGCAATCGCCCTAATAATGTATCACCATCTCCCTGATATGCTGCATTTCCGTATACAACTTTTCCACCACGACCATACTTTATTGCATTTACTGCTCTTTCCACTTGTGTTGAACCAGGTATAACATCTGGATTGCTATTTTTAACGATTTTACTATTAATTGGTGAAGGGCACACACATGACTTGCAAATTGTGCTACTTGTGGTTGTGGTTGTTGAATTTGTTGGAGTATATTTAAAATATAATATTACTATTCCCGAACCACCTTGACCACCGGGCTGAACATCAAAGGGGTTGCCATTTCCTCCACCTCCACCACCACCTGTGTTTGGCTTTCCCTCGTTAGGATAAGCACCTCCTCCACCACCTAAGCCACCCGCCGATGGTATTGGTTGTAAAAAATATGACCCACCACCACCCCCTCCTCCATAATAATTAGAATTTAAACCAATCTTAACAAGCATTCCATTATATCCATTTTGTCCACGAAATGGAAAAATTATTCCACCTTCACCACCATTTCCCCCACCATTTATTCCTACACCTCCAGAACCTTGGCCATTACTTGTTGCGTCTTCTCCAACATTCCCACCATTTGCTATTATGTTTGAAAAACTTGATGAGTTTCCTTGTCCATGCGGATTTCCTCCCTTTCCAATTATCACATTGTAATTTAAATTCTCTGAAACTGAAATTGAATTGTAAATAACGCTTCCTCCAGCCCCTCCTCCTCCCCCGTATCCATCATATGGACTAACAAAAGGACTACTTTGACCACCACCTCCTCCACCTCCCACAACTAATGCGTTAAAATCATTATTGGCCCTTGTTAATGGAACTAAAAAAGTTATTCCGCCGTTATCTAAAAAAGTTATTGTATAATAACCGTTACTGTAATCTATAGTTGGATTTCCACCTGTTATTATAAATGGTTCAATGGGAGTTGAAAGAGTTTCTTCTATTTTATTGCAATTTGCGTAATTTATTATTTGTTTAATTGAACCGGCTCTTCTTCCAGCAATTATATATTTTGAAGTATATGTAGTCGTCATTTAGTGTGTGCTATACTATTAAGAGAAATTAGTTTTTTTATTTTCAACTAACAGTTTCAACTAAAATTTCTATGTATATTATATAATATAAATATAAATATAAAATGGCCACAAAAGGTAAAAAAATAAATTATAAAAAAAATACAACAAAAAAAAGACGAAAATCATACTCTTTAGTTAAAACTAAAAAAACAAAGGCGAATGTTGAAATTGGTCTTAAATCATTTGAAGAAGAATTTGAAAAAACACTTTCTAAGGATTTAGTTAAATCTAATGAAAAAATTAAAAATGAATTCGTTAGAAAACTATTATCTAACTTCTCTCCCGCGCATCTTAAACCCAATCAAGATTTCTATGATTACATCAATTACAAATGGCTTCAAAAGGATTATTTGTCAGAAGAACAAAAATACATTGTCCAAGTTGATGATTTTAGATTAACACAAGACAAGGTTTACAGACAGTTAAATGACCTTATATTGAAATACATAAAAACACACAATGACCCGTTGGCTAAAAATTTGAAAAATTTTTATTATTCCGTCATTAAGATGAATGACAAACAACACAGCAGAAGAATTGCTAAGGAAACCGTTAAAAAAATAGACGAATTAAGAAAGAATAAAGGTAATGTTTGGAAAATGCTCGCCTATGCTAACAAAGACGAAGTTGTTAAACCTAGAGCTCCTTTTGTTTGGTCTGTTAACCCTGATAACAAGCATTCCACCATAAACAGATGCTATCTTGATTCTCATGTTTTCTCCATGGTTGATTTTAATATTTATTTTGACGACGGCACTGACATTGAATATAAGAGAAAATTTAGAAGCAATTTTAGAACTTTCTGTAAGAAATTGTTTGACACTGTCCTTGGTCCCAATGATTTGAATCCTGGCGATGTGTTTGATGTTGAAATGGAAATGATGAACGCTCTTATATGCACCGACGCAACTACAAGCACCGAAACTTATAATAAAATTGGCGCTGAAGAAGCTGAAGAAAAATACGGATTTAACTGGAAAGAATTCACAAAGGACCTTGGCTACAAACATACTCCTGAATTTTTTATTACATCCAACCCTAATTACTTAAAATGCGGAACCAAGTTGTTAGTTGATAACTGGGATTCTAAAAAATGGAGGACATATTGGATTTACATTTTCTTGATTAAAATTGCAAGAATGACCTCTGATTGGGAAACCGTTAACTTTGACTTTTTTGGCAGCTTTGAACGCGGACAAGAAGCGATTAACAAGAGCGACGCTGTAAGTGCCTCATTGTACATGTCTGTTCCTTTTAACACTTTCTTAACCAACGAATATGTTGCAAATTATGAAACCCCTCAAAATGTGAAATATGTTGAGACTATGTGCAATGATTTGAAGATTGTTTTTACCAGAATTATGAAACGCAACAGTTGGTTATCTCCTTCAACAAAAAAATATGCGCTCAACAAGTTAAAGCACATGAAATTTGTTATTGCTAAACCTGAACAGTTGAGAGAAGACCCTTTGCTTGATTATGGCCTCAGTCTTATTGAAAATATGGATAAGATTCACGCGTGGAGACATGCGCAATACGTAGAATTAGATGGAAAACCTGTTGTTGATATTCCTATTATGGATTGGACTCAATACCCAGTTAAGATGGTTGGAACGCAAGCTTATGTTGTCAATGCTTCTTACACACCCTCTAAGAATAGCATCTACATTAATTTGGGTTACATTCAAAAACCATTTGTTGACTTGGATGAACGCGGAATTGAGTACAACTTGGCTCACCTTGGTTTCACAATCGGCCACGAAATGGGACACGGGTTTGATGATTGGGGAAGCCAATATGACGAACAAGGTAACTTGCACAGTTGGTGGACTGATCACGACAAAAAGGCTTTCAAAAAAATTCAAGAGGATGTTATTAAACAATATGAAGAGTTTGCGGCGCGCGATAAGATCAAGTTTGACGCCTCCATCGGTGTAGGCGAAGATTTGGCCGATATTGCCGGCTTGGCCATTTGCGACGAATACTTGCGCGATTACCAGAACAACAACGAAGATATTGTTCCCATCCAGACATTGTCATTTGAGGCGTTTTACACGTACTTTGCCATTCAACAAAGACAACAAGTAGGCAAAAAGGCGTTGGCTGCTCAACTCAAAACAAACCCTCACCCTCTTGATAAGTATAGATGCAATATTCCGCTCTCACGCTCGCAAATATTCCGTGCTTTGTATAATGTTAAAGAGGGCGACGGAATGTGGTGGCACAATACAGAAACCGTTTGGTAAAAAATTATTAATGCATTTACAAAGTAATAATTTTTTTATTTATGTGATAAAGATAAAATATATTTTTATAATGACTAATTATAATTATAATGATAGACATTGTTTCTGTCTTTAAAGGATTGAAATCGTGTATAGAAATGATTTTATGTGAATTACAATCTATTCAAGGGATTTTAGAAATAACAAACGAACAATTTCCAATATACGAAGGTGCCATTTATTCTTTGCAGAAATCCATTAATAATCTACATAAGATCTATGGTTATGGTATTCCTATAGAACATGAGCTTAAATTCGAATTATTATATACAATAAGCATAAAATTGAAGAAATTTTCAAACATCTTAAAAAAGTTCTCTGAATGGAATACAAAAATCATAAGACCCAAATGTTTAAGTAGTAAACAATTTTTTTTCTTTGTATCTAATGATTCTCCTTCAAAAATTTTGGAAAAATTGGAAAAAACATTTGTTGAAATAAAACCACTTATAGAAGACCAAATATTTTTAGAAAACAAAATTTTAGGAACAGCAATTCGCATTAAACATCCAATTTTACAGAAAGCGTGGATAATGATTGGCGAAAATCAATTAAATGATACTGACGTTCCTGTAAATATAATTATTGAGAATCTATACGCAATGTATTTGAAAGAAACAAATAACTATGTTCCTGATAAAGATTGGGTAATTAAGCAAATAACTAATTTTGTTAACAATATTGACGGAATAGCGAGCGCCGAAAAAGATGGAAAAATCAGCATAACAGAAATGAATCAGTATCCATTAACAGAAGAAAACTCTTTGTCAGTAAAAAAATTAATTAATATAACAGACACAAATAATATTAATCCGGTTAACGAAAATAATCAATTGTCTGAAATATTGGAATCTGTTGAGGTTAGCAAAGAACCAGTAAATATTATTATTCCAATTGATTTCACTGGACCAGTAAAAATAAACTATTTAGGAAAAAGAACTATTAGAGAACCTTATTGTCAAGGATATGGTGCGGATTTCAATAATATTGATGCTTGCAAATTTTTTGTTAAATCAGACATGTATCCTTCTGAAAATTACAAGTTATTTGGTATAGATGTTGAATGTAACTCTAGTGACCAGGGCTTTGGTGGAACAAATCAATGTCATATGCGCTATCAAATAAATGATGAAGTATTAGTAAAATGTTTCCAAATTGACAGAAATATATTTCCCAATAATATCTATAAGTTCTCCATTCCTCCAGAAAAAATATCAACAAATGATGTTATTAAGTTGTGGATTTTTTCTCCTGCGTGGAATGGATGGTCAATGTCACTAAATAGTGTAAAAGCTACTGCTAGATTTACTCCAGTGTAAATAAAACAAAAACTGGAATTATTTCTGAAACATTACAAAAAATGAAATTTTCGGAGACAGTACGCACCATAACACAATTTTTTATATAAAATAAAATCAAAAATGATATAAAGTTATTTTTGATTTTACAAATATGGACGATAAATATATATCCGCTTACGAATATGAAAAGAATGTGAATCCCAATTTAAGGCCTATTTCTTTTTATGAACTTAATGCAGATGAGTGTCAACATAAGATAAATTTTATTGATTTTTCCAAGGATTTTCATCATTTTAATCACATGTCCACAACGCCTAATCTTTTGGCATCATTTATTCGTTTGTTTTCAGTAGAAGATAGTTTTAACTCTAATGAATATCCAAAAGAATTTAATGCCACATCTCATTTATTTTATGTATTACAAGGGAAAGCGACTTTTTATATGGATGGTGATGTTGTGAAGGAAGTAAATAAAGGGGGCATATTCATATGCCCTTGTTTTGAATCTTTAACCATAAAAAACAGTGAAAAAAATGAATTACAAATTTATTATGTGAATGATAGTCCTTTATTGAATTATCTAGGATCCAAAGCAGAGAAAAAGATATTTGAACCCGCAATTTTTACAGAGAAATTCTTATTGGAAAATTTAGAGCATTTGTCCAATCCTTTTAACAACCGAAAGGGAATTTTATTGAGCAATAAAGACACTGAAAAATTGGGGGTCAATACAATTACGCCAACATTATGGGCTCTTTATAATGAACTTCCTCCTAATACAGTCCAGAAACCACACAAACACAATTCCGTTGCCCTAGATTTATGCATAGGATGCGAGGATAGTGAAAATGTTTATACTTTAATTGGCGAGGAATTGGATCAAGCTGGAAATATTATTAACCCCAAAAAAATCCACTGGAAAAGGGGTTCCATGTTTATCACCCCACCCGGTCTTTGGCATTCACACAATAATACTGGAAATAATTATGCTTATGTTCTACCCATTCAAGACGCGGGTTTACTTCTTTACCAGAGAATATTGGGAATCGTATTGACAAAATGATGAATATTTTATTTAACTTTAATGTTAAATAGGTTTTATAAAATTTATTTCAAAACAATATAAATACTTATTTGTTGATTAAACTCATGTACAAATATTTGTTTCGGCGTGTAAAGTCTATTTTGCCAAAAATTTCAGAAACAGAAATCATAGCATTGAAATCTGGTGGGGTTTCTATTGATAGAGAAATATTTAAAGGAAAAATAAATTATAAAAAACTATATGATTCTTCCACAATAAAAAAATTTAATCATCGTGAAAAAGAATTTGTAGATTCCACCGACAAACTTTTGTCGTTTATGGGTCAAGAAAAATTGTATCCAAGTGAAAAAATATACGATAAATTAAGTTATTTGGGAAAAAATGGTTATTTGAGTATGATCATTGATAAAAAATACAACGGAAATCGTATCTCAATTTCAGCGCAATCTAAAATATTGTCTAAAATTTCTTCCTATAACCCATCATTGGGTGTTGTTACAATGGTTCCAAATTCTTTAGGTCCTGGAGAATTAATACAGCATTACGGAACCGAAGAACAAAAAAACTATTATTTACCGCTACTTTCTGATGGAACATTTATACCATGCTTTGGATTAACTGGACCAAATAATGGAAGTGATGCAGTTGGTAAAATAGACCAGGGAATTGTTGAACTTGTTGACGGCAAAATTCAAATAAAAGTTGTTCTTAATAAACGATACATCACTTTAGCACCCGTATCAAATTTAATGGGAATTGCTTTTGATTTGAAAGATCCAAATAATTTATTGGATAGTAAAAAAACAGGAATTACCTTAGCATTAATAGAAAAAAAACATTTTTCTAATTTGTGCAACACATACCACAATCCAAATGATTCCGGGTTTCCTAATGGAACAATTAAAGGATCTATTTATATTAATCCAGAACAAGTAATTGGTGGTGAAAATAAAATTGGCGAGGGATGGAAAATGTTGATGGAGTGTTTAGCCGTCGGTCGCGGAGTTAGTTTACCTGCTACAGCCAACGGTTCATCTAAGTATATTACATACGCTATGATGAATTACATAAATTTGCGCGAACAATTCAATATGAAGATTGGTAATATGGAAGCTGTTAGAGAAAAATTTGTAGATATGTATTTAAACAATTGGATTATTCATAGTTCTGTTCAATTTACAAATCATATATTGGACAGTGGATTAACACCATCTGTTATTACAGCAATTATGAAACAACAAACAACAGAAAGAGCAAGAAATATATTAAACCATGGTATGGATATTTATTCTGGAAGTGGAATATGTATTGGAAATAATAATTTTTTTACTAAATTTTATAACGCGTCACCCGTTGGTATCACGGTAGAAGGCTCCAACACGCTTACCCGCGGTCTTATTATTTTTGGGCAAGGATTAAACAAAAGTCATCCACACATTTTTCCCATTTTTGAAAGTATTCAAAACAATAATATTTCCGAGTTTCGTAAAAACTTTAATTCCATGCTTTTTGAAATATCTAACAATTATCTATCCTTATTTTACCCCACCCGATTTATTCACACCAATAAAAATGTTGAAAAACGGTTGGATTACACTACTTTAAAATTCAGTTTACTAGCTAATTTTATTGCACTATTAGGAGGAAAAATTAAATCTAAACAAATGCTCTCCGGAAATATGTCAGATATTGTGTCAAATATTTATTTATCTTATAGCATACTTTGGTATCATCATCATTTTTTGAAAAATAATCACAATTTTTTAAAGGATCAATCTATAGAGTATTTGTTGAATGAAATAGATACTAAATTAAATTTAGTAATTGACAACTATCCAATAAAATCCTTAAAATGGTTATTGTATCCAATTCGCAACAAAATTACATATACAACACTAGAAAACAAAAATAATTTATACAAATACATAATAAATAATGAAGAACTGAATTCTATTCTTAAAGACGACATTTATTACAAAAATACTGTTCTTGAAAAAATGGAATATATCAAAAAACTAGACCCCAATAGCAAAGAATACAGAGATATGTATGATGATATTATTAGTGTTGGGGAATTCAAAATAAGCGAATAATGCAAACAAGATACACCCCACTTGTAACAATTATATTCGGAAAATATAATTGTTCATTAAATTTAAAATTGAAACTAAATAAACACAAAATAATAAAGTAACATAGATAACATGGCTACCAAAGAAGCAAATCTCGCAAATAAATATCAGCAGAAGACTGATAAGCAACATATTCTTGATAATCCCGATACTTATATCGGGTCTGTTGAGAATGTTGATGCTTTTGTTTGGCTCCTCAACGAAGTTGGAGAACGCATCGTTGAAAAGAATATTGTTCTTGTTCCTGGGCTTTTCAAACTCTTTGATGAGGGAATTGTGAATTGCAGAGACCACGCAATTCGCATGCAACAAGCCATCAAAAATGGCGTTGCAAATTCACTCCCAGTGACAAGCATTGATATTGCAGTTCAGGATGATGGAACAATTGTTATGATTAATGATGGAAATGGTATTGATGTGGCTGAACACCCAGAGTACAAGGTTTGGATTCCTGAGCTCATTTTCGGTCATCTTCGCACTTCTACTAACTATGATAAGACTGAGAAGAAGATTGTTGGTGGTAAGAATGGGTTTGGTTTCAAACTCGTTCTCATCTGGTCAACTCACGGTTCTATTGAGACTGTTGACCATGTACGAGGACTAAAATATACGCAGGAGTTCCGTGACAACTTGGATGTTATTGGAAAGCCGGTAATTACCAAGTGCAAGTCTAAGCCTTACACTAAGATTACTTTCAAGCCTGACTATGCGCGACTTGGAATCTCAGGGTTGTCTGCAGACTTAGTATCGCTTTTTAAAAAGCGTGTCTATGATGTTGCTGCAGTAACCGACAAGTCCGTCAAGGTCAAGTATAACTCGCAGACGATTCCGGTCAAGAATTTTCAGCAGTATATTGATATGTACATTGGCCCCAAGGACGCTGCACCTCGCGTTTATGAGGGAGATTCCGACGAGCGTTGGGAATATGCAGTCGCACTTTCACCAAGTCACGAGTTCTCACAAGTCAGTTTTGTAAATGGTATTCACACCGCCAAGGGTGGAAAGCATGTTGAATATATCCTCGGTCAAATCACAAGGAAACTTGTTGCTTTTATTGAGAAGAAAAAGAAGATTGCAGTAAATGCAAATAGCATCAAGGAGCAATTGATTTTGTTCCTGAGGTGTGACATTGAGAATCCAGCGTTTGACAGTCAGACTAAGGATTTCATGAATACTCCGAGCGCAAAGTTCGGTTCTACCGTGACTGTAAGTGACAAGTTTATTGAAAAGGTTGCAAAGATGGGCGTCATGGACGCAGCTTGTGCAATCACCGAAGTGAAGGAAAACAAGGCCGCAAAGAAGACTGATGGAACCAAATCAAAGAACATTCGCGGAATTCCTAAGCTCATTGATGCAAACTGGGCTGGCACCGAAAAGTCCGCGCAATGCATGATCATCTTTTGTGAGGGTGATTCAGCAAAGGCAGGAATAGTTTCTGGTCTATCCTCTGAGGATAGAAACACGATTGGTGTTTATCCAATGAAGGGTAAGATTCTCAATGTTCGTGGCGAGCAAGTCAAGAAAATTGCAGAGAATAAGGAAATTGCTGAGATTAAAAAGATTCTTGGTTTGGAAACCGGCAAACAATATAATAGTTTAGCTGATATTGCAAAGAGTCTGCGATATGGCAAGGTATTGTTCATGACGGATCAAGATTTGGATGGCAGTCACATCAAGGGTCTTGGTATCAACTTGTTCCAATCTGAGTGGCCAAGTCTGGCGCAAATTCCCGGTTTCATCGGTTTCATGAACACCCCCATCTTGAAGGCCAAGAAGGGAGCTCAAGAACTAGTCTTCTACAACGAAGGTGAATATGAAACTTGGAAGGAGGCAAATGATGGTGGCAAGGGTTGGAAGGTTAAATATTACAAGGGTTTGGGAACCAGTACTGGAAAGGAATTTCGCGAATATTTTGAGAAGAAGAAGATTGTAGGTTTTGCTCATAGCGGCAAGCCTTGCGATGACGCCATTGACATGGTCTTCAATAAGAAGCGCGCAGATGATAGAAAGGATTGGCTTGAGGAATACGATAGAGAAAGTTATTTGGATACCAATCAGGAGGCGGTCGGTTATGACGAGTTTATCAACAAGGAATTAATCCACTTTTCAAAGTATGATTGCGATAGAAGCATTCCCAACTTGATGGATGGTCTTAAGATTTCGTTGCGAAAGATTCTGTTTGCTGCGTTTAAGAAGAACTTGACTACTGAAATAAAGGTTGCTCAGTTTTCTGGTTATGTATCCGAGCACTCTGGTTATCATCACGGCGAGGCCTCGCTAAATGGAGCTATTGTAAACATGGCGCAAAATTTTGTTGGCAGCAACAATATCAATTTGTTCACCCCCAATGGACAATTTGGCACTCGTTTGCAAGGCGGTAAGGACAGTGCGTCTGAAAGATATATCTTCACTCAGTTGTCTAAGATTACAAGGACATTGTTTCCTGACATGGACGACAAGATTCTTAAGTATTTGAATGATGATGGATTTCCTGTGGAGCCATTATTCTATGCGCCCATTATTCCAATGGTTTTGGTCAATGGTTCAAAGGGCATAGGAACTGGGTTTAGTACTGAGATTCTCTGTTATAATCCTTTGGAAATTATCGGATATTTGAAGAACAAGTTGACTGGAAGCTCAAATGCTCATTACGACTTTGTTCCTTATTACGAAGGATTCGCTGGTTCTATTTCAAAGATTTCAGATGGAAAGTTCCTAGTCAAGGGCAAGTATGAGAAACTTGGCACAGATAAAATCCGAGTTACTGAGTTGCCAGTTGGTGTTTGGACGGACGATTTCAAGGAGTATCTTGAGTCTCTGGCAGACACAGTTGACAAGGCTGGTAAAAAGGTTGTTCCTCTTGTAAAGGATTATGATGATATGAGTAAGGACACAACGGTTGATTTTGTCATTACTCTGCAGAAGGGTAAGTTGGATGAACTGGAAGCTGTCAAGTTGGATAATGGTTGCAATGGACTTGAGAAACAATTCAAGTTGTTTAATACAGGAAGTACTTCTAACATGCACTTGTTTGACGCAAATGACAAGTTGAAAAAGTATGCAAAAGTAAGTGATATTATTGATGACTACTTTGACACTCGTTTGCAGTTGTATCAGACTAGAAAAGATTATATGATTGATGCATTGACCCGTGAGTTGGTTTTGCTTTCCAACAAAAGTAAGTACATCAAGGAGAACTTGGATGGAACCATTGATCTTAGACGCAAGAAGCGCGATGAAGTGAATCAGCTACTTCTTCAGAAAAAGTATGATGTAATTGATGATGACACTGATTTCAAATATCTTGTGAAATTGCCTATGGATAGTGTAACTGAGGAGAATGTTGCTAAGCTTCTCAAGGAGCACGGTGACAAGGCTGCAGAATTGGAAGTCGTAAAGTCTAGAACGATTCAGCAGATGTGGTCTGGTGAACTAGATACGCTTTCATCTGAATACGCAAAGTATCGGGAGGAGCGTGAACGCAGTATTTCAGGAACAGGAAAGAAAACTGGTACAAAGGTTGTCAAGAAAGCAAAGCTTGTCGTAGTTTAGAACGTTTGTTTTATCAATTATAACTTCCTTATAAATATTTTTAGTTATTTTATTATAGTACTTTTTCTTTCTCGTATTCGCATTCGTCTTCGTCTTCTGTTGAGCATCCCGTAGAATTTATAATAATTTTGTGATATTCCATGTGTTTCTTGGATTCGTAATCATCAGATTCGGTATTTTCTTCGGGTTTTCTTGTTTTTTTTATTACGACGGTGACGGGTGTTTCTTTTCTTTTTTCCACCAAACGGTTGTTTCTTGAATACAATCAAAAGTCTTGGGATATCTACAACATTTATGCTGTTTTTGTATGCCAAATTAAACCGGTTCTCTGACGAATTAATGATTGAAACGTTCCATTTATTGAACCTAGGATCTGTTTCTATAAATGTTTTCACTTCATTAAATTCATTTTGACACTCATTTTCTATAGACTTTGGCACCGGGATTATTACTAAACCATTTGATTTTAACACTCTCCACGAATTTTTTAGAATGTCTAATAATGGACCGAGCACCGCATTATCCTTCAAATATGAAGCATGTTTGAATAAAAGATAAATCGGACAATGTATTCCCCAAACATAAGTTTTTGAATTATCCTCTATTTTATCCCACGTGTTTCCTGGACATGAGTCTGGGTCAACATATTTTACGTCGGATCCAAGACGCTTTACCCGTCTTCCATCTTTAATATAATAAACTTGCTTATGTGTTGGAAAGGGACAATGACACACCATAACCAATTCGGAATCAATCATTACTAATATAATGTTATAAATTATATTAGTAAAATAGTTGTATATAATGTTGTTGAAATCTATATTTTTGCGCATTTTTACTATTTGAAAATCAGACCAATGAGAGAAAAAGTTTTAGAACCAAGGTTTCAATTGTAATTGTTTGTCATTATTTTGTGACATTATTGGCGGATCCATTGGTTTATACATAGTGCTGGCGTCTTCCAAATATTTATGATAGCCAATAGCCTCTGAATAAACCTGATGTATGCAATAGTCCCAAACAATTTTATTCAATTGTTCTACTTGTTGTTGAACACTTGTGGGTTGATTTGCAGCGTGCTGTAAAAATACACTTCTCATTATGATTTTAAGCGTATCGCCGTCTTGGTCGCTAATTACATATTGCCCATTTGACTTTTTATATACTCCAGCTCTTATACCATTTTGAATAATGCGAATGTTTTGTTGAGAGAAAAAGGTTTTGGATAAATCAGTGTTATCCCACAATCCTTCCGTTGGATTCCTAAAAGTGGCGCATTGATTCACCGGTATTTTATCATACATTTGAAACAAATCCGTTGTTCTAGGTCCATTTATATCAACTCTTCCATTTGATGGTTTGCAATTCATTATAATACTCTATTATAAGAAAATATTATATCTTATTATTTTATACATATACATATGAACTTTCAATCTACGGTTTTATTAATAGCAGTTTTATTGCTTATAGTGTGTCTAATTCTTATTGGGATTGCTTTAGCGAAATCTAACAATATACAACAATGGCCACCAATTGTTGGAAATTGTCCTGATTATTGGGTAGACATGTCCAAAAACGGTGCCCAGTGCGTTAATGTAAAAAATTTAGGAACTTGCAATTCAGGGGTCCCGACAGGACAACACTTACAAATGGATTTTACAGTTGCTCCTTATATTGGCCAAAATGCTGCTTGCTCAAAATATAAATGGGCTACCGGTTGTGGATTAACCTGGGACGGCATCACTTCTGGGATTGCAAATCCTTGTGACACGTCTGTAAACGCACCCAAGTAATATTAATATTATAAATGCTCAAAATTATACAATAAATATAATTCCTATAATTATTGTATAATGACAACTACAACTATTAATTTATCATATATAAAGCGTTTGCCACTAGAATTAGAAGACGTTATAAAATCTTTTATTCCAATAAGCGTTCTTTTAACATTAAATAAACAATACTATGTTAAATACCATAAATACACAAAACAATTTATTTCCAAAGCACAATATGATAATTATATTAGAGACACGCTTCGCAGAGACAATGACTTTGTCTTTAGTTTTTTATTAGAAGAAAACCAAAAAATGTGGTTGAATATTCGTAAATACAAATACGCTAACGTGAATTATGGTAATTATTTTTGTTTTATTGACAAGTTTTGCATTGACAACGAGTCAACAAAATGCCGAAATTTACTGAAAGACCATTTGAATAAAACTGGTTTGAGTAAAAATCAGCATAAAAAGAATACTATTACAAATATAATATGGACCAATTAAATATCAACGAGGTTCTCAATAGACAACAAAATGTTTTAAAAATGAGAGAAACTCTTAAAGAATTTGAATTAAATAAACACAACTGTTTATTTAAAAAGGGTATTTATGTTTATGGAGAACCAGGAACAGGAAAAACTACTTTTGTTATGGAGTTATTAAAAGAGTTGAACTATGATGTTGTTCGTTATGATGCCGGGGACATTCGTAACAAATCTATAATTGATACTATTACAAAACACAACATGTCAGATAAAAATATTATGAGCATGTTTCATAAAAATGTTAAGAAAATAGCTATTGTTATGGACGAAATTGATGGTATGAATAATGGCGACAAGGGCGGGATTAACACTCTAATTAAATTAATAAGACCAAAAAAAACTAAAAAACAAAAACTGGAAGAAGTTACATTAAACCCCATTATTTGCATCGGAAATTACCACATTGATAAAAAAATCAAGGAACTTATGAAAGTATGTACAACTATTGAATTAAAAACTCCTTCACAACCTCAAATAACTACAATTATAAAAAAACTTATGCCCTCTATGGAAGAACCGTTGCAGCAAAATGTCGTTCACTTTGTTCAGTCAGATTTAAGAAAACTGCAATCCATTTTCAACATTTATCAAAATAAAAATAATATTCTAAAAAACGATATTATTCATAGCATGTTTCAAATTAAAACATATAATGACGATACAAAGATAATAACACAAAAATTAATTAACAACAATTATAACATTAATGATCATTTATCTATTATGAATGAAACTGATAGAACAATTGTTGGTTTGTTATGGCATGAAAATATTATTGATGTTTTGGGAAAAATGAAACCCAATGCATCTATACCCGTTTATCTTAAACTATTGAATAATATATGTTTTGCAGATTATATTGATAGAATAACATTTCAAAAGCAAATCTGGCAATTTAATGAAATGAGCTCCATTATTAAAACTTTTAAGAATAATAAAGTATACCACGATTCATTTAAAAAGAAACCCAAATATAATCCTCAAGAGGTTAGGTTCACGAAAGTATTAACAAAATATTCAACCGAATACAACAACTCGTTGTTTATTCAGAATCTATGTCAACAACTTGGTATGGACAAAAAGGACATATTCTCATTTTTTTTGGATTTAAAAAATAAATATAGCGATAATGAGATAACTGGATTATTTGAGAATTATGAAATAACAAAATTGGACATTAACCGAATTTACAGGTATATTGATAAATTTACCAAGGTTGACGCTGAAGATGTTGATGAAGTTGGAGTTGGGGATGACTCCGACATTGACAATGATTAGCAAATGATTATAAAATTGTTGCATCCCAATCTTTAAACAATCCACCCTCCGTTAAATATATCGCGTATTTTGATTTATTGTTATACCCCCCGTGCTCTTCTATTGCTTTTAATTTTTCTGGTTCTGATACAACTGGACTTGTTAACTTTTTTAATAGCCTTAACTTATAAAAATAGCCATTAAACCTATAAATATCCTCTAATGTGACTACCTCATAAGCAATTGGAATCATCGTAGTATTATTTATGAATGCTGATTCATTTGTAGTAAAATATCTATGATCACATCCGTCAGTATTTTTATTCAATCTGCCATATAAAACAGTTTTATGTAAAAATGTCTTTGTAACAAAAGAAAAAATCAATAAGTTGAATCTCATCTTATTGATTTATGACAAAAAAAATTTTATACTGTTTGAATTTTATATTTTTATTTTCTTGGGTTGCTTGGTTGAATTTAACGCACAACAACATTCATCCGAGGCTTCCGATCGTCCTCAGCAAGGACTCGCGCCAAACGCTGTCTCAAAGCAACCTTGTCCTTGATAGACTGTTCAACCGACCCACCCAAGTGCTTCTCAAATTGCTCGGCAGAATCATAGAATAACATTGGGATCTCATTACCAAACTCGCCAGTGCATAACCTGGCCTTGAAATAAATGTCCTCGCTCTTAGTTCCAACCTTTTGACCGTAATACTTTTCTCCTGTGACGGCATTCCTGATTGTCGTACCAACATCGCCGCAACCAAAGATGAGAAGCTTCTTCTTCTTCCCATCTGATGTGCGATAATTGCGGGCAAAGCACAACTTATCATCATTGTGCATATCAGCCATTACCTCATTCACCCTGTTCCTGTTATAAGAGTAGACCGATCTGTCATCGGCCTCGCTGAGGAACTCTTGCTCATAGTCGTACTTGCTCATTGCTCCGGGGTCTTGCTTTTGATACTAATTAAAATGGATTATCTCTAAATCAATTTTTTTTCAAACCCTTAAAATGAAAATAAAAATAAAAATTAAAGCAAAAATTAAAGCGAAAATTAAAGCGAAAATTAAAACGAAAATTAAAAGGTGCCGCAACAAAAATTTTTATGCATTATTTAATTCAGTTTTTGTGTCGTTATTTTTGATTGCCAATTTTTCTTGCATTGCTTTTTTAATTATTTCGCTAATTTTTTTCTCCAAATATTCAACCTTTGCTCGCAAATCACTATTTTCTTGAAGTATATTTTGTACTAATGGATGCTGTATTATTTGCTGCTGTTGCTGCTGCTGCTGTAGTTGTTGCTGTCTTATCATTTCTTCTCTGTTTTTTTTCAACTGTTCCATTTGTTTTAGTACATCTGGTTTGTTTGATGGATCGCCTGGTTGATATTGATATAATAATTCATCTATTGTTTCCATAAAAAAGGTCTTAATTTCTGGTTCTTTCACAAATTCATCTACTGATTTTTCTGATACCGTTACAAGAGGAGATGGGTTTTCTAATAAAGTTTTCTTGTCAAATGAATTGTGAACATGCGAAAACACTAAAATGCTTTTCATTGGGTCCAGCTGAACAAATGGGATTGTATAATTCTTCAAAAAATGTTTTTCTTCAGCTAACGACGCATGATCGTCATATCTAGTTTGTTTTAATAATTCTTTTCTGAATGCGAAAGTTGCAGCAGTTGCGTGATTTGGTCCATATGGTCCAAATTTATACATCTTTTCTATGTGTTTAAAATATATATACATCTCGCTAGAACCAGCGCAGAGAGCTTGGGGATTTTTTTGCAAAGTTTCTACGGCGTGCGACACTCTATCCGCTGGATAATAGTCGTCATCATCCATATAAACAATTATGTCACCAGTTGCCTTTTCATGCATCAAATTTCGTTTCTTACCTAATGTCATCTTTTCGTTATACTTAAAATATTTGACTTGATGAACATCCTTTACAAGATCTTCTATTTTATCGGTTCCATCGTCAATAATGATCCATTCCATTCTATCTTTCGGATATGTTTGATTTTCAAAACATTTTATAGTTACTGGATAAAATGGGCGCCGATTAAATGTCGGGGTGCATATACTAACAAATGGTAACAAATTTTGAGGTTTTGCAGCAGGTTTATTTTTCCCCATTTAATAAATATAATATTAGTTATATTTTTATATTATATTACGCAGATTTGTTTATTTTTTCCAACTTTTTCTTCCTCCGAACAATTTTCCTATTTTTTGAAACATTGATGGTTCTCCCTCTTGAACTGCTTTTGGGATGCACGGTTTTTCCACCTGAGAAAAATCCCCCAATCCAAAGGATGAATGGTCTGAGGCCTTTGGTGTATATTGATGATAAACTGATGAAAAAAAGTATAAAATAATGCACGCAACAATAGCTACAAGTGCCGCATATCCTCCAAAATTATTGCTTGCCGATGATATTATGTATAATGATAAAAGAATCATAATGATATTTAACTTAAACTTAAAAACATTCTTTATGGTTTCAAAGACCCCGTACGATTTTCCAGTTTGAGCATTTTTTGAGTTCATAAATAGCGGGAATATAGCACAAAATAAGGATACACATCCAGCCGTAATGGGAATAACGAGTCCTAAACCAATAGTAAAAAATAATACACCGAATATAAATATATATATAAGCGCCCACCACCAATTTAACAATCCCCACATCTCCCCATCTTTCCATGTGGATCCATTTTTAGATTCCTCTTTCTCACTGAATAGCAAATAAATGTTATAAAACCACAAAATGATAAAATAAACGGTATTAATTAAGCTCGTTAATATGCCGGTAAAGAATAAAATGTATGGTGACAATAATATTACCCATGTTTCTGTCAACATAGAATTCATAAAATTATTTATATTGTTTGTCACTGTTAAATTGCAAGCGATCAATTGTTGCAATGTTGTTGCTATATATAATTTATATACATTGGAATTGGGTTGATTAATCAAATTTCGCAACGCGCCTAGAGTATTATTGATGGTCTTAAAATTTTCTTGCAACGGAAATTCTATTTTAGTTGACCATACACCTTTCTCCGTTTTTACCACATTTATATCAATTGGAACCTCTTTAATTGGTGGAAGCATGTCGGTATACGGAGATAAAGACAAACAAGTTGGAAGAATATTTGTTTGAGCTACTCTGTAAGAATATAGACCTAACGCGCCAATTATAATAAGAATTCCAAAAATTATTAACTGGTATAAAATGCCAAGGAAGAAATTTAATAAATCTTTTTGTGTATTTGGCATCTGTTGTTTTTTCTTATCGTCTATTGCTGATGTGTCTGACATATTATTATAAAATGATATAAAAATTTATAAAATAAATTGCTAAAAAGGCCTATATCATTTGAAAAAGGCGCAAGGGATGCAAATTATTATCTATTTTAAATATATAGCTAATCATGGATAAAAAAACAATAATATTTTGGTCGTTTGTAGTATTACTATTATTTATAGGCATTCTTCAATGGGGCGGGTATTTAATAAATAATGGATATATCGTTGAACGCTTCTCAAATAATCTAGACATTGATACCGGTAGTCCATCAACAAATCATACTGTCAATTTACCATTGACAGATAAACTGAGCTGTCAAAACATGTGTGGACCAAATAACAGGTGTTCTTTGACCGGGGAACAATGTAGCGCGGACATTGATTGTTTTGGTTGCAACCCTGAAACAAAACGATTTGTTCACGAAGAGCGAACGCTTGATGAGTTGGATATTCGTGGACAAAATGATGCGGGAAAATTAACAACAGGAGAAACTCCTACATACTCTGTTTTAACAACCGACATAGGAACAAAAGCTAGATTTATTAATAAACCCCAGACAGATTCTCCTCAGTATTTTCAAGGCGTAAACACTTGGAAAGATACATTTGATGAACAGATGGAATTATATGACAAAAGATATACTCCAACTGCGTCATATTTTACACCAAATTATCCCTCAAGGAAAACATTATCTGGCGAATTTACGGATAATGGTCCATTAGCAGCAAATGCATTTTTATAAAATATAACTAACAACTAACAATGAAAAGGTTAGTTATATTTATTTAGATTTTGATGCCACAACTTTATCAATAACGGACTCTTTTGCAACATTCCTTATGATTTTATTGTAATTATTTTCATCTTCTTCTTCAGTTGCGCCACCCATAGAGTTTAATACAATTTGATTATAATCTGTATTTTTTTTGGAATTATAGTCATTTGAATCTGGATTTTCATCTTGCCAGTCATGTATTTGTTTAAAGTTCTTGGCAGCGATATATTTGATAGCCGTTTTCATCTTTTTCTTTTCATCGTTATCTTTCTCCCAGATATCCTTATCTTTAACATATACAACCTCGCGCTTTAAGTCGCTGCAATGAATGGGTCGTTTGAAAACATCCAGCTCTTTGAGACCTCTAATGAAGAGTTTTGAAATACCTTCAGAGTATCCCAATCGGCCAACCATATCCAAGTCAGTTGTATTTAATTGGAGCTGGTTAATAAAATCCATAATATTGAGGGCATCTTTACATTGTTCGTTCAAAAAGAATTGCAAATTGAAGTTATTTGTGTTATTTGTAGTGTTATTAATTGTTTTTGCTTCTTTCGCCATTTCTATCATTTTGTTATTTTGTTCAACAATCAAGTCCTTGAATTCTTGGTTTTGTTTTATTAATTCCATGTTTTGATTTAATAAGAGTGCGACAACGTCTGGGGATTTTTCAGAGGGCTCTATAATATTATTTATAAAATCTTCTATTTTAACGCATTTTTTGTTATGACGCCACAATCCTGAGTTATCTTTATAAACTTTGTTGCAATTTTTGCACTGGTATTTATTGCAGATTTTGCTGATTTTGTCATTGCTAACATTGAAAATCATTGCTTTTTGATGTTTTGCTGATAACTTGTGATTATCAAAATTGCTTTTCTTGCTCGTATTATAGTCACAACATTTACAGCAGTAATTTGAGCTTAATTTTGGCTTAAAATCATTGACAACCATTGCTTAATATAGCAATAGAAATTAAGCTTAAGTTTTTTCCCCCAAAAATATATAAAATTTTATGGTAACCCATTTTTTTCTGTTTTTTTGAAAATAAGAGCATTCTGGTGTAAATTCACTTTTTGGAAAATTCGGGTTTGGTAAAATCCCTGGGTTTTCCAAAATTGGACATTTTTTTTGTCCATTTTTAACTTTCGCAAACACTTTTGGACTCGAAGAAATTCCCAAAAATACATATTATCTTAAAAGTAACTTAAAGAAAGTTGTCATACGGCTTTAAGTTGTTTTGGAATATATATTATACTCTAATAAATAGCATAATATAAGATAAAATATAAAAAACGTATAAATTTATGTAGCATACATGAGACCACAATTTCCACCAACAAAGGTTATCATGTTTATTCTCTCTTCAAACACAGTTAAATCAAAGTTGTAATCATAGATTCTCCAGGTTGGTTTGTTAATGCCAATAATATTTTTGCTCACAGGATCGCAAATAGCCAAGGATTGCGCATAAGGATCTACAGTTGGAATAATTGTAGAAAACTCTAGTTCAATAGTGGTAAAACGACTCATATTAATTGCTCCCGCGGGTTGCGTATCCAATGGCGAATTTGTCATTCCAAAACTATAAAAATAAACTCCGTCTGGCAAGTTGCTTCCAGTGCGTAGCCATTTTTCAATATAGTTATAAACACCATTGGGCTGGTCATTTTCTCTATAAGAACCATCCAACAGAATTCCCATAGCTGTTAATATAGTGTTCTGATTTTCCAAGTTGAAATTTCCAGTAACATACCAACCAGTTAAATCACCATTTGCATTCACCCCAGGACCGATGTTTGTAGTATTAGTTGTGCCATCAGGATTTATGCGAGTAATAGGAAAGAACCCATCCGTCGGAGCGGGAGTAATATCATATGGCAAGTAATTATAAGGCCAATTAGAATAATTTGACCATTCGTTCCTCAAATTTACATCACTTCTTTGGAAATAAAACATATAATTTGAAACCATTCCCAATGAATCTAACTGAACTTTATTTGACCCAGTAACATTATAGAATTTTTGTTGTCGCACTTGTTTAAACAAATACTTTTGCTCTTGAAGAGCAAATATTCTTGATTCTTCATTAGAAAGGAAACAATAAGTGCAATTTAAGTGAACATCTGCATTCCAAAGTGTGCGAGTGTCTGTATAATCACTTATACCTAATTCGACAGAAGGTGGTGTCTGCAAAAATCGGTAAAATTGCATATACCATTGATTAAAATTGGGAGCAACATACGGATAATTATTTTCACTATCAAATACATCACGAATTCGGAATAACTCTTGAATAGGCCTCATTGTAACATTAATGTGCAATTCATTATATTGAAGCGCGACAAGAGGGAACGCCATTTGCGTTTTATAATTAAACCAACTACCGATCGGTATGTATAAAATTCTACCACGAATGGATGGTTCAGCGCTAGCAGTTTCACCTGCATAATATGCGTTAGGATAAGAGTTAACACGAGCTCCAGAGTTGGCTGGGTCGTTTAATGCGGGAACATTTCCAGTCATGGCGTCAAACAATGCCTTTTTAGTTCCTCCAAGCTCCCTTTCTACAAGTAGTTTAATATAATCTCCAGTATATTCTTGCAGTGTTTGATTTCCACATGTAATAGTGATGCGAGATATCATTAAAGCCCCCAAGTTGTCAATCCATTTAAAACCATAAGGAACCCAAACGCCACTATTATTCATTTGAGTCATTTCGTCTGTATTGGGAGGCATAATTGGGCTCCAAATGTTTGGAATTTCCACACTTAAATAACAGTCCATCAATAAATCGGCATATCTAGGTATTTTAAAAGTAAAATTGGATTCTTCTGACAAACGCAATGTTCTTGAACCATCAAAATCAACACGAAATTTTTGCATTCCAAAATTTGTATAACGAGCATATGTCGCTTTAAAAAAAGTTTTTGATGGGTTTCCATTTAATATAATATTTTGTTGGCCTTCACTAACTAATTGCATTAATCCACCAGCCATGATTTAGATATATTATACAGATAAATTATATTTTTAACTATTTTGATTGTTTAATTATATTATTAAATCAGTATAATATAATAGATATGGATGCGAGAAGAAAAACAACAAATATAATGGACTCTATAAAAAATCTTAACGAAAATTTTGTTACTTATATGTTATTTGCGATGATAATATTGATTGTTATAATAGTCTTATGGTACTATTTTTATATGAGAAATTTAGTAAACCGCGAATGTTCTTCTATGGATAGATTATTTTCTACATTAAACGGATCTATCAAGGCTTTAAATTCAAGCGATCCAAATTGCAAATATACATTTAAAGATTATTATATTAAAACAGCTTATAACTGTTGCAGCCCAGGAACATATAAAAATGATTATGTATCAACATGCGCCCTAAAAGATGTATTAAAACAAGGAGTGCGTGGATTAGACTTTGAAGTGTTTTCAATGGGTGACCAACCGGTGGTAGCAACGTCTACTGTTGATAGTAATTATATTAAGGAAACCTATAATTATGTTCCTTTTTCAGAAGTTATGAATATTATCACAAGTTATGCGTTTGCTACAAGTACAGCTCCAAATTCAAAAGACCCAATTGTTATGCATATAAGATTTAAAAGCTCAAATCAAAAGATGTTTCAAAATTTTGCAAATTTGATAAAAAATTATGATCGTTTCTTTTTAGGACCGGCATATAGTTTTGAACAGAATGGCACAAACTTCGGAAATACGCCCTTGTTGGATTTAACAAAAAAAAATACAATTGTTTTAATCGTTGACAAGTCTAATAATTCTTTTATGGATTGCAAAGATTTTTACGAATATGTGAACATGACGAGCAATTCAATTTTTATGCGAGCATTACACTATTACAATGTTAAAAATACACCGGATTTATCAGAGTTGCAAGAATTTAACAAACAGAATATGAGCATTTCTATGCCAGATGTTGGAACAGATCCACCAAATCCAAGTGCCATAGTTTGCAGAGAAACCGGATGTCAAATGATTGCAATGATGTATCAAAAGAATGACACAAATTTACAAGAGAATAATGCGTTTTTTGATAAATCTGGTTACGCGTTCTCTTTGAAACCTGAGAGGTTAAGATATATTCCAGTGGTTGTAAAAACGCCTACTCCACAAAATCCAGCGCTTTCTTTTCAAACAAGAAGCGTAAAGAGTGATTACTACGCTTTTAACATTTAATTCAACCTTTTGAAAAGGTTGAGCCAAAACAAACAAAATCAAAAAAAAACAAAATATAAAATTATTGCATTATGAAAAATAAAATAATGCAATAATATAATAACATGCAAAAGACAAGAAAAAATAGACAAAACAAAAAACAAACAAAAAAGCTTACCATTTGTAAAAGTCGCTATGCGTTGTGTACATCAGCCCCTTGCAAATCCATAAAGAATAAACCCGGAAAAACAAGCTGCAAATGCACCATAGAAAACGGTTATAATTTTGCCACAAGACCTTGTAACACACTTAAGGCACACAAAACTAAGTCTGGAACGCGTCGCGTTTACTCAACTTTCTCTATCAATGAAATGCACGATGGCAAACGAATCACAGAGTGTCCAAAAAACACAGAATGGTCAGATTGCTTGAATCATATATGTACAGTTGACCCTAAAAATTCAAAAAGGGCAATATGCGAATGCACCTTAAGAAAATCCAATAAAAATTGGTTTACTATGGGAGCTAATAATAATAATAAATTCTGCAGTAAAAGCAAATGGTCTGGAGCTCACAAAAAAGATTTTTACGCGACAAGAAAATTCTGGAATGGATATTTTTCACACAAAACTCACAAAGACGGAAAAATAATTGGAAACCCAAAGAATTTTATAAATAGACTAAAATAAAAATATGCTTTTTTCTTTTAATAATATAAGACTATTAAATGAAAAATATATGTGATAAATCAATGAACTTCCAGGAGTGTGAATTAGCAATATTAAGAGCCTCTGTAGATAAAGCAGAAGAGCGGTCTGGAAGAGCCGTAGCCAATTCAGCAGAAGTAAAAAAAATAATTGGCATTGTGGAAAACTTTATCCGTAGAAAAAAGGTGATATGCTATGGAGGAACTGCAATTAACAATATTTTGCCAAAACAAGACCAATTTTATAACACAGAAGTAGAAATACCAGATTATGATTTTTTCTCTCCTAATGCGTTGAATGATAGCAAGGAATTAACGGATGATTATGTGAATGCTGGATTTTTAGAAGTAGAAGCCAAGTCTGGACAGCACAAGGGCACATACAAGGTTTTTGTAAATTTTATACCTGTTGCAGACATAACCTTTTTGCACAAGGAGATATACAAATCGGTTAGACAAGAGGCAATAAAAGTAGATGGAATTTTATACGCACCCCCGAATTATTTAAGAATGTCCATGTATTTAGAACTTTCAAGACCAGCGGGGGATGTTTCAAGATGGGAAAAAGTTTTAAAGCGTTTAACTCTTTTAAATAAAAATTATCCATTAAAATCAAAACACTGTGACGAAATAGAACAGTTTCAGAGAGAAATGATAAATAAAGAAGATGAAGATAAAATATTTGAGATAACTAGAAACTCATTTATCAATCAAGGTGTTGTGTTTTTCGGTGGTTACGCGATTTCACTGTATTTGCACTATATGCCAAGGCATTTACACAAGAAGCTAGAAAAGATTCCAGATTTTGATGTTTTGTCAGAAGATCCAAAGAAAACGGCAGAGATTTTAAGGGAAAGACTCAGAGATGCCGGTTATAAAACAGTTAAAATTATAAAACGCAAAGAAATTGGAGAGATTGTTGCGCCACACTATCAAATAATGGTGGGTTCAGATACAATCGCGTTTATTTATAAACCAATTGCATGCCACAGTTATAATGTTATTACAGTTGATAAACAACCAGTAAAGATAGCAACAATTGATACCATGTTGAGTTTTTACTTGGCATTTTTATATTCAGACCGCAATTATTATGACTCAGAGAGAATAGTCTGCATGGCGCAGTTTCTATTTGAAGTGCAACAAAAAAATAGGTTGCAACAGAAAGGTCTTTTGAGAAGATTCAGTATAAGTTGTTATGGACATCAGGAGACGGTGGAAGAAATGCGAGCTGAAAAAGCGGAAAAATTCAAAGAATTAAAGGACCATAAGAAAAAACAGAGCGCAGAATACGAAGAATGGTTTTTGAGATATAGACCAGCAGATGATTTGTCCCTCAAAGAAAAGAAGAAGCAAGAGAGAAAGTTGAAGAAATCCAAGACTGCAAATAAGAAACCCAATGCAAAGAAAAGCGAAACAAAGAAACGAGGTCGCGGCGGGTTGTTCTATTAGAAACAATAAAAAGGAGGGGTCGTAGGGGAACCTTGGTTCCCTACCATTAAAAGCAATAATAGTCAATAAAAACCGTATATAATTCCGTTATTATTTTTGATATTATTTTAAAAATAATATGCTCATAAAGTTCTGCAGGAATGTATTGTTTTAAATAATATACAATATAAACTGTATAAAATGCGGCTTTTTCAATAATCCACTTTAAACAGCGATTGTGAAAAGTCTGATATAAAGACCAGTTGTTAACATAACTGCACATTTGTGTGCTATTCTGTTTAATATAAAACAAATGTATGTCCAAAAGTCCAGCCAATATCCTATGAAAATTAGTTTTTTCATTTTTAACCGACAATAAATAATTAATTTTGTCATATCCAAATAGGTCCAAATACAAGTTTTTTCTATTAGTTTCTATTGGCAAAATATAAGGATTAACTCCATCAAAAAACTTATTATTGCGAACCATATTTCCATTTACAACAAAAGGAACAAAACAAGATCTATAAATTGTTTCAAGCAAATCATCTATGGAATTGTATTTGCTTTTAACAATTTTTTTTCCTTTGGCAATATTGTGATAAGTAATAAATACAGAACCATTTATATTGGATAAAAGTTCGGCATGGTTAACAATGCGCGACCGAATTTTACCAAGACATTTTTCAAATGCGGATAACTGGCGAGTTTCTTTAAATTGTTTTAAAATTATATTATACAAATCGGGAAAGATGTCTAGTGCATCCATTTTATATAACAAAGCACAAACTGAACTTATGCTACAACATGATATTTTGTGAATCTGTATATATTTTTTAAACTCCATTTCTTTAAGAAAATGCAACGCCCCGATCAAATAACTTCCATTAAAAATCCCTCCATCTAAAACAAGATTTATGTCCTCCGTTTTTTCTATAGGTGGTAAGTTATTTATTAAATTTTTAACATAACGCTTTACAATATGCATGTTGTTTATTCTTATTAAAAATAAATAACATATAAAACGAATTTCTCATAAATCAAAATTTGCAAAAAACAAAATTATATCAAAGTTAAATAAAAATGCTTAAAATGAACCCACAATTATTTGTATTAAATATGTCAGCAAATGATTTATGCGCTTTTTATTGCTTATCTTATAAGAATGAAGAGAGAAAAACGGCTCTAGCAAATAGATTCGCTCAATTAAATATAAATGTTGAATTTTATGACGGTGTCAATTTTGATGACCCGCGTTTAAGTATTCCATTGGGAAATAACGACGGACCAAAAAAAGCATGGTCTTATACTTATGGTCACTTTGATATGATAAACAAATTTGTTACTGAAACGGAAAAAGAATATGGCGTTTTTTGTGAAGATGATATTTATTTGGATAAGAATCTAGCAAACGATATTCCTAGACTGATTGAAGACTTTGAAACAATGAGTTTAGACTTGTTGCTCCTTGGTTATTTAACAACATATAAAATTGAGGAATACCATCATGGGTTCAATCTTAAACATGAATTTCACAATAGAACTCATAAATATCACAATTATCCAGACGATTTGTGGGGAGCACAAATGTATATGCTTTCTCGCTCGCATGCAAAAACATTATTAGAAAAGTATTATAATGGTTATGCTGAAAAAACATTAAATCCTGAATTTAGTGCAAATATGCGCCCATTTTGCTCAGATTGGACAATAACAAAAGAGGGTAATAAAGCTCTCGTTTATCCTATGTATGCCGTGGAAGATGGAAAAACGGATTATGAGCATGGTGGCCAACACAACTTTCATAAGGACTGCTTCCATCACAATTATAACCCAGAACGGTTTATTTAAAATAATAATCAGAATCAGAATTTCTCATTCTGCATTAATCTCTCAATAAAATCGCGCGGGCTATGTTTGTTCATGACATAACAATTTATTATTTCCGCCGGTGAATAAAATTTATCCTTTATCTTTTTGAGTTTTCTCTCATCAACATTCGCATTATAATATCGTTTATGCATTTCCCGAATGATATTATGAGAAACATTGTCTAATTTAAGAGTTATGTCTATACGCCCTGGTCTAATTAATGCTGGATCTAACATGTCATAATGATTACTGCTAATTCCTAATATTCTACCGGGGGTTTCTTTAAGCCCATCCCACAAATTTAATATATCATCCAAGGTAATCGGATCGTCTTCCGTAGATTTTGTAACTGATGTTAACAGCTTATTTTGCTCTTCATTTGCGTCAACAAAAGTTTGAATCACATCTGCAACATTAACTGTTGCATTAGGAGATAACGAGTTCAAATTTAATTTTTTTCCAATATTAGTTCCATGTTTGTCCTTTTTATTTTCTCTCTTCCAAACAATCTCACCAAGACAATCTATATCTTCAATAATAATAATCTTTTTATCAAACCCAACACCATGGTTCTTATTGTTTGAGTTGTATCTATCCTCAAAAAAGAAATCATCCAATTGTCGGCGCGTCTTTATTAGTTTTAATGAGAGAACAATTAAATGACGACCCGTCATGTTTGCCAAACATTTGAAAAATGAGGTCTTTCCCGTTCCTGGAGGACCATGCAATCCAATGCCGAGAGAATAAGGAATTCCCATTTCATAATACCATTCCTTGTTATCAAGAAAAAATTGGATTTTATCCACTATTTGTTTTTGATTTTCAAAGAACATATTTGAAAAAGTGCGAGTACTATCAAACGGATATTCTGCCCAACATTCGTATTTATAATCTTCGTATTTTGTTTTTACAAGAGTGTAAACAAACTTTTGATTGTTGCGACTTTTTTCAATAGCCGCTGTGTAGGAATTCGTTAAGTTAGTAACATAATTTTTTATGCCATATGTATTTGTTTCGTATGAATAAAGAGTCAATGTAATTTTATCAGTTTTAGTTGTTTGCTTGTCTTTTTCGCCGCCACCGGAATCTTCAGTGTAAAAATCCGCAATAGCATATATTTGTAGTTCCTTATTATACAAGAATGGTTTCTTTTGAGACACTATATACATATCAGATTCATCGTCTTCATCATCTTTGTCGCGAAACTTATCCATTGCTATGTAAAGTTCCTTTAACTCGCGAATAGATTCATTTTTATCCATATTTTTAACAATATCAGACCACAATGCTTTACATGCATTGGTAAAACAGGATGATACTACTGGATAAAGATTGTAAGTACCAACACTAGAACACCTTTTGCCTTCATATGTGATTGAATATTTCTTGTAGAACAAACTCTTAACTGCGTCATGAATATCAATGTTCCATGGTCTATTAAATGAATTATTTTCGTATAAGACTTTTACAAGGTAACTTATCACGACAAACCCAATTGTTGAAAAGATGGCATCAAAAAGCTGATTCCCAGTTTTCATTCTCTGAAAGAGGGAAATTTTTATAGAATCATTAAATGTAGTTTGCAATATTTCTGTTAAATCAAATCCAGGCGACATCAAATCCAATATATTAAATCGGGAGTTAGGTTTAATATATTTTTAAAATTAATTAACGGTTAATTTATGAAGTATAAAACACTCGTTTTAGCTTGTATTCCCTCATGCATTTGCTAAGAAAACATGCACACTTGGCACAAGGCTTTGAATTTACATACGCACCATCATTTTCACCTCGCCCAAACTTCATAATATACATATCCGCGTCTCGCATTTTATTATAATTCCCCAATGCGCGCACAACATTTTCCTCTGCGTGCAAATTTCTCTCTGTGTGAAGATAAGTGTTATAATAACTTTTACTGGTTTCTTGTCTGTAACCAATGCGATTTACTGCAGCGGCTATAATTTTTCCTCTCAAAACAATAACTGCAACATGCGCGATTATATTTGTCATCCGAAATCGCTCAAACCTTTTATCATATTTTATTTCATCTAATACTCTAGTTATATCTGAATTTGGCATGAAGCTATTTTGATATCGCAATTTATTTTTATATTTGTTTCATGCAATGTTATTTAGAATTCATCTTTAAGAGCTGCTATAATTCCATTTTGTAAGGATACAACTTCTGTTAATGAATCTATAACTGCATTCTTCTTTGAAATTACTTGGTCTTTTTCGCGAATCATAGAAATAAGCAATTCAACATAGTTTGTTAGTGTTACTAATAATCTGGTCATTATATCTTCTTGAACCAAGCTCATAATAATTATAACTATACTATATATATTATAATCATGATGTTTTTATATTTATATTGGTAAAAAAATTGATAAAAAGGGTATTTATTAACTGTATTAAATCACAATGAGAAGAATAATAAACGCTTTCTGTTCATATCTATCAAAGCGAAGATTGCGGCGACAAATAATCAATAAAAAAGTAAATATTCGTTTGCTTCTTGATTCAGATTTGTCTTACATGAATTTGTCCAACATTGATATGAGAGGAGCAAAAATGACCGCGTCAAACTTGAAAAAAACTTTATTTAAAAGAACTGCATTGCAAGGTGCGGTTATTAATTCGGCAAACTTATCCGGGGCAAACTTGTCCGATGCAAAATTAATCTTTGTGAACTTTTCAGGATCGGATTTAAGAGGCGCAAATCTTAGAGGTGCAAATTTATATAAGACAAATTTTGATGGCGCAAATTTGTCTTATGCTGACTTAACTGGTGCAAAAATTGATATAACAACGAATTTTACAAATGCAATCATGATAAATGTAATTATAGACATTAACAGATTAAATATTGCAATTACTTCTGGTGCGAAAATACAACACAGGAATGGTTATGACCACTTGCTGCATAGTTTAAGTTTAAAATCATACAATAAAAAAAAGATTACCCCGGCTAATTTTGCACCAGTTACTTATTAAAATCTGCTGAAATGTGTCATAACTTTGGATAAAAAGTAATACAACATTCCAAAAAGAGCACTTGTAAAAACAAAACCATACAGGTTTATATTACCATCCTTGGAAAACAATGCAGGAAAAAACTTGTAGAGATAACGCTTAAAAATTGGCAGTTGAAACAAGAAATACAACACAGCAATTAAAAGCGGAATTTGAATTTCGTCGTACAATTGGTCCAAACTATCTCCATATTGTTCTTTTTTATTGTAATTGTGAATTATATCCTCATTATCCTCTTCTTCTGTAATGTAATCCTTAGTGGGTGCGGGAGGAATATATGTGGGTTGAACTTGTGGGTCTTGCATAATAGATTCTGTATTGCGAGGAATATCTCTAGATGGCAATTGAGTAGCTCCAGTGGAGCTAGCTTGTTGCAAACCATTAACAATTTGTTGAATAGTAGTTTGGTCTAAAGAAACGCCGCCGGGAGAAGATGGTCCTTGTCCTTGTCCATGTCCAATTTTTTCATTTGCGGATAATGATATATTTCCACCAATGCTGCCACCACCAACGGGGTCAGTTGGCAAATCCATTATACTTGTTGAATCAGAAGACATATAACTATTATAAAGAATATACTTTTACAAAAGTATCGCAAAACTTTGTAAATATCAAGCCTACATTTCTACATTCTTTTTCTTAGAATCGCATTTTGTTGTAACTGGTGCGAATTTATAACACTTTCCTTGGTGTTTGTAAATCTTGTCTTCTACATCTTCTAACGGAGGAGCTTTCATGATTAAACAATTTTTTCCATTGCAAACGGTTCTAAATAATGTCGCTAATCCAAATCCCAATATAATGGACATAAGATATTTACCGCTTTCAGTGTGAACAAATTTGCCCAAATGCATTTATATATTGTATAGTTAATATAAAATATATAAAATATATAAACAAAGGTATTGTGCGATCTATTCTTCAGGTTTTCCACTTTGAATAGGGATTGCTTTAATTTTTGAGGAGTCTGCTGGGCAGTTTACTTGCGTTGCCTCATAAACAAAACAGTTATCGGCGTTGTCTTTGTATTGAATTTTTCCACTATTTTCAGGAGTGGGATAAACATAAATAGTTTTAAGTTCAGGCCCCCATATATAGACAAAGAAAAGGCCAATCGCTAAACTAATAATGAAAACTGGGATGTTGATAAATTTCGTAAGCATCTTATCTTATATTACTCCTATATTTTTTTTAACGCTAAAAATAATATGTTTCAACCTTGACCAGCGGTTACTTTATATGTTTCGCCAGTTTTTTCATTTTTAGCAATCAATTCACCTTTAACTAGCTCTATTTTAAGCCCCATTCTATGTGCTTCTGATGCGGCAATTGTTCCATCTGGAAGTAAATTTGGATGAATTCTAATTTTTGGACGAGGTGGCTCGTCATCAGATTCTTCTTCTGAGTCTGAAAATTTGGATTCTTCATCTTCATCGTCATCTTCTTCTTCTTCTTCATCTTCATTCTCTTGTTCTTCTTTATCTTCTTCATCTTCCTGAACATTTAATTGAGGCTTTAATTTGAATTTTTCGGGTTTTGTCAAGTCTTCATTCTCATATTCGTCGTCTTTCATAATTTTAGATCTAATATCTGGAATTGCCTGAGAAAACGCAACATTCTTTGTAGGTTTTCTTTTTTCCGGTTCAACACCAATTTTAAAAGAAACTACCTTTTGACCATTATCCATCAAATCCCACTCCAAGTTTTCGCTTGTAATGGGTTTTTGAATTAAATGAAATGTATTATCATCTTCATTATATTCAACGCCATTATAAACATATTTTTTATTCATGATTTCATTGGCTCTCGGCTCCATTGTGTTTTTGTATAAATCAATCGCATCTACAATTAGCTGAGTGTTTTGAGTAGAATTGTATTGTTTAATCATTGTATTAAAATTGTCCAAGTTATTATAAAACTCTAATTGAAGTTTTTCTAATTCGGCTTTTTTTACCGGGTTATCTACAATGTTTAAATAGGTTTGCAATGTAAACTCGTAGACCTTTGTGAATTCAGTAACTTGATCTTTTAACTTGTCAAATTTAACCACAGCTTCTTCTGCGGTAATATATCCAAAAAGCAAATCATTTTTATCAATAATAACATCGCGCTTGTAATCATTAAGTGATGTTTCGTCGTTGCGAAGATTATCTTGTATATTTTGAACAAGTCCCAAATTTATATTTATATTGAATGGACAAGGGTTTTTTCTATCGCCACACAATGCAATCAAATGCCTTCCATCTTCTTGAACTTTAGTAGAAAATATAGAACCAACTGGGCGTCTGCAGTTAATGCATTTTGGCTTAATTTTCATAAATTCTATCCGCTTCTCTCTCCAACTTAAACCTTCCAGTTTAATAATTTGCGCCTTGTCTTTTTTAAGATTGCTCTCATATTTATCCTTATAACTATAATATTGGTGTAAACTTTCAATAAACTTTCTTTTTCCTTCATCTTTCTTCTCGTCTTTCTTATCGTGTTCCTTGCTCATTCTATAGTTTATAGACTATATATATATTTATTTATTTATTTTTCTGTGAATAACATCATATTCTGTTTCCCAATGAGGAAGTCCAGTAATTAACTCTTGATGTGCTCGTTTTTTAGCCTCTTGAAAATTTTGTATTTTTGACAAAATGTATTGCTGCTTTTGCCTATTTTTCATATCTTTTTCCACGGGACTAAGTTTTCCTTTATATTTAAAAAATAATATTGTGCCTAAAAGGAGTAAAAATCCTATTCCTAAAGCAATATTAATTAGGAGATTGTTGTAAGTGTTTTTGAAAATTCTACATTGCTTTAAAGTTTCACTTAAAAAATATTTAACACCAGGTTCTATTAAGGTAGGTTTAGTAAAATTATCAAAATTCATACTCTAATAGTAATGCTTATTATTTACTGTTATAAAAACAAAATAAATTATACACAATATCTATATGGACAGTTCTTTTTTTTCTTTATTAATTTTTGCATTAATTACCCTTGTATATTATCTTTTATTAAAACCCAAACTAAATGCATCTGCATTTGACGACCCAACTGGAGCGGAATATGCAGCTTATAGCAGCAGTAATAACACCGCTCTATTGATATACTTTTTGTTTGTAGTTTTAACTCAAATGGGTATAAATGCCAGCGTTATGGTTACAAAATGCGGTGGAAGTCTAATGCAAAACATCGGTTCCGCATTTTTGATGACTTTAATTCCTTGGATTTTCATTTTTGGCGGAGTAATAATATGTTTAATGATGTTTCCTGGGTTTAAATCCGCTTTTTCTAACGTCATTGGTTACTTTGCTGTATCAAATTCTGCAAATAACATTCTATCCGAGTTGCTTGTTAATACCGATTTAAATCAGACAATAAATGCAGCAAAAGACGCAGACCCGACAAAAATAAACAGCTTGAAGAGCGCCGCAGAAGCCATTATTAAATTATGTGGAAATATGTCCATTTTAATAAATCAAATTGTTCCATCTAATTTCATGGAATATTGGGCAATGTTGGTTCCTTTAATGAAAGAGCAATATCAAGCGGGAGCCCCCGAAATAAAACAACAGCTATTGGACGCAGTAGTTGTAAGAGATAATATAGGCGAAGCCTTGTGGTATATTTACGCTGCGGTTTTATTGATATCTATCACGCAATATAATATTATGACGCGTCCGTGCAATAAAGATTTAGCGACACTACAAGCAAGTCAAGACCAATATTTGAAAACAGAGAAAAAAATAAACGATGATTCTGAAAAACAAAAAGCAACCCTATATACTTTATAACAAGTGGTATAACAAGTGGAAAAAAAATGAATAACATATAATTTATTACGAATATGTTATGCATTGATGTTTGTGTCTAAAATAAGCTATGCCTAGATAAATAGTAGAGAACAAACAAGTAAGAGAGAATTCCTAAAACAATAGCTAAAAGCCAAACGGGAAGAATTGTTTTATTGCGATATCCGATGCCAAAATCGCGAAGGCTGCCGTCTTCTCTATACAAGAAACTTGGTTGTCCAATTTGAATTGTAATAAAAATAGCTAAAAATAACAAAATACTGACAAGGGCAACATTCTTTGAAATATAAGATCTATACATTGAATTCATGTTATAATATAAACATATAAAATTTCTGCGACTATAATTTATTTCTTAGTTCGTCTAGTTTTTTTTCTTGGTGCAGCTTTTTTTGTTGTTTTTCTTAACTTTGTGCGTCCAATCTTTCTTGTTTTTTTCCTTATTTTTCTTTGTTTTCCCGTTTTTCCGCCATTTCTTTTCCCCCCGTTTCTTTTCCCCCCGTTTCTTTTTCCCCCGTTTCTTTTTCCTCCTTCTTGTTTTAATTTAAGCATGCGATTGTTTGGATCTTCAATTTGATCTTTTTCCAATTGTGATAACGCCTCTTGGTAATCCGGACCACCATAATCCGTTCCTTGACTAGGCCTTCCATCTCGTATAATTCGCTCTTCTTCTTGTATTCTCTTCTTCTCTTCAGCTACGAGAGTGCTAAGGGTTGTTATTTTTATTTTTTTATCTAAAGAAGTAGATATGAATTCCTCCGGATTTTTTATTAACTGCGCAATAGGCTTGTCGTATTTTATATCTTTTGTAGATGGAGGTGGGTTTACAATTTGCGTAGGATCTCTAGGATCTTTCCAAAACAACCCGGTGATTGCACCATCGTGCTTCTTTAATTCTATTAAAAATTCATAACTTGTTGAATCCCATACATAAATTTTGCCGTCGGTTGAACCGGCGACAATATACTTTTCATTTACATTTACCTGAGTCAAACCAGTAGTCTGCGAATCCAATGTTTGCGCTAAAAAATACTTTTCTCCTGTTTTTTTCCACATCTTAACACTACCATCATCGGAACAAGAATAGAGAATAGTGCTATCATAGGACCATACTAAACAACGAACTGGACCAGTATGTCCTTCCAATTTTTGTTTGAATTTACCATCGTCTGGGTTCCATAAAATAATTAAATTATCTTGCGAACCAGATGCTATAATTTTATCATCAGGACTCCACGCTAATGAAAGGATTGGACCCGCGTGATATCGCGGATATTTATTATCAAACTTTTCTTCTTTCGAAATCCAATCGCATTTCCATTCTTCAAGTTCCCATGCTGTTTTTAATTCATCGTTATATTTTTTTAGTAATGGGGCTTTCCATATGTCGTAAGCTTTCTTGGCAACCATGTCTTCTTGAGGGCTATAGCTGTCAACACCATTTTTCACTATTCTTACAAGTGATTCATGACCATTATTTAAAAGGTGAAATTTAATATTTTGTTCGTTAATCTCATTCCAATTCCTGCCAATAATACCCCGTTCATAATCCTTAGGCCTATAGTTCTCAATTTTTATTTTAGCCCACTCTCTGGCAGCATCTGTTTTCGCAAACTCTTCGAACTCGGGCAGTTGAACATTATTTGTTTCGACATAACTCCACATGCGTAATGTAGTATCCGATGAACCAGATACTAATCTTGTGCCTGTGCTATTCCATGCTAGTGCGTTTACGGGTCCTGTATGAGCGTCTATTTTTATTTGTTTTTCTAGGTTAACCGGTTTAACCGTAATAGGTGGTTTGAATTTTTCTTCTTCGGCATCCCATGCTTCTTCTGCGTTTAACTTTTCGGTTTCTTCTTGTTCTTTTTTCTTTTCTTCCTCTGCACTCATTTCATCTTCATCAGAACTATCATTATCATCACTATTGTCACTATCGTCACTATCACTTCTAGAACCACCACGCATAGTAGGTTCACCCAATACTTTGGGTTGACATATTTCATACAATTTATCGTTTCCTGCTTTCACCTTAGCATAACAAAATTCATTACAAACAATAACGATTGAATTACTATCTGTTCCTAACGCAATTTTATTAAGATGTCCTCCTACATTGCTGCTATTGAAAGTTAATCCTCGGTTGGCATATGGAAAAACCCCTTCACAAGGTTTTCCGTTTGCCGCAGGTATAGAAACATATGTTAATTTATTGTTTACTGGGCTTGGTGCTACAGATAATATTTTTCCTTTATTTAACATACATTTTTGAGCGGAAAGTTCTGTAAATTCATTTTCTGTTTTAATGCATGTGCTTTTACCATACAACTTAAGTTTTGAAAAATGAGTGCCTTGAGAAAAAGTAAGTATTTTACTCGCTTCGTAAAATTCATTATAACCAGCTGTTTGATAAGCAGGATGATAAGAATAGGCTGCTGCAATGATTGGTTCTTTTGCATACTCTAAAGTAATAGTATCTGGTTTATTTTGAGTCATTGTATTATGTTATATAATATACTACTAGAAATTTAAATTCTGGTCGCCTGCGTAATAGTCTTGCGTTGTTATATATTTTTGATTTTTTTAAATATTTTCTCATTTAAAATGTCTCGCTTTAATTTATAAAAAAATAATTTTTATTACACCTTTTCTCATTTCACGCGTTTTGAATGAGAAAAGGTGTAAAACTAGTACTTTTGGTCTTTTTTGTAGTGTCTTTTTTTCAGTTAGTCGCGTTCTAACCAATTATCGGCGTCTTGTTCCGCACCAAAATAGTCTTCTCCGGCATCATCACCTGCGAACCATCCGATATCATTTTCCTCTCTATCAATGGCTTCGGCTGCATCGGCATTTTCCATATAATCTTCTAAAAATTGATCTACATTTTCATCTGTAACATCTTTGGTTTTTCTCAAGTTTGTTTCAATCTCAGCAATTTTTTCCATATACTCGCGTTCCTCGTCATAAGTCTCTTTTACATAATTTGTTAATCCCTTTTGCAAACCCTTGCTCCAAACTCCTAATTTATTAATCTTTAAAATGGTATCAGCGTCGCGTTCCTCGTCAGTCATGGCTTGAAGTCTATCAGTAAATGTGTCCTTCTCTCGTTCTTTGCTCTTGAAAACAACTTCCATTATTTTGTCGTAACTCAAATCAACGATATCCTTGTGATTGGTCATAATTGTCAAAAACGCGACCATTAATTTAGAAACTCTAATCTTCATGTCTTTGATGTTACCTAAAAGAAGAGTTGGCGTTGTTTTAGACGATAAATGCAATTCATCTTCTTCCATGTTTTCTATAGTTAATGCCATTTCTCTCTCGTCTTTATCTTCAGGATAATCCATAATAAGCATGTCTTTGTCCTCAGCCAGGCGTTTGTAAACATGTAATGTCTGTAAGAAATAGTTCTCAAATAGAAGCTCGCTGGTTCTCTTATCAAAGACAGAGTATGTTTTATTTCCTTTGTAATTTATGTCCGTCATATAAGGAGTGTCTTGGACCAAATTCAATAAATTTTTAGTTGTCTCTACAGTCTTTCTTAGAATATTTTTGACAATTTTGTCATCATAAAAAGGCCTCATGTCTTTATAATATTCTCCAATTATATTTTTAATATCGGAATTGTGTTTTTGTGACAAGTTCCAGTATTTTGGCAGATTGACCGCGTTTTGGAAATCCACTTTATTTATAATTGTCTCAGGAAACACATCTAAAAATTGATGTATATAATTTTTCACGAACTGTATATTATTATACATGCTCTCATCAGATATAGAATCCTTGCGAGCGTCATTTGAACAAGTACCCCATTTCATAACTGTATTTAACAAGACCTTTACATCTACCAACTTTCTTTTTGTTACGCCACTGTTCTTGCTGATAAAGTCGTAAATTTCAGCATTCATCTCAGCATTTACTCTCGCTAAATAATTTTTTAAACCGCGCATCTCCTCGGTGTCTTCCGTAACAGCAATGTCAAAAGTGTCAAGAGCATTATTAATGTTTTGCCTTAAAGCTTTGGGAACAATTTCATTATCATCGTCATGGTCCATCTCCTCAAGAATATTGCGCATCTTTTGTATTTGAGTTACAATTGGACTGTCAATATTTATGTTTACAATGTTCTTTCGGTCAACATATTGCAATAATCGTAGCAAAGATTCATTGTTATAATTTTTCCCCTCCTGTTTAAGTTTTCTAATTTTCTCACTGATGGAATCAGATTTTGAAAAGCGTTCTGGTTTTCCACCACAAATAGCGTCTAACTCTGGACTAATTGGGACGATTGAGTTGAATTTACAGTATAAAATAAATGCCCTATAAATTGTTTCATCATTATATTGGTCACTTAAAGGAGCGTAAATATTTTTTGAGTTCTCTCTACAGAAAAACATTGGTGCCTTTGTTACTGCGTCAATATCTTCAATAATATTGGTTAGGTCTTTAACAATCTTGTTATAAACTAGAATTTCTGGTTCCTCTTCAATAAAATATTTAATGGTACTGATTCCACCGCGTTCGCTGCAGCACGCGTTTTCTAAGAATGGTTCCTTTGCAGAATTTGTCAACAACAATTTCTTCCGATCTACCACTTTTTGGATGCATTCTTGAAGAGCTAAAGAGAAAAATATAATTTTAGATTTGATGATTAAAATTTTCTCTCTTTGACATGTTGCACCACTCTTAAAATTACGCAAACATTCCTTTTTGAAGTCCTCTGATATATTTGTAATAGGTTTAAGTTTGAATGGGATTAATGGAGGCAAGAATTGTGTCCATTTATTCAATGCATACTCTGATGGAATGCTTTCTTCCGGATTAACTAATAAGTATTCTAATTTATCCTTGCATTTTTGCATAACATCGGAATTGTTTATGTAATATGTGTCAATAAACGCCTTTATTTTTTCGGATATTACAGACTCTTTCATTCGCATTAACGCTGACCAGGGGTGGGTTTCATTTCTTAATTTATATGCAACACAAGACAAATATTGAAGAGAAGATAGATCACCTGATCCTTCAAATGGATATCCAGTAAATGAACGCACGCATCCAGGGAAGGTTCTACGAGTTTTTATTGAAGGTATTGCAGTTTGAACTCCTATTAAATAAGCACCCAATGTCAAATACAATATTGTGCTGTTATAAACAGAGAGATATGGAGGAAGTTTTTTACCTTTTTTGGCAGCCTCTTCAACTTTTGTTTTATGGTCTTCTTCGGAAACTAGAGCACCTCCTTGCATCATTTCTGACGCAATTTTTATAATAAACTCTTTTTGATCTTCTATAAAAATACCCATTTGTTCAGCCAATGCGCTAACAATATTTGACATCATTTTTGTCTCAGGCGTTGTGTATTTTTTTACGACTGGTTTTTCAGAAACGCTGAGCAATGCATCACCCAAATCTTGCTCCATGACTTCTCTCGTTTTAACTTTATAACCTTCTTCGTAACCTTCATCTATATCAGGATCAATGGCGCGAATAATGTAACCACTGTATTCATCAACCCATGAATCTCCGTCATCACTCTTTTTTCCACAATCTTTAATTATTTCATCCATTATTCTCATATAGTTGTTGGGGTTTTCTGTCCAACAAACAGCTAATTTATACATAAAAGATGGAAGCAATTTTACTCCTGTTTTGACGCAATATCTCCAATGTAATCCGTCTTCTGTTGTGGATTCATCTGGGTTAGGTTCTCTCGTAAAACGAATGGCGAACCTTACAAGGTAATTATTTTTATTTGTTATATTTGATTGTCCCAAAATGAGGTCTCTAAGCTTTACATAAGGAGATGCAACAATGTCTTTTTCAAAATCATCATTTCCAACACCAAGTTTAAATTGTTCCGCATTATATTTAAAAATTCTCGAATGATGTATGTTGTGAAGTTTTTCTATTATGCTAATATCATAGTCGTAGTTTTTAGTCAACAACTCCAGCAATTTTTCTTTAGACATGTCATACTTTTTATCAAATTGATTAATAATTTCCTTTAATGCATTTTCAGTAACATGTCGCTTGTTCATGTCTTGCGTTTCGCAAATAGATTTATATTTCTTGTCAACCTCCATACAGTCTTTTTGGAAATCGCACAACAATCCCTGGTTTGATGTAACAGTTTTTTCATCAATTGTCTTGTCCGGTTGCCATTTATTATGAACGCGTTTGAAATAAAGCAACTTGTCTTGAGCCAAATCATAAAGAATGGCAAAATCTCCATCAACAACTCGTTTCATACCGGTAATTAATGTCTCCGCCATATATGGTGCATCATCTGGTCTAATCTTATTTTTGCTAATTAATTTTTGAATAAGGAACTCGTTAAATGCTGCAGGTTCCATGGCTATTTGTTCCTTTTGATAATCATCCAAAATGCCATAAGTGGTGTCGTCATATTTTTTATCAAAGTATGTTAACTTGTCGTTATCCGCCGCAATTTCTTCAAGAGTTTTGTACTGTTTTGATATAACAATGTTAATGCACTTATTATCTTTTTCCTCTTCTTTAATGGCTTCATCAAGTTTATTTTTTTCTTTTTCAATGTTTTCAATAATAGAGTTGATATTTTCGGGCATCATGGTTCCAATGTTTGCCAAAGCTAGTGCGTTATTGTAAATATTTGAATAATCAGTATTAATCATTTTCCATAAGAGCTCAGAGCTTGTTAGGGTTAAATCGCTCTGATCATAGTCGTAACTTCTTAAAACTTCATTAGAATTTTTTCTATCAGTTAATAATGATACAACACTTCTATCATTGGGTTTAAGACTAATATTCATTGCCTTTTTCTTTATAGCTGAAAATTCCTTTTCTTTCTCTTTAAATGATTTATAATATTCAGAAATCTTTTCTTGTAAAAATAGATTCATCTCTTTGTATTGCATAAATGTCAAATCGTCAGTATAAACTAAAAATGGTTCCAAATATCCAACAATATCATGGAGAGAAAGCCGGCCATGAATATATTTTTTCATTAAACTGAAAAGAACGCGCGTTTTTGGTACGATTTTCTGTATAAATTTTTTGTATATTTCAAGATTTGTCATTTTCTCTCCACTTTCACTATTTGATAAAACATAATTTTTAATACTATTCATAAATTTTCTCTCTCCATCCTCTTTCGCGATTGCTTCATCTTCAGATTCCAAGTTGCTGACAGCAACTTTATTGACGCGAGTATTATCATTTAACAATTGCCAGTAATTAATAAATGTGTTATTCAGGTTGGCTTTTTCATATATGCTTGTTGCTGGGAGATTAATGCGAGAGAAACGAACTGCTGGTTCTGGGAGAGTTAAAATGGATTTTATCTCTAAAACATCAGGCTGAGTAATATTTACCCGATGAGAAATCATTTTTTTGCCAGTTATTTGTGTTGCATCAAGCCGATTTACACCCAAGTTATAACGCTGTATGACAAATTTTTTAGTCTTAACAATGTCATTTTGAACGATAGAAGAACTAAAATCATCCAAGTTGTCTATAATTGCGCTTATATCATTTGCAATTGAAATGCTGTTAATAACATCAAATGTTGATTCTGAGTTTGTTTCATTAAAAGGAGTTAAATATGGATTTAATTCAGATATTAAATTGAAATACTTGTTTTGCTCAGATGGCGTGTCATTTGATTTATAACGGTCAAAGATGTTTTTCATTTCTGCTATGTTTTCATCAATAGAAAGTGGGACAATGTCAACAAAATCCTCGGCGTCTTCTTTTGAGCTAATATTATAAACCTTTTTAACATTTTTTGCAACAGGCAATAACCAAAACAATAATGTTTTAAATGACATTAAGTTTGTGGCTAGTGGTTTCCAGTTAACAGTTTTAATAATAGGTCCAATAACATTACCATTTTCGTCTAAATTAGAAAATTCAACTCGCAGCTGTTTAAATCTTTCAATCATGGTGTGAATATTGTTTAAAACCGAACTGGTTCTCTGTGTGTTTGGAATATTAGACAACAATTCATTTAATAAGTCATCAGTTTGTGAGTAAATGTTATATCGCTGTTGGTTTTCCTCAACATCAATCATTTGCGTAATAGCAGACAACTCTTGACCAATTTTAATTTCATCCGCACGAACAAAGAATTCGCGCACAGTGTCTTTAATATCCTTTGCCGGTAAATTATATAACGTCTCTCTGTTCTCTATTGCAACATCTTCTTCCAAGTCTTGAATTGGTTGAATAGTTTCATCTGATTCTTCGGAAAGCTTGGGTTTCTCTTCTGCGCGAATCTTTTCAGGTTTTTCTCTAATTGTTATCGTTTCAATAGGCAAATCTTCTGGCAAACCTTTGTAACCAAAATTTATATATAATGTGTCTCCTTCTGGATAAGATTTAAGTTCAATCATATCTTCTTCCAAATTTGTTATTTCTCCTGTAATAATAACTGGTGCATCTCCACCAAAAAGAATATCAACCCATGTTCCGAGCAATAAATTGTTTTGTCTAGCATATCCACTATTTTCGTTGCGGTCAATTAAAGCTATAGATGTAATGGATCCGTCGCCCAATATTCCATCTGCACTAATTTTTAATCTTAAACTAGTTAAATCGTCTACATTTACCAATTTAATAGAATTCTTGTCTATATACTCAATAATAAATGTCTTATCATTCAAAATCTTGTTTTGTGGGGCTTCAAAACGGACAACATCAGATAATTGTAGATCAATGGTTTGTTTTTCTGGCGTTGATGGTTTTAAAGAGACTTCTTCTACACTTTGCGATGATGACATATTGTTCCTATATTTATAGTAGAAATTTTTATCATTATGATTACCGAAATGAAAAACATTTTAATATCAGTTTAAAGATATATTACAATATATTTTATTGCAATATGTCTACAGCAGTTTATAAGTTGGGCAATATTCCTGGATTTAAGAATATGCTACTAAATGAATCAACAAGTGATTCGTCTAATGTAACAAAATTTAATAGGGCTTCTTATGTTACTAAAAACGGCAATAAATATAGCATTATTCGTTATGACAAGGAAATGTTGGCAGTTGATTTAATTCCCACAGTGGGTCTTTTGAGGTCTCTAGTTGTTGATGCTGCAAATCATGTTGTAAGTTTTTCTCCCCCTAAATCATTTCCTTATAGCACTTTTATTGGAAATAATCCGGAGAGAAATTGTGATATTGTTGCTGAGGAATTTGTTGAGGGTACTATGATAAACGTGTTTTGGGACAAGAGTTCTGGTCTCTCTGGATCGTGGGAATTTGCAACTCGTAATACAGTTGGTGGGGAGGTTAGCTTCTACAAGAAGAATGCCAAGACTTTTCGTGCAATGTTTTTGGAAGCGGCTCAAAACAATGGTTTTAATTTGAACATGTTAAACCCTATGTATTGTTACAGCTTTGTTTTACAGCATCCAGACAATCGTATTGTAGTTCCATTCAAGGACACTCAATTGTACTTGGTTGAAGTTTATGAGATTGTAAATACTGCAGATGGAACTGTAAATGTTTTCTCACATGATTTAAATATTGTTAAAAGCTACGACGGCTGGTCTAATGTATCCATTAAGTTTCCTCAAGTTTATGAAAATTGGTCAACATATGATGATTTGAAAAGCAAGTATGCTAGTATGAATACATCATACGAAACGCTTGGAGTTGTTATTAAAAATAAGAAGACCTTGGAGAGAACCAAGTTGAGAAACCCAGTATACGAGTATGTTAGACATTTGCGGGGAAATCAACCCAAAAATCAATATCAATATTTGACATTGAGGAGAGAGGGAAAGGTGGGAGATTTTTTAAATTATTATCCTGAGAATAAAAAGGATTTTTCTTATTTTCGCGACAAAATGCACGAGTTTACCTTTGCTCTGTATCAAAATTACATTAGTTGTTACATAAAAAAAGAAAAACCTTTGAAAGAATTTCCAGACCATTTTAGAACACACATGTTTCACTTGCATAAGATGTTTGTAGATGAGTTAAAGCCAAATAATCAGTATGTTAATAACACTGTTGTAATAAAGTATGTTAATAGTTTGCATCCCTCTTTGCAAATGTATTCAATGAATGCTTGTTTGAGAAAGAGACATGTTGACTTTGTCAAGGTGGATTCAACAACGGATTAAAATAACTCATTAAAAAATTGAAAATTTTTTCAGAACATTACTTATCTCAAACCCAACCCCAGATCCATTACTAAAATGCCCACAATAACTAGGTTTCCTCCAGAACCCAATGGGTACCTGCACATTGGTCATTGTAAATCATTGTTGATAAATTACGGCGAAGAGAATTTGTGTCATTTAAGATTAGATGACACAAATCCATCCACTGAACGCGAACTTTTTGTAAATGAAATAATCTGCGATATGAGTTGGCTTGGTTATGACCCCGGAGTCATTACCTATACGTCAGACTATTTTGATAAATTATTTGATTTTGCTTGCGTTTTGATTAAAAACGGATATGCGTATGTTGACTTTTCCGCACCAGATGTAATTAAAGAGGAACGACGCAATGGAACTGAAAATATATACAGAAGTATGTGTCCGGACACTCATTTAATGGAGTTTGAAAATATGAAGAACAAAAAATATGCTTGTGGTGAAGCCGTTCTTCGTTTAAAAATAGACATGTCTAATAACAATTATACGTTAAGAGACCCAATTGCATATAGAATAAATTATTCTCCTCATTTCAAAACTGGTGAAACTTGGTGTATATATCCATCTTATGATTATAGCCATGGGATAGTAGACGCGCTTGAAAATGTAACTACTTCATATTGCACAGAAGAGTTCTACATTCGGCGCGATTTATATTATTGGAGTGTAACCACTTTAAATAGCTTAGGATGTGCATTATCTCCTGCAAATGTGCACGAGTTTGGAAAACTTACAGTTGAGAACAACACTTTGTCCAAAAGAAATATTAAAAAATTAATTGATGATGGTGAGGTATCCGGTTACGACGATCCACGGTTGCTTACTGTGAGAGGTATGCGCAATCGCGGATATACGCCAGAAATAATTAAAGACATTGCAAAATGTTCAGGTCTTGGCAAGGTAAAAACTGTTGTGTCTATGAAACTAGTCCATCATTTGCTTATTGCTCATTACAATCCCATTGCTATTAGATGTTTTGCGGTTATAAACCCCATAAAATGCGTGATTACAAATCTGGACGAAGAAAAAATTTGCAATCATCCACACATTCCGAATAAACCCGAGTTTTGTCACACTACGACAATAAATAAAGAAATTTATATAGAAAACGACGACTTTAAACTGGAACATGACGATGACTACTATCGTCTGTCGCCGATAAATAAAATGGTTCGGCTGAAGTTCTATGATATTGTCAAATATGAAGGCATTGTAGACAATGTTGTGTATGTATCTGCGTGCAATTTGAAAAAGGACAAATCCGTTAAATCAACAATTCATTGGCTCTCTGTAAATCACGCTGTTCCAGCAAAATTTGTATTCATAGATAGTGAAAATCCACTAATAAAAAACATTCATGCCGGATTTGTTGAAAGTTATGTATTGGAGTGCGGCGATGACTATGTATTTGAATTTGAAAGAATTGGGTATTTTAAGTTGTTGCATAAAGACGAAATTGGCGTTCCACACTATCTTTGCATTGTATATTTGAAATAATTCTTAAAAATATATAATTACTGTAAAAACTTTATATATTGTATTTTTTTTACACCTTTTTTCATTTCAAACGCCGATTTTTGTTGGCATAAAAATCAAAAAAATGATAAAAAAATTGATTAAAAAATTGATTAAAAAATTTGATTAAAAAGAAATTATTACAAAACGTTTAAAATGCAGGAGGAAGTACAAACAGTAGGAGTAGATAAGAAGTTTGTTTTATTGCATGAATTTAATACTAAAGAAAATGAATCTTTTGTATATTTTATACAATATACAGGTAATGAAAAAACTCTAACTTCATTTGCCAACTTTATATCAAAGGCGAACTATGATAATATGGATGGCGGTGAATATGTAAAATTTGAAATTGATACTAAAAATTTGGTTTCAGAAAATACAGCAGATGAAATGATAAAGTGCAATTTTGGATCATATAGTTATATGTTTTCTAAACTTACTGGTAAAATGGTAGATCCATTTTATGGAGATTCTTCTGAAGATATGGAGGGAGATGAAATAGCCACACTATTAAATGATGAGTTTTTTGGAAATAGAATTACAAAACTATTTGTTGAACCATAATAATTCATAATCATCATCAAAGTTTGGTATCATAATTATTATAATATAATCGGCGTTTGAAATGAAAAAAGGTGTAAATGAAAAAATTATAAAGAATTTTTTCATTTGGCACAACCTTTTAAGCCCACGTGGCGATTTTCGCTTTGCTTAAAGGTGGTTAAAATTTGTCTTGAATCTTCTTGTAAACTGAGATGGCATCAGCAATGCACTCCTTTAGGTTCTGTTTAATCGCCATTTTTTCTAGTTCCTCCTTATACGCAATGCGAACAATGCTATCAAGATCGTGTGGGTGCATTTTCTTGAAACCACAGTAAGAAAGCGACTTTGTACCCTCATAAAACTTGGAATACAAGAAATACTCAAGAACCTTGCCAATTGTGTAATCTTCATTTACCAAGGTAACATCATAAGAATTTGGCATTGTGTTATCGGATGGAGAAATCTTAAGTTCATCTGTGTCAATATCAATGTTCAATGCGTCCAACTTTTCAATCAAAATGTCACAAGCCTTTCTAACAATTTCCTGATTCGTAAACATCCCAATTGTTTGAATTGTGAAATCAAAGCTATCACGCTTCACAACTCTCTGACCGTCAAGAAGTTTCCAATTCTTGGTTTCAAACACAATTTCATCCTTTGACATTCCTCGGTCCTTCCATTCTTGAGCCTTTTTAGCAAGCTCTTTCTCAATTGCCTCATCATCTTGTGTAAACCCGTAAGTGCAAGTTGAAACTACATTAAACATTCCATCTTGTTTTGCGGTTCCAATGGAGAATTCGCAACTAAACTGCAATTTTTCTCCTGGGATCTCATCAGAAATCTTGGGTCTGAGTCTGGCAAAATCAATATAATACCCAGTTAAACTATTTGGTGGAAAGATTTTCTTTTGGTCTGCTTCCGTCAAATATTGATTTGTTGTAACATTCTTGATTTTAAAATGCTCTGTAGTCACAAACATAATAGTATCTGTAAGATTCTCAACATTTACTTCAACAATATAATTTTGCAGAGGCATTTTCAAGTCATTAATGTGAATTGGGATGCAGCTTAGCCGTTGTTTAAGAATCTCATTATTCAGTCGTGAAGTATTTACAAGAATGTTACACTTATTTTCCTCATTGGGAGTAGTTCTAAATACAACGCAAGGAATATCGGACAAAATTGTTCTGCGAAGTCCATTTGCCACACTGACATTTACATCTCTTAGCGTGAAACTAAGAGTATCACCATCCTCTGTTGATTTTTCAATGCGCGGGTTCATTTTATCTATATTAAACAAATAATATTTAATATTGTTAATCAATTTTTTATTAAATGAGTTAAAATAATATTTCAATAACCTTAATATAGAATAATGAGTTCAATTCTCTATTACAGCAACTTTTGCGAGCATTCAAAAAAATTGTTGCAAGCTCTTTCAAAAAGCCAAGTAAGTAAGGATTTGCATTTTATTTGCATTGATAAAAGAACTAAAGGTCCTGACAATAAAATTTATATAGTTTTAGAAAACGGTCAAAAAATTATTATGCCTGAAAATGTAACAAATGTTCCAGCATTATTGTTGTTAAATCAGAATTACGCAGTTCTTTACGGAGACGCAATATACAATCATTTAAAACCCAAGCAAGAAGTTATTACCCGCCAAGCAACAAGCAATAATATGGAGCCTATGGCATTTTCTTTAGGAGGAGGTTCTATAGCATCCGACCAATATAGTTTTTTAGACATGGATTCTGAAGAATTAAATACAAAAGGAAATGGAGGAATGAGACAAATGCATAACTATGTTCCATTGAATTATACCGATAAAATAAGCACACCAACAGATGAACACGATTATAAACAAGGTAGAAGTGGTGGAAATCAAGAAATGACAATTGAGAAATTACAGCAAATGCGGGAACAAGAGCTATCTAGTTTGTCTATGAAAAAGTAAAAATTATCTTCGGAAAATAACTTAAAAACTATAAAATAATAAATTACAGATATAAAGAAATGGCAACTCAATCGTCAACAATATTAACAGCATTTAACGATCATTTTATGGAATTTGTAAATGATATTATTAGCGTTTTTCCAGACGACCCAGATATTTTGAGCGCTAAGAATTCTTTTACATTAATTAGAAAAGCAAATCCAAAGATGATTATTAAGATATGGCATAAATATGTTGTGGAGAAATACGAAGCTGTAATTGATTCAGGAGACATTAGTTTTTTTATTACTAAGGATTACAAAGACGATTTAACAAATGCTGAAAATTCGGAGAAAATTACGGAAGCTATTGATAGATTAAGAAATCCAGTAAAGTTGATGATGCCAGAAGACCAGCAAAAGGTTATGAAATATATTCAAAATTTGAAGAAGCTATCAACAATTTATCAAACCATTGGTTAAAAATGGACACATAATATATTTTCCTGATATTTTCCTGATATTTTCCTGATATTTTCCTGATATTTTATTATAATTTTAATATTTATATCTTTAGTTTAGTTTGATTTAAAAAAATAAATTTATATCAAACATATAAATAATGAGCGAAGAACAACGAGAAATCCCCGAGGAATTTACCAAAATTATGAAAGATTTTGTATCAGACATTTCAATTACATTCCCTGAATATCAACCTATTATTGATAAATGGTGGAAACCTAAGAGTTTTGATGATATAGAAGATGAAGATGCCAAAACTCAAGCACTTGTAACAGATGCGCAAGAAAAGATTCGTTACTTATTTAATCATTGCATCGGGGTTTATCCCGAAAGATTCTTTGACATTTTGTACCAAAAGGTTGAGATATTTGACAATGAATCTTCTATGAATACCGAATTTTTGCCCGGCATCAGTTTTAAATACCTGTGGCAGTGCGATATTAGCGATAAAACTAGAGAGACTATCTGGAAGTATTTGCAAATGGTGTTAATTTGCATTATTGGAAGCGTTGATAATAAGGAAGCATTTGGAGATACTTCAAAGTTGTTTGAAGCAATTAATGAGGAAGAATTTAAGGGAAAGTTGGAAAAGACATTGGAAGGGATGCAAGGTCTTTTTGAAAACTTGGGTAAGACACCTGGAGAAGGGGAAGAAAACGGAGAGAGCGAACCAAGCATAAATTTACCTTCAGCTGATGATATTCATGGACATATTAACGGCATGTTAGGTGGAAAGTTGGGTGATTTGGCGAGAGAAATTGCAGAAGAAACAACGCAAAACTTGAATATAGATATGGAAGGTGTTACGGACGCCAAGGATGTATTTCAAAAGTTGTTCAGTAATCCTGGAAAATTGATGAGCATGGTTAAGAATGTGAGCGATAAATTGGACCAAAAAATGCGTTCTGGAGATATTAACAAGAACGAGTTAATGACTGAAGCCAGTGAAATGTTGAATAAAATGAAGAATATGCCTGGAATGCCAAATATTCAAGAGTTGTTAGGCAAAATGGGAATGGGTGGTGCTGGTGGAGGCATGCCAGATTTGGCTGATTTGGCAGGTCTTGCCGGAATGGCTGGATTAGGAAGAAATACAAAACTAGATACAAATGCAATGCAGCAGAGAATGGATAAATTGACTAAGCAACAAGCAATGAAAGAGAGAATGAGAAAGAACATGGAAGCCAAACAAATTGCCAAGTTGGCTGCTGAGGCTAATGCGGCGGCAAGTCAATCTCAAAAACCAGCTATTACAGACGAAGAGTTGTTTGCGATTTTCTCAACTGGTGAGACTGTAGAGAGAACTCCTCGTGGAACAACGCCTAGTGGAGATAATGTAGGAAAGAAGAAAAAGAAGAAGGGTGGCAAATAACAGAATACCAAAAGAATAAAAACAGAATAACAAAATAACAGAATAACAAAATAACTTACAGAAATTTTTTTATTATTTAACGCTTTTTTGTTAAAAAATTGTGAAACAGGAGATAAAGTGCGACGAATAAAGCAGTAAATCCTTCTACATAATTCTGAAGAATGTTCATGCGAATAAAATAGATATCATGTCCATTTTTATGCAGGGTTTCAATATAGTAAAACCGAATTGCAATTAGTATTCTACCAATAAAAAATAATAATAACGGAAAAACAAAGTAAATATTGCAATCTGCCAATATCACGCTGAATAAAAATAAATACAACATGCCTTTTAATATGGGACCTAAACCTCTGAAATCTGGGTTTCCATTATCATCTTGAAAAATTCCAGTGTAGTATTTGCCTTGTTCTTTTTTTTTCTTATCTAAACTGTTACGATCTTTTTGAAGTTGTTCATCCATTTTATATACCATTTTATATACTATTATAATACTATATAAAAATATAAAGACCACGCTTACTTCTTCTTAAATAAAATATACAAAATTGCAATAAATGCTAAAACAGCTCCCGCTACATTATCATGAACCGTCGTAAGAAGAAATTTTGAATCTTCGCCTTTCCCAGCTAATGTGTTAACATAATAAAAACGAATACCATTTAGTATACATCCTAACATATAACACAATAACGCATACACAGTGTATTTGTAGTTTTTAAGTATAGCGTAATAAATTGCCGCAGACAAAAATATATATTTTGTTATTATTGGTACAAGCCCAAAATCAGGATTTCCTCTGGCAGTGGCAAATGGTCCGGTGTAAAACGTTCCATTATCAATTTTATATGCTTTCAATTTCTCCCAATCTTTCTCTGATTCTCCGTAAAGAGGAACATTATTTTTATAGTCGGTTTTATTTTGGTTTTGATTTTTAGTCGTTGAATTCATTTATATACTATATATATACTATATATATACTAAAAATAATATAATTACAAAAACGCGATTATATTATTAAATTTATAACTTCTTAGTCCAGGTGTATGATAATAAATACAATCCAACAAATGCATATATACCACCCTCAACCGCCTCTTCAACAACATTCATGTCAATAAAAAATTCATCCGAACCATTCTTAATTAGAGTGTTTACATAATAAAAGCGAATAGCATTTAATACTTTTCCAACTGCACCAATAAGTAATATATAACCAGAGTAAAATATGTTTTTGGATAAAATGATGAACAAAATATATATGTAAAACAAGCCTTTCAATGCTGGACCCAACCCTTTAAAATCCGGGTTTCCATCTTTATCCGCAAAAAATCCAGTATAAACTTTTCGGTTCTCTCCTTTTAGAACATCTGAAATATTGGACATTATTTATATATTAGCTTTCCAAAAAAATATTACTTTTTCATAAATAAAATATATAATATCGCAATAACGGACATCATAGCATTAAATACGTTCTGATAAACAATATAATTTAAATAATCGGCGTCGGATCGGCCTTCGCTAAAAGGGTTCACATAATAGAAACGAATTCCATTAATTATTGATCCCACTGCAAAAAATGTAATAAAGTATGTAGCATACTTGTATTTTTGAGTTAACAATAAATATAATCCGAACAAGGGAACAATTCCTTCTAAAATATATCCATAATATCTTATATTGGGATTTCCATAACCGTCGTCAAGGATTCCGCGATAAATTTTTCTATTTGCTTTTGTCAATCTCACCTCAGCGGTTTCAGTTGGTTGATAGTAAGGGTCATTTTTATCAGCAACAGTAGTATTCATTATATATTACAACAACAAATAAATTTTTGATATAGCTCTCTAAAAAGATAAAAAGATAAAAAGATAAAAAGATAAAAAGATAAAAAAGAAAAATTTAAGTAACCCTATATATATAATGACGACGACATTTTGGTCAAATGATCCAAGAATTCTATTTAATAAAGACTATGTTTTTCAAATATGGCCGACATCAAACATGACATATGAAGAGAAGTTAAACGCGATTACTCGGCTAGTAATAATAATGACAATTTTAGGATATATTGCAACTATGTCAACGAATATGATTTTAGTCGGTTTTACAACATTTGTAATTATTTTTGCACTTTATAAATTAAGAAAACCAAAAGTTACAAAGGACACATTGAATGAGTCTAAAGAAGGATTTAGTGGAATTGATATTAAAAACCAGGAGGGCAAAATTATTACGCCCGATACATTACAAACTTATTTAAAATCAGACTTTACGCCTGTAAATAAAAAGAACCCACTTGGCAATGTCTTGCTTACTGAAATAATGGACAATCCAACTAGAAAATCAGCGCCACCATCATTTAACACCGAGGTTTATGAAGACATTAATGTATCCACTAAAAAAATGGTTCAAAGCTTGAACCCTGGAATTAAAAATACAAACAAACAATTGTATGGAGATTTAGGAGAACAATTTGAATTTGACCAATCGCAATGGTCTTTTTACTCAACCCCCAACACAAAGATTCCCAATGACCAAGGAGCGTTTGCTAATTATTTATATGGTGACATGCCCAGTTGCCGAGATGGTGATGCTTTTGCTTGCATACAAGATAATATTAGATACAATTTGTACTAATAAATTAGAAATTAGAAATTAGAACCATTAAGACAATCAAAAAATTTATATCACGACGAATATAAACAAATAATACTTTTCTTTAGTAAAAAAATAAAAGTATTATATATAAATGGCGTTTGTCACTGATTATACCTTTGATAACATGAGTAGAATTGGAAATGATACATGCTTCCAAGACCAGGAAACACTTCAAAATATTAGCTCATGCAATTATTTATTGCAAAACTATTTTGCCAACGATTGCACTATGACAAAACCTATTGCTTTAGCCACTTCTCAGCCATGTGTTTTTTACAATGGCCCTAGCTCAGTTGGCTCCGGAGGATGTGTTGTTGACGACAGTTCCAAATTATTGTTAGGCGGAATTCAAACCCATCCAAAGTGCAGAATTGATTTATTCCAGCGTCCTTTTGCCACTGTCCCATATTTAGGTCGTGGTTCAGTTGACCCCGTATTGGAGGCGCAAATTCAACAAGGTGAACTTTTGACAAACAAACGCAGCGTTAATAAGCTCGCGGAAAAGAGCTATATCAAATACCAAAGCACACCCTTGTTGCCAAGCGTTCAAGACCGGGTCACCAATCCCGCGTATTGCGTTGAGGGCGTTGCTTCTGAGGGCTGGATAAGAGGAGGGGTTCCTTCTCGCGAATTAACTAGAGATCGCGATTATTATGCGAATCACACCTCTACTCAATATGTTTAAAACCAAAACCATATAAAATTAATCTTATATAAACCCTATATGTATAATTCACAATTTATTTCTACATATAGCTACTATGATTCTAATTTAAGAAACAAATTTCATTCAGGAGATAACATAAACTTGGACGATGTTAAAGAATTTGAAGAATTATCTGAAATAATATACCAAGCGGATTTATTGAGAGCATTTGGGTTTACTGTAGAGGATTTGGAAGCCAAAATAGAATTAGAGGTAAACGCAAAATTAATTCACGAACTGTATAGTCAAATTAATGTCCACTCTAGTTTTGCAGAATGCATAGAAAAAGCAAAAAATAAACACTTGTGCGAAGATTTAGAATTCGGGTTTATTGCATTATTTTCTTATGATTATTTTTTCTTAACACATAAATGCATTTGTGAGTACTTGACTAATGGGAATATTGCAGAAAAATCTATTGAAAATCTTAAAAGAGCGTTGCAACAATAATTGACATAATAAAGACTAAGAATGTGAAAGAATGTAAAAATAATTCTATAAGTTAATATATAATATGGCATCTACACGAAACATAAATACTGTTGGAAACTATAATTTAGAGCAAAGACAATTCAAACAATCCGAGGTATATACATTGTACCCCAACTCGCAATATGGGGCGGCATACGATACAAAGCTCCCCGGAAATGGTGTAAATCCCGCACAAATCCCGTGGAATCAATTGTCATACAATGCGCCCGACATTGAATCATTTTTGTTTGGAATTAACTCAACAAATTTGGTTAACCCAGCGGGACCCTTGAGGCCTGAATTAAAAAGTTTGCAAACTGCAAATTTCTTTGAAAAAACTCCGACATTAATGCCGGAACCTCTTGCAGTTGAAAAAAATCAACGTCCTTTTCCAACTCCTAATTAAAATACTTTGGAGTTGTTGTATTTTTATTATAATAAGTTAATAAGTACAAATTTATATTTATTAACTTATTATAATAAAATAGAATAATGTCAAATTATAGCAATTATTTAGAGGCTAGAAGATGTTGTAATATAGGAAAAAGAGAAACTGAAATAGTTAGAGGCCCCCAAGGAATTCAGGGGCCTACTGGTGCTACTGGTGCTCAAGGTATTCCTGGAACAGCGACAAATACAGGAGCGACTGGTTCCACAGGCTTTACAGGACCAACCGGTTCAACCGGACCACAGGGGTTACCTGGAACGGCATCTGGCACTGGCGCTACAGGACCAACAGGAAGCACAGGTCCTACAGGAGCAACTGGTCCTACAGGAGCAACCGGGCCTACAGGATCAACCGGGTCTACGGGATCAACAGGTCCTACAGGAGCAACTGGTCCTACAGGATCAACCGGGCCAACGGGAGCTACTGGCCCTACAGGATCAACAGGTCCTACAGGATCAACCGGTCCTACAGGAGCAACCGGTCCTACGGGAGCAACCGGTCCTACAGGATCAACAGGTCCTACAGGATCAACCGGGCCAACGGGAGCAACAGGTCCTACAGGATCAACCGGGTCTACGGGATCAACAGGTCCTACAGGATCAACAGGTCCTACAGGATCAACCGGGCCAACGGGAGCTACTGGCCCTACAGGATCAACAGGTCCTACAGGATCAACAGGTCCTACAGGAGCAACCGGGCCAACGGGAGCAACCGGCCCGACGGGTGCTACAGGAGCAACAGGTCCCCCAGGACTTGCTACAAACACCGGAGCCACCGGACCTACAGGACCAGCAGGTACTTTTTTGGGCACAAATAACTTTTATCTATATAAAACTGGACCTTCAACTGCCACGGCCAGTGTTATTTACACAGATGGAACTAATGGTATAAACATTTGTCCTGGTGTACCAGCAACCAACCCTTACAGAGCACTTCAATTAACGGGTAGTTCATCAATAGAACAAGTATTTCGAAGAACTGATTCAGACATTGAAAATAGAAACTGGAATATAGTTGTTGATGGATATGGGACAAGTGGAAGTAAACTTTATTTTCGCGTGTTATCTAACGCCGGCATTGGTGGAAATGTACCATTTACTCTGATTGCTGGTAATGATTCCACTACTGGAGCGCCGAATGGAACAAATTATGCAAGATTTACTGGTCCTGCAACAGATAATGGAATTCGTGTTGGCATTGGCAATGAAGATCCAGATTGTCCTTTCGGGATAACGAATGTAAATGGGATTACTACTGGAAGTTTAGTTGTTCATATAACGAGACCAGTAGCATCAGATAACTTATTAGTGTATGCATCAGATTCATATTCACCAAATGCCGCTGCTGCAACAATGAAACTGGGTATGATAAGTTCAACAGGTCGTTCTATAAATGCTACGGGTACAATTAATGCATTGGGAGCAGATTATGCTGAATACATTCTACATTCATCAAGTTTATCTGGCAAAAAATTAAATAAAGGAGAAATTTGTGGCATAGACCGCGACGGAAACTTAACAAATATTTATGCGGATGTAATTCGTTTTGTTGTCGTCTCTACAAATCCTTCTATTGTGGGAGGAGACACTTGGAATTCTTCTACAAATAATTTTGAACCAATTTCACCAGGACCAGATGTTGAAGAACCAAGCATAATTGCGTGTTGTGGGCGCGTGCCAATAAATAAATATCAACTTTATTATCCAAATGGGAACTATAAAACTCCCATAAATTGTTACATAGTCCCTATAAGTAAAACCAACGCGATATCGGCTGGTTACATTCCGTATGTTTCTGATGATTCGGGGTTAACTGATTATAATGTATGTGGACTAATAAAAAAACAAGATGAATTATCTTTAAGTGAATATATAAATTCTATAGGTATGATATTTTCAATAAATCAAACCACCGGTAATCCCAATATCATTGTTAAAATTGTATAGAAATAAACGATGATAAAAACTATAAATTTGTAAAGCTTTGTTTTATTCATTTAGGTTCCACGGCTGGTATTTGCGCTTGATGTAAAGGTGCAAAAAAGAGAAAGGCTTGGTATATTAAATTTTTCTTTCCGGAAATGTAATTATTATATTATCACATAGTAATATAATAATGTCAAGCTATACAAGCAACTATACAAATTATTTAGGAGCAAGAAGATGTTGCGAATTGCAAAGCGCTGGATTAGCTGGTCCAATTGGTCCTCAAGGTATTCCAGGAACAAGAGGCTCGTCCGGTGTAACAGGATTCACTGGACCTCAAGGTCCAACTGGAAGAAGTTGCAGAGGACCCACAGGACCGAAATCATTTATTATTGACCATCCTTTAAATCCCGAAAAATACTTGGTTCATGCCTGTTTAGAAGGACCAGAAGCCGGTGTTTATTATAGAGGAAAGGGTGAAATTATAAATGACGAATCCGTTACAATCAAGTTGCCAGATTATGTTTTAAAATTGGCTAGCAACTTTACAATTCAAGTAACTTCTATTTACTCAAAAGAGAGAAATGAACCAAATTTATTACAAGTCTCGGATGTTGAAAACAATGAATTTAAGGTATATGGCAAAAATGGCAAATTTTATTGGATTGTTTATGGATTGCGAAACGAGATTTTGGTTGAACCAGATAAAGTTTCAATTAATGTAAACGGAGACGGTCCTTACAAATGGTATTAAATAATAACATTAAACAATGACATTAAATAATAACATTAAACAATGACATTAAATAATAACATCAAACAATAACATTAAATAATAACAATAATATATAAAATGTCAAATTCGCAATATTTAGGTTATTTAGGGACACAAAAATGTTGCAATTCTAAGAAAACTGGTCCGCAAGGAGAAATCGGAGTTCAAGGACCAACTGGTCCTAGAGGATTAATTGGTGCTACTGGTCCTAGAGGAATAGAAGGCCCCACTGGATTTAGTTGTACTGGTCCAACTGGACCAAGCAATAAAACATTTATTATTGATCATCCATCAAATGACGACAAATATTTAGTTCATGCTTGTTTAGAAGGTCCCGAAGCAGGCGTTTATTATAGAGGAAAAGCAACCATTGAGAACAATGAGTCTGTTGTAATTAATTTACCCGATTATGTTGCACCACTTGCAACAGAATTAACGGTTGAATTGACGCCACTGCATTCATCAACAAACGCGCCAAGCGTATATGAAACTTCTGAGATTGAAAATAACAGTTTTACTGTTTATGGCAAAAATGGAAGCTTCTATTGGACAGTTTATGGAAAAAAGAATGAAATTTTAACTGAACCAAATAAAAATGATGTAAAGGTTCGCGGAAATGGTCCTTACAAATGGTATTACTAAATTAATAATATAAATACGAATTCATATTATTATATTATAGCCAGATGCTGGAAAATAATGTAACTCTAGTGAGTGCATTTATCGCAAATGCAAATGAAAGAAAAGACAGAAGTACTGCAGATTATATTGCGTATGGAAAAAAACTAATGGCTGTGCCAATAAATAAAATTATTTTTTTTGACGATTCATTAATAAATGATATACCGGATAACTTTTTCAATGATAACAAAACAATTATTATTCCTGTTAAAAAGGAGGATAATTATTTGTATCAACATAAAGAGAAAATAACCGAGTTTCAATTAAATACGACTTGTCCAGAAAAGGATACCCTAGATTACATGATTACAATTTGCAATAAAACAGAACATGTTAGAAATGCAATTTTATTAAATACATTTCAATCCACCCAATTTGTTTGGATTGATTTTGGAATCAATCATGTGTTTAAGGGTAGAACTGACGAAGAATTCAATAATATTATATGCGGATTGATAGAAAAACCATTTGAAAATGTGAGAATTGCAAATATATGGAATCCTGTGCTATATGAAACAAACTGTAAAAATTTCAGAAGTAATATCTATAAAGAAGTTTTGTGGTTTTTTGCTGGAGGGGTTTTTGGAGGAAATTCTCAAGCATTAATAAAATTTGCAGATTTGATGAAGAACCAATGCATAAAAGTAATTGAAGAAAATCACACATTGATGTGGGAAGTTAATGTGTGGTTTCAAGTATATTTAGAAAACAAGGAGCTTTTCTCTCTCTATCATTGCGATCACAATCCATCAATCCTTGAAAATTATTAGATTGTTATACAATATTAGTTGTACGATATGACTCCATCAATATATGTTTTGTCGTATACAGCTATATTGGTAGTTCTATCCCATGAACTATAACTACAAATAACACGATCATCCTCAACGATAAGACCCAAACAATATTCAATGCATTCCTTATTAAATTTGAATGGAGCTGAATAACGCAATAATTTCATATTCTCATCAAAAACTGAAAATATGTGATAATAATGTCGCGGTTGTTCATATGACACTAAATGTCCAACAAACCATATTTCATTTTTATAATTAAATCCATTTGTTGAACCTCTCACATAATTAAAAATCTTTGGCATATCAATTGTTCTTACTAAATTCAGAACTCTAGCAGTTTCATCAATTTTACACAATGTAAGAGGGCTCCATTTATAAACAATATTCAAATCTCCAGATAAATTTGCATAAACCCAATTCTTTTCGCATTCTGAAACATTAAAAGATGGTTTTATTTCAATCGGTTTCAAAACATTATCCTCCTCCATTGGTTCATATTTTCCAACAACAATGCCAATTTTGTTGTCTTTGTGGTAACCAGTTCCTATGAATAAGAGAGAAGAATCTTCTTCTTCGTCATCACTATCAATCTCGCTATCATTATTACAATAACTATTACTATTACTATTACTATTACTATTACTAGATTTATGATTAAAAATTCTCACATCCTCAACTCCAATATATCTTCTATCTTCATATTCAACATCTATCATTCTCTCCTTTTTAATCTTAAACTCCTTGGTTAATTCAAAATATTTATTAATTGTAATAATGTGTTTGTCGCAATCGTGATAATATCCTTGATTGTCTATCTTATAATTAACCAAACGAACATTTAACAAGTATCCATTACCTGTTTTATTTGGAATAATGCAACTAGATGAAGAATTAAAATGCGTGTATTCCTCACCAATTAGATGATTAAGAGAGAACCCAAATTGTATATTTTTTTTAGGCGTTAAAATGTCTTTATAAAATTTCATATTTGAAAAAACATTGTTTGAAATAGTTCCGTCATTTGTGTTATTTAGTACGGTTACAATTTGTTTGTTTGTATTTTGAATTCCATTATAACACGCAAATATAGAATACTCATATTCTAATTTGTAGGTATAAACATCATTTTGTAAAAATAAATATTCGTGCCATTTCAAGTTTTTGTTTAAGATGTCTTTTGCCAAATTGTAAAATGTTAGAGCCAATTTACACTTGCCAACATCTCTGTAGTAATTGATTATTTCATATAAATTCTCAATTCTATCTGGGAAATAATCGTATGCTTCTAGCCAAGTGAAAATAGCGTCTTGCATTTTGCCCATGCGCTTGTATGTGTGTCCTATTCTATATAAACTATACCAAACTTCCTGCTGCCATCCACCTAAATTAATTCTTTTTCTATAATATTCTATAGCTTCTTCATGTTTCCATGAATCAAAGTAAGTATTTGCCAAGTAAAAATGATATCGTTGGCTGTCTGGTTCATCTTCTATTCCTTTAGTTAATAACGCAACATCTCTCTCAAATTTATCACTTTTTGCACCACCATCCCCAATATCATGAATAAATAAAACATCTTTTTCAATGTTAACGTTGCGATTATTTGACGGAGTATTTATGTATTCATGGGTAACACCATAATAGCTGTACATTCCATTGTTTTTAACAATTCTCATATTATGATATAAAAACTCATCAGTTCCTTGTAAAATTGAAAAAGAATCACCGCATAATAACATAGACTTTTCAAATTTATTTACTTTTAAAACCATGTCAGCGTCTAAGAATATAACATAATCAGACATTCCTTCGCAATGTTTTAATGACGCATTTCTTGTGTGCGCAAAGTTTTTAAAAGGTTCAAATACAATTTTTCCAATAATATTTTTTGACTCAAAATATTGTGTAATTACATCAACCGTGTTATCCGTTGAACCAGTATCGCAAATGCAATAACTATCAATAATTCCAATAACAGAATCAAGTAATCTAGTAATAATTTTACTCTCGTTTTTAACAATCATATTCAGACACAAAGTTGGTAGTGCTTTTTTTTCAGTCAAGGTTATTTCCATTGAATAATATTAATTGCGGATTGATTTTAAGTATTATTTTTGAGTATTATTTTGAGGATTATAAAAAATATATTTAATTGGCATTTTCAAATAAAAAATATCATCTAATAATAGTATTATGTCTTTTACTAGATTTCACGATGACCCTTGTAGAGTAGCAAAACAATTACAGCAATCAACAGATGTTGGTAGGTGGATTTTAAATGTTCCAGGAAATGGCGACAAACCTGCATACATGGCAGACCCTCAAATAAGGATTCAAACTTGGGGAGGCAATTTAATGACCAATTGTGTTGATTTAGAAAGTGAATTGCGTGGCGTTAATAGACGCGCGAGCAAAGACTGTTTAGGAAAAGATGAATATCAGAGATATAGTGTTCCAACCCAAAAAATATCTTATCCTAGCAATTCTGCTCTTTATACTGAAGAATCTAGAACTATTATGCCTGCGTGGACCGCTCGTGACTTGGAACAAGTTAATTGGTATGACCTACCTTTAAATCCCCAGGAAAACACTTGCATGCCATTCCAAAACAATTTAAGCACACGAATTTTAGAAAAAGACAATTTTGTTGCACAAATCCATTGCTTTCCAGATGGCCCAGAATATCTTATTCCCGAGTCATTACCAGTAAATCAAGGTAAGCGTTCTTTGTCGTACCCATCAGGTCCAGGAATATGCACGCACGAAAATTCGTGTGAACTTGTTGGCAAATATAATAAATAAAATTTATAAAGTTTATAAAGTATTAGATTTAAAAAATATAATACTGTATATATAATAATGGAGTTTGCAATTCCACTTTTAGCATTAGGAGGACTATATGTAGTTTCAAATCAAGAACAAGACACTCCAAAAACAAAAAGTATAAGAGATAGAAACAGGCAAGAGAGATTTACAAATATGGGCGCCAAGCGCAATTATTTGCCAAATACAAACACTCTTCCTCAAAACTATCCCGTTCCAAACGAAAATCAAATAACAGACACTGTTCAAAAATATGTTAATCCAAATGTAGCTAGTGACAAATACTTTAATCAAAATTCTTACGAAAATAACCAAAATAAGGGTGTCTCTGTTGGAAACAATATTCAACAAGTTTATTCTTTAACTGGCGATTATGTAGCAAAAACAGATTTCAAACATAACAATATGATACCCTTTTACGGTGCAAAAATAAAGGGGCAAGTTTATAACAACAATATGGCTGAAACAATTTTAGACAATATGATTGGAAGTGGGTCTCAGGTTATTAAGAAAATTGAACAGGCTCCTTTATTCAAACCGGAAGATAATGTTCAATGGGCTTTTGGCGCACCAAATAGCAGCGACTTTTATCAGTCTCGTGTGAATCCTGGAATGAAGAACAGCAATATCAAACCATTTGAGTCAGAGTATGTTGGACCAGGTTTAGACCAAGGTTATACCAATCAAGGAAGTGGTGGTTATAACTCTGGCATGGAAGCCAGAAATGCGTGGCTTCCAAAAACGGTTGATGAATTACGCGTTGCAACAAATCCTAAGATGGAATATACATTGGAGAATCATCAAGGTCCGTCTTATTCTCATGTGCAAAATGTGGGCATTCTTGGAAAAGTTGAGAAATACCATCCGGATACTTTCTATATTCAAACTCAAGATCGTTGGCTTACTACAACTGGTCAAGAAAAGGGGCAAATGCTTAGACCCATTGAAGAGGTGCACTCCACAACTCGCGCAACCACAACTCAATCATATACTGGTGTTGCCGGACCTGCCGACAGAGTTGCGAATTATGTTCCCAGTGCTTACGAAGACTCAAAACGCAACGAACTTCCTCAATGCGATGTTGGACCATCCACTGCCATTCGTCGTGGAGACCACACTGATGCAGAAAATTGCTTGAGAAGTCACACAAATTATTCTAATAACCGGTCCACAATGAGACAACCAGACACTATGCGAAGCAGCTTTAGCAGAGCAATTGGTGCTGTTATTGCGCCTATTATGGATGCATTTAACCCAACAAGGAGAGAAGAGTATTCCAATAACTATCGCGTTTATGGTGATGCCGGATCAAATGTTCCCGATAGTTATGTATTAAATCCTCGCGATGTAACAAAAACTACTATTAAGGAAACTACTTTATATACACCTAATTCTTATATTGGCAGACAGGTTGAAGGTGGTGGATATCAAACAAGCAAACAAACACCTATTACTAATCAAAGAGATTCCACAAATTGCAGTTACACTGGTTCCGCTGGAGGAAACTCTGGTGGATGGGGTGATATGAGTTATGAAGCCGCTTATGCTCAAACAAATAACGAGTCTAAGGAAAAATCAGTTGTTAGTAGAACAAATCATGGCAATACCAATATTTACAATGAGCAAATGAATGTTTGTGTTTCTAAAAATGATTGCGACCGCAACAACACTCGCATGTGGGTGCCAACAAATATGCCCCAAATGCCCATGTCAAAAGAAGAATATGGTAAAATCAGAGCCCCACAATATTACAATCAATGCATTGGTTGCGACCGCATTAGCCCTGACATTTTGACAGCATTTAGAGAGAACCCATACACGCATAGCTTGACTGATTCTGTTTAAAAATAAAAATAAAAATAAAAATAAAAATAACATTAACGCAATAAACTTAAAAATTAGATGACATGTATTATTAAGCATGTTATCCAATCTCAATAGAATCTATAATATACCAGCCAACGTTAAACGAATTATTAATAAACCCATATTTTTTGATGTATCATTGAGAGATGGTCTTCAAGGAATACCAAAGCACAGGCAAGAATCTGTGTCTTTAAATGACAAGATTGATGTTTTTCATAGCATCTTGTTCAACTACACCCCAATAAAAGTGGAGATTGGAAGTATTGTGAATCCAAAAATAATGCCTATTATGGCAGATTCTTTAAAACTACACAAATATGCAGAAAAATTTGTTAAAAATGTCGCTAGTTATGACCCAGAATTATACATAGTTGCTCCAAATAAAAAAGGGTTTGATATTGGCATTGAGAATGGAATTAAAAATTTCTCCTTTTTAACTTCAGTTTCAAACAGTTTTCAAAAGAAAAATGTCAATAAAACCATTAAAGAAACAAATAAAGAACTAGAAGAGATATTTACAACTATTAACTCAGCCCCAGACAATGAATTTAAAACAAAGTTGTATATTTCTTGCATAAACGAATGTCCTTTAGAAGGAAAAATAGATAATGATTTAATTGTTCACGAAATTCTAAATTACCACAAGAGTTTCCCTGTAATAGACGAGTATTGTTTGTCAGATACCTGCGGGTCGTTAAAGTTTGACGACTGTAAATATATACTTGATGCGTGTTTGTTTTTTGGCGTGCCTCCAACAAAGATATCTCTGCATTTACATGTGAATAAAGAAAACATAAATGAATTAACAAAAATAATATATCATTCTCTTGATAGTAATATTATTCGTTTTGATGTTTCAGTTTTGGAATCTGGTGGATGTTCAATAACTCTTCCATCTTCAAAACTATTGCCTAACTTATCTTATGAGTTATTTAATAAAATATATTCAAAATATGTTGAACTTCGGGTTCAGGAAGATGTAATGTGAAATACAAAATGCAAACTACAAAATGCAAAATATGATTTTTCGTTAAATATAATATAAAAATTAACCGTGTTATTTTAATTAATGGCATTAAATATACATCAATCAATTATAGACAAATTAAAATACTTTCAGGGAACTCACAAAACTCCCAATATTATATTTCATGGTCAATCCGGTTCTGGAAAAAGGACCATTGTAAATGAGTTTATTAATATGATTTATGATAATGATAAAGAGAGGATAAAGTCATTTGTAATGTATGTAAATTGCGCTCATGGAAAAGGTATTAAATTTATTAGGGAAGAGTTAAAGTTTTTTGCAAAGACGCATATAAACTCTAATGGCGGAGATATTTTTAAGAGCATAGTATTGTTAAATGCTGATAAATTAACAATAGATGCACAATCTGCACTGCGCAGATGCATTGAATTGTTCAGCCACACTACTCGGTTTTTTATTATTGTTGAAGATAAATACAAACTGTTAAAACCAATTTTATCGCGATTCTGTGAAATTTATGTCCCCGAACCCATTTACAACGGAAACGCCATAAATCTTTATAAATTTAATTTAGCAGAAACATTCAAACTTAAGGAAGTAAAAACTCTAAGAGCAGATTGGTTGAAAAAAGAATTAAACAAAGTCGCGTCCAACACAAACTTAAAACATAGTGATTTGCTTCAACTATCAACAAAGTTTTATGAAAAAGGTTATAGTGGACTAGATTTGATACAACTGCTGGAGAAGCCAAATAATATTAAAATTGCTAATATCACAGAAGAAAAACAGTATGAATTATTGTTTGCTTTTAACAAGGTTCGCAAAGAATTTAGAAATGAAAAAATACTAATGATGTTCATTTTGAATTTTTTGTTTTTGAGTTTAGAACACAATTTAGAAAATATTTCGTTTATGTAAAATGGATGATTTTAATGTGTCTAGCTTACATGAATCAAAAAACGAATGGGGTGCAAGATTGCTCACCATCGTAACGCCTCATATTATTGATGGATTGAAGTCTATTTTTGAAGAAGCCGTAAAATTGTGCAGAGACAATAACGAGATGGATAAATACTTGATGACTTTTCAGAATTTTATTACAAGAATTCCAAAATGGAATTCCAATATTATTGAAACGGAGAAGAATCGCATTGTTGAGAGGAGTGGATGTGGATATTTGGAAGATTTAGTTACTTGCGTTCACATTATTCAACTTAAGTTGCTGTCAGCAATTCGTGTCGGACAAAAACAAAAGAAGATTGACATTACCATTCCCAAGCTTGACGATTTTATTCACAAGATTTATATCAATGTTGCTAGAAAGATATACAAGAATGTTTATTTATTTGAGCTAAACATTCCTCCACTACAAACGCAAAAACATCATCGCGAATTGGAAATAATTGTTCAAGAATGCATTTTAAATACGGTGAGAGATAGTATTCCAGTGGAGGCTATTTTGCAAGCATATATGGATGAAACCATTGAGGAACATGTTGTTGAGGAAATTAAAGAGCAAGAAATTGAGGATCCTAATAAGGACGCCAAAAATGACAGTCCCACACAAGTTATTTCCGAGACAAAAGATTCGGAGGTTAACAGCAAGGAGGCCGAGACGCCAAGACAACTTGAATCTGACCCAGTTACTGCTATTTTAGAGCAAAATAAATTGGAAGCAGAACTCGCATTCCCCAGCTTGTCAAATGAAGGAGAGTCATCCTCTTTTGGTTCGTCTTCCAAGTTGTCATTTAGCGATGTTGATTATGCAGCCGATTCGGAAAATAATGTGCAAGTTGTTGATGCTCCCAAGAATTTTGAGAGACTAGATGAAATTAGTGCAATGAGAAATGCTCAAAGAAAAATGGAAGAAGATGAAGACGAGAATGAGAATGTTAGATTGCAAATCTTTGACCAGGATGTTACTCTTGATAGTTTAGATGTTCATAACATTGAATTTCCTGAACTCCGTCTGGAACCAGATTTGTTGTTAGATGATGTTGAAGTTTTAGCTTAGTAGGAAACCAAGATATAAGCCAGACCCTTTTGCGCAGCTACGACCCCTCCTTTAAAATTATGCGTAAAATAAAAAATAAGAATGTAGTCATTTACATTATAAAAATGAATACATTTGTTGTAGCAGGAATAATATCATTTGTTTATTTTGTTGTCAAGTTTATTGAGATGCGCTTTGTGGATAAGGAGAGCAAGCCACTTAAATTTTTAATTCGCGATTCTCTCTTAGTCTATTTTAGCGTAGTTGTTGGTTTATTCGTTGTTGAACAGTTAAAACCTGTGATTCAAGACGGTGGTGACTCAGCCGTTATAAATCCCGCTGTTTTTACTGATAACCCAGGATTTTAAATCCACTTTATCAACAAAGACGTCTTCTAGTTTCGCATCTCTTTTGTTTTTTATATTTATTAGTGCCTTTTTTTGAGTTTTTTCTTGACTTAGTTTTTCTCCTCTTTTTACCACCACTAAGAATACCTTCAAATAAACTATTTTTTACTGCGTTTGATAATGGCAGTAAAGGATATTTATCTCTCTCTCCACTATGTGATGAATCATTATAAAATGCAACCCTTGCATCAGTTGCAGATTCTTCTGCCTGTTTTAAAGCAAGTAATCTTTTATTTTCTGCCTCAATTTCTTCAGGATTTACCAATTCAATTGGTTTGTCTTCTTTATTATAATAATTATAAGACAACCATCCATAAATCCGTGGAAATTCACTTAGTTGCCAGTTATCCGAACGTCTAAGCGTATTAAATATTTTTAAAGCCTCAACATATTTATTTTCAGATACTAGTTGTTTTATCTCTTGCAACTTTTCTGATGGTATTTTATTTGCATAACCAAAGTCTATTATCATTGCGTTTCCTGGAATTCCACCATAATAACCTTCAATTGATGGATTTACTAACATATTTCCAGTGTGAAAATCTCCCTGAGAATAACCCGTTTTTAGAGCTAATTCTATATTTTTTAACCTTATCATATTTTCATAAGTTCTAATATCATCCCTTGTTGAACCCCTGGAATAAAAGTCATAAAATGTTTCATAACCATCTGCTATTTCCATTCCCAAAACACCTAAATATGGGATAACGCCATCTTTAATTTTTTCAATAATTACAGTTATTAATCTATTGGTTGCGTTAGAAAATAGTCCATATTCATCAGGAATTTTTAATTTAGACATAAATTCAATTGCATTAGCTTTATCCTTCTTAATAGATGCATAAATTGGTGCTGGACACAATGGGTTTAAATAAGAAATAGTTTTTAAAAATATATCTGTCTGTACATTTATTTCTTTTGTAAAGGTTTCTTCCTTTTCTAAATTTTTAATACCCAACGCTGGTGAAACAGTTTTAAATGGAACGGTCCATTCATCATCGTCATATTCACCACGAACCTCTGAACGAATTCCAACAAATTTTATAAGTATTTTTTTAACGGACGATTTGAAATCAGTTGAACGAATCATTTCATAAGGTGATGCAACTCCTTCCTTTAAAATGCATTCAAAAATTACTCCACTAGCTGAATTTGCCGTTTCTCTTAACCAATTAACTTGACTGCTGTTCTCAATGAAAAAATTTATAGCTTCTTCTGGATTTGTTTTTATAAGAACGCCTCCTTTTTGTGTTTTTTTTCGCATGTTTAAAATAAGTAGATATTTTTTAATTTTTGTATTTTCTAGTTTTTGTATTTTCTAGTTGTTGTATTTTTTAATTGTTGTATTTTCTAATTGCTGCAATAGCCGTCGTAATATGGTTCTGGCTCTTCGTAAAAGGACGATGAAAAATTTCAAAAGTAATTCAATTTTTTGTAATTTCAAAAAAATTGAACTTGTAAATAAAAATAAGAACACCTTTAAATTCACAAATATGATGACGGAAGAAATCCAACAACCAAAAATCACAATTGCTGGTAAGGGCCTAGTAAAAATTAATACCGATAGAAATGTTGACGGCCGTCTCAAGCGCGGCGGAAAATATATTATGCATCTGCCAGAAACGGATGAAATCATTGATCTTGTATGCCGCGGAATCGCGATTCGCGCTGCTGACATGACAATTTTGAAACATACTAAAAATGGGAAACCTGTAACAAGCGATTTGAATTGCACTTTTGGATACCAATTTGAGAATTATAACACTGTTTGTTTTAGTAGTTGGAATTACAGAGAAAAGTGTGAGCTTTATGCTATTGAGGACATTTATGTAATGCATGATTCTTTGGACGCGCTTTTTGTAGAAGATGTCAAGGTTGAAATTTCATAATTCTTACTGTTAAGAAGAATGAGTTAGGTGGGGAAAATATTGTAAGTAGTTGTTGAGCCAATATTCTTTAAAAATACATTATTTTTTTCTATAATTTCAATTGGAAACCCAAAATCAATCTCTTGAGCTTGTTCATAAACATGTCTGCTCATTTGGATCGTATCGGCGTCTGCCGTAGATTGCAATCTTGACGCGACATTTACCGCGTTTCCTACAACGCATAGTCTTGGAACTTCGCTCCCCAATATACCAACATTTACAGGTCCTAAATTAATTCCAATGCGTATAGATAATGGTGATCCAGTTGGACTTTTTATATTTTTTATTTCTTTAATAAAATCTACCCCTAATTGTATTATTTCTTTCACTACAATTTTATGATTAAGTTCAGTTCTAAAAATATCACCTACAACAAAATACGCGTCGCCTATAGTTTCGATTTTTTGTAAATGAGCATATTTTTTTATAATGACGTCAAACCTATTATATATATCATCAAGCAATTTAAAGATAATATCTCCGTCAAATTTTTTTGCCAATTCGGTATAATTTATAATATCCATAAACATTACGCAAATAAAGGTGAACTTTTTATTTGACTCTATAGAATCGCCCGAATTTTCATTCATGTAATCTATGTCTAGATTTAAAGGCAATATTTTCTTTAACAACTCTAATTTAAGAGCGCTGTTTGATTTTGGTATTTTATCTACGAATTTCTTTTTGCAATACTTTACCAAATTAGAACAGTTTATCGTTATTTTGTTTTCATTTTCTATTTCAAATTGTTTAATGTGCTTTATAACAGTTGAAACAAAATTTACACTTTGCAAATCCATATTATCTCTAATAATTTGCTCTTGTTCCGTGTAATTTGAAATAACTATGTTGCAAATAAATTTACACAATGTATCTGCTATATTATAAAACGATGAAGTTAATGATGGAGTAAAAATTCCCAAAAAATCAAAAGCATTAATTAATATAAATGTATACCACATTATAATGTACAAGTTTGTAAAGGGCATATTTCTATATTTATATAAGGCTTTGATGAATAAAATTAAAGGAATGCATGACGCAAACGAAAAACTGTAATAAATTTGTCCTTTTAATGGGGTTAAAAATGCGCCACAAATAATTGAGATTAAATGGTAATGAAATTTAATGTCTATAAGTTTAATGTCATTTGCATCACAATACATTTTCAACATTAAAGGCGTAGTAAATGCCCACATTACTGCTCGTGATGTTTCATATTCAACAATTGTCATATTTGGCGAAATAACAACATCCACAATATGTTTTATATAGATAAATGATAAGCCGAGACAATTTTTGTCATTTATTTTTGAAATAAATAACCGATAAGACAGCGTATAAAGGTAAAGAAATAACATATAATAACTTGTCGCGTTCAATAAAAAATATAATTCTGAATGTGATGAAATAGTTGATGTTAATCCAGAGGAAACATAATTGTTTGAAATTAAATACGGAACATATAAATTTTTAAATAGAGTGTCTACGTTATAGTGTATTACTACAATACATAATATGGATAACATATACATTATCTGTATATTTATCTTTATTACAATAAATTATAAATTTTTACATAGTTTAATTAAAAAACAAAAATTATCTTCCACTCCATACCTTTACTGCAGGTAGTCTCGGTATTTTTTTATTCCGCAGATTCTCGCAATGTTCATTATAGGTATATCCCCATTCACAGTATTTTTTGATGTCACCAAACAATGAAGGGATTTTTAATAACCGCAAATATTCAACAAAGAATATGATTCCCATTATTCTCTCTAAACAACACCTATCAGACCTAGAAGTTATAAAGTTCAACATATTGAACAAGTTATATTTGTCTCTCAAGCCAATTAAAAAATCGCGATTAATAAAACTTTGCACCCCAAAACAACCTGACCATATTTCTTTATTTGTGGGACCTAATACATCGTATTCTCTGTTATTCGTTAAAGTAGCCATTATGTCATAATTGTTTGTAAGACCGTTTATGATTCTCAAGGTATTGTTAACATTTTCCTTTTTTTCTGAATTAAAATGCCACAATGGTAGAACTTTTATTCCTTTTTTAATAAGATGTTCAAATGGGACGCGTCGTTGCATAAAAACACTATCATGAATTATAACCGCGTTATCAAAATAGTGATTTTTATAGAAGTAGTAATAAGGCAAAAGCTCGCCCCGTCTATGATATTCAGATTCAACATATTCCACATTTCTATATTCATATTCGGATTTTAAATACTTTTTATCACTATTGTCATCAATAACAACAATTTTTTTTAGAGGATACTGTCCTCTAATATGTCTTATACATTCATTCCAATACTTATTGGTTGTTTCTGAATTCACATGTCTTGTAATTATAAACCCAAAGTTATCCGGTGAAGTCATTTTATTTAATAAGAATAAAATAACTTTAAAAATTAAACACTTTGATTTGTTTGATTTGTTTGATTTGTTTCAGCTGAAAAGTTTGGAATTGCGTCTATATTAACAACCGTTTCATTTTGAGGAATATTAGATTTTGGTGTTGCGTAGACTTTAAACTCATCTCTCTCAAGCTGAGCTTGGGGAGTATGGTGATGAACACATCTCGCAATCATCTTGTACAACTTAAAGTCTGGATATCTCTCTACACCGTTGTTTTTATAAAGGATATTTATACCATTGTCGTCTAAACACCATTCATAAATAAGCTTAACAATGGGTTCGCATTTCTCTAAATCGTTTATTTCGTCTAAATCGTCAATAACATAATCAAAAATAGAACACGCTAAACGACACAAATCAAAACTATAATTGGGTTCTAAACGCGGCTTCTTGTCATTAAAATAGGGTTCAGTGTTATATTGTGTAGAAGCGTCGCCTCCAGGCTGATAGCTATCGCTGCAAAATACCTTACCATCAAACTTATAAATAGCTCTTCCAAAATCAATCATCTTAAAGACGCGGCCATAAGTTGGAACCTTGTAATAGGTCTTCTTGTAACAATAATAAATGTATTTAGCGTCAGTTGAGTTATACATAACATTGTTTGTGTGCAAATCGTTGTGAGTAAATGAAAATGCCTTTTGATATGTAATTAGAATCATTATTATTTGAAATAATGCAGAAAACCATTCACCATGAGTTAGTTCCTCGTTCATAATTAAATCGTCAAATGTGTCTTCACAATTTTCCATGCATATGACTTGTACTGGAAACTCTGGAATAGTGGCAAAAATTTGTTGTTCTTCGCATGATTCGCTTGATTTTGAGTTTGAATTATCATCCGTCCAATTATCATCATCCTCTTCTTCTTCATTTTCATCTTCATTATTGCCTGACACATTTTCGCAATTATTACATGACGACCCTTTGCTGCTTTCACCATTGGATGTATGAGATGTTCTTGATGAACATGTTGAAGATGATTTTATGGTAGTTGTTCGCATTTCTTTCGCGTTAAAAGATTCACAATTTGTAATATCAAGCAATTCTATGTTATTTTCTTTCAAATCATCAAGCGTTAAATGTGTCGGTTGTTGTCCTTCAATTGAAAAAATGTCTTCAAACATAGAATTGTCAATTGACTTAATAGATAAAGTGGATTTATTGCTTAGATTATGCTCTATTTTTATTGGTGGTTTTACATCAGGTTTATCTTCCTCGTATAAAAAACTATAATCTTCCACTTGGAACTTGACATTCTTATATTTATTGAAAAAGTCTGACTTACAAAGGTAGTCCAAATCATCAACAATGTTCAACTTGAACTCTTTTTTAATTCCCAAAAAAGAGCCATAATAGTCAACGCCATTTACAAATTCATAGTTATAAATAAGACTGCTTGAGAGAAAAGAGAAAAATCCATCAACATATGCAGAATTATTGGCATCCAATAACTTTGGATGAACATTTCCAATTTCTGAAGTTAACTTTGGTAATTTAAATAATGTCGGATCATTCGCGTTATATTTGCCAATTAAGTACTTAAACGGGTCTAGTAAAGGAGCCATTTTGAAAAACACCTGTTTTTTCTTTGTTTTTCCACTTTCAAGGTTTTGAATTGTGCAGTTGTACAAATTTTTGTTATCTGCAACGCAGGTTTTTACATTTGATAAAAACCATGAATGATTTAAGTTCAATGAATTGTAATTTGTTTCATTCAACAAGAAGAACCTCTTGTAAATAGGGATATAATTTTGCAATTCAGAGAGAAAAGTCAAATCCTCCTTTTGAAGGGACTTGAATAAATCGGAATTCTTTCTCTTCTCGTAATGAATTTTAAGAGTAGTATTGTCCATTAGCTAAATAATATATTAATTATACTATTTTTTAACTCATTTGACAATAATTTTGCTATATCTTATATCTTATATCTTATATTTTAGTAACATTGCAGTTTAATGCGTTTTCTAATTTGAATGAATTTTCTAAAGTAACAATAACAAGAGTATCATGACTTTAGAACTAAAGAAGTTTGATATGAAAACTATTAGTTTTAAACCAAATGAATCTAAAGGTCCGGTCGTTGTCTTAATTGGACGTCGTGACACTGGCAAATCTTTCCTTGTAAGAGATTTATTATATTACCATCAGGACATCCCAATTGGCGTTGTTGTAGCAGGAACGGAAGAAGGCAATGGTTTCTATGGAAAAATGGTTCCAAAGTTGTTCATTCATAATGAATACAATACTGCAATCGTTGAGAATATTTTGAAGCGGCAAAAGTCTGTTTTAAAGCAGATTAAAAAAGAGATGGAGACCTTTAAACGCAGTACAATTGACCCACGAGCATTTGTAATTCTTGATGATTGTTTATATGACGGAACATGGACTCGCGATAAAATGATGCGTCTTCTCTTTATGAACGGACGTCATTGGAAGATCATGCTTATCATCACAATGCAATATCCGCTCGGCATTCCGCCCACACTGAGAACCAATATAGATTATGTTTTTATTTTAAGAGAACCATACATTGCAAATAGAAAGCGCATCTATGAGAATTATGCGGGTATGTTTCCAACTTTTGAGTCTTTTTGTCAGGTCATGGACCAATGCACAGAAAATTACGAGTGCTTAGTCATTAATAATAATGCGAAATCTAATAGACTACACGAACAAGTGTTCTGGTACAAAGCCGATTCGCACAATGATTTCAAGTTGGGTTCAAAAGAGTTCTGGGAACTCAGTAAAGATATTAACTCAGACGAAGAAGATGAAAAGTATGACCCAAACAATACCAAGAAACGCGGGCAAGGTCCAAAAATTAGCGTCAAAAAGACAAAATGGTAAATATTAATTTTATTGTTATAATATATATAGAATACAAATGAACTACATTTTTTTAGGAATAATTGTAATTTTTATATGTTTATTACTATTGATTTACTCGTCAACATTTTTTAAAAAGAATTCACGGCTAAATAGATTCGTTGAAAAGCTTCCAATTGCGAGTCATTTTATACTTGCTTTAGGCATTTTTTTAACATATTTAATATTTAATGTTAGTTTCAAACAAACTGTTTCAAAAGCATCAGATGACGTAGACAATGAAATAATTATTAATATTTTGGAAGTTCTTGAAAAAAATAAACACAAGTGCCCAAATTTAATTGATTCTTTCTTTTTCCCTTGGCAAGATTATAATAAAAAAATTCCTAAGATGGATGATGATCATGAAAGTGCGGCGCTTGTTTCAAATTATATATTTGAAAGAGTTGAAATCTATACCGAAAGTAGATCGCTAACAGATATGAGTGATTCAAAATTCTTGTGCTTTTTTTCATCTTTTTTTGTTTCAAAACTACTTAAAATGGAGTGGCAAAAATATTCCGCGAATTATGAATTAAAACCTCGTTTGTTAATTGAAGAATTATTTAAAATAAACGAATCTCATAATTTTTATTCTGCAGATGAACTTAGAGAGTATTTTGAAAATTATATTCACACAGATAAATTCAAAGAAATTATGAACGCCAAGGAAAAGACTGCAATAAATCACGATGTTTCACAATTAGCACCACTTTAAACCCTTGAAGAATCCAGTAACGATTTGAAATATGATTTATAAATATTTAGACACTTGAATGTAATACATTTTTTATACACATAATATATAAAACATGCTGAATACACTTACTATTGGTATAAGTTTTTTTATATTTTTATTAATATTTATATACGCGTCAGCATTCTTTAAGAAAAATTCATTATTAGATAGGTTTGTAACGAGAATGCCAATAGCCAGTCAATTTATTTTAGGTATGGGAATATACATTACCTATTTGCTTTTTAAATCAAATTATAAAGATAGCATAGTAAAAGACACAATTCAATCAATAAAGGACACTTATATTCAAACCTTGGATCTTTTAGAAAAATATAAAGACTCGTGTCCAAATTTAATAAATTCGTTCTTTTTCCCTTGGCAAAAAGATAATGGATTCAACGAAGATTTAATAAATTTGCATAATAACGATGGTGAACTTGAATCATTAATAGTGTCTAATTATATATTTCAGATTGTTGGTCTTTATACACAAGCTTCAACCATGACATCAGTTAGTGATTCTAGATTCCTAATATTTTTTTCTAGTTTCTTCAGGTCTAAATTACTAAAAAATAAATGGGATAAATTCAAGATAAATTTTGGAGTAAGAAATGTATTATTATGTGATAAACTGTTTGAAATTAATGAAAAATACAAGTTCAAAAATGGAGAAGAGTTGAAGAATTATTTTGAAAACTACGTTCAAACCGACGAGTTTATTAAAATTATGACTACAGTAGACACAACAAATGTTACGCAAAGAAATTCAGCTATTGTACAATAATTGTATTTTTGCATTACTTTACTTTATTTTATTTTATTGGTTTTACATTCAAAATTTTTGTTTGAATGTAAAATATTTTTTATTTCATTTCATTTTATTTCATTTCATTTCATTTCTCTAAAAATTTGCGGTTTCAATCGTTCTTATCCTTAACAGAAAAAGGGCCGCTTAGAAGCTCGCTTTGGCCATTGTCCGTCTTACCGACAATAATATTCTCACCCTCAAACAACTCTGCACGAATGTCTGCCGCCGAAATTGACTCTTTGTCCTTCAACGACCGTTCTTGAGTGTTGGCATTATTCACACCAATAAGGTTGCCATCCTCATCAATGGTTTGTGTGAGTGTGGCTCCCGTCTTCTCGGCCAACTTGATGTTTTCTTCAATAGCCTTCTTCTTAGTCTCCTTGACACGCTGGTCAAATGCAGACTTGGCAAAAGACTCATTCTTATTCTTCTCATGCATCAATTGGTTCAACTCTTCCTCCATATACTCAACGCGACCTGTCTTGTAAGCCTCCGGGTCCCAAGGCATCCACAATCCAATGGGTCCAACAAAGACATCGTGATTGGGATCCAATTCTCTCAACATCTTGCAACGCAACTCGGCCTCTTCCATGGTAGGATAAGCACCACGAACCTTAATTCCGCGGGTTGAAGTTTGAAAACTATTCTTGGTATTAAATGCGTTCTCAAGCTCCTCCTCATTTTGGTCCAAGAATGTCTTGTAATCGGCCTCCATTCCACCTTCCACAAATCCAGCCTGCTCTTCAGTCAAAAACTCCTTAAAATCATTTGAAATATCATCAAATGTTAACTTGTACTTGTAACTAATGAAATTTAAGAATTGAACAAATTTCTCCATACTCTTTGAAAACTCCCACTTCTTTAGGAATTCTTCAAAAAAGAACAACTCCTTTTGCTTAATAATTTTTTCAGGAGAAATAAAAGAAATGCACACAAACTTTTGTCCGGCAATAGGCTTATCTTCATCCAAGACATCTACATATTTAGGATTTATCTCTCCGGTTTTTGTATTCTTCTTTTCAAAACCAGATTGTTGATCTTCCTCATTTTCGGGCGCTTTTACTTTTGAATGAACTACCATTTTATAATTTAGTCATATATTGATTTTAAGTTTTTTTAGCGCACAATATATTTTTTTCTTTTTATTTAATATAGATGTTTGATATCGCAGAGCTTGTCAAAAGAGTCATCAAGTACTTAGTTGAAGGTTTGATGGTTGCCATTGCGGCCTACGCCATCCCTAAACGTTCTTTGAACATTGAGGAAATTGTTTTGCTTGCGTTAACTGCCGCCGCCACATTTAGCATTTTGGACACCTATGTCCCCAGCATCGCGGTTACCACTCGCTCTGGCGCTGGCTTTGGTATTGGCGCTAATCTTGTTGGGTTCCCTGGCGGACTTTAAACCAACGAAGAATTGAATAATCCAATAATACGATAATTAAATTTTATCATATTATTCTATAATGGCAATGACAAAAAGCAGAAAACAAGCAAGAAAGCTTCACAGAAAAAGAACAAGAAGACACAAAAGACGCGGAGGCCAAGTCACACCTTTATCCGATATCTCAACAAATAGTTCAATGCATGATTTGGATCTAGATTTAGATGTCTTGGATTATGATGATGAGCCTAGCAATAATACTACTTCAGAGTCAATGTTAAGCGACGCCACAACAACCACACTCGCTTCTGCTACAAATTTGTTAGGTCAATTTAATGCGGCACACGATGAATCTTTAAATTTAAGCAACAATACAACTGCTGCCAGTGACGCATCTAGCGAGAATAGTTTTTCAGATGTTGCGTCATCATTTGATGACCTTGGACATGGAGGTAAAAAAAAAATGAAAGGAGGAAAAAAAACTAGAAGAACAAGAAGACACAAGACGTCCAAGAAATCTAGAAGACAAAGACGCCGTTAGATTATAATCAAATTGTTGCAATAAATTCCCAATCTAATTCCTCGCATATCTTTTTCCAAATAGTGTCTTGTTCTATTAGTTTTTCTCTATCCTTCAACATTGGAATTTCTGGAAGATACAGTGTTTCATCCAGCAATTCAAACAACTTATAAAGCACATAATAATAGTGCAAAAAATTTACACGATAATCTGGACAATGCTTGGCGTAAGGATATTGGATTTCCATGAAAAAATTGCACAAGGTCTCTTCCAACTCTTGAGAGATAATTGGCGGTTTGATGCCCAACTTGTCTTTTATAAAATTAATATGTTCATAATACTTGTTATATCCCAGCTTCTTCAATAACTCCTTAGTTTTATAATAAGTTAATTTGGAACATTCTATTCTCTCTTTCTTAATCTGGTATTTCAAATTATCAATAACATCCGCAGGTATTTGAGTTGTTTCTTTTCCTTGAAACTGTGCCAAAATTTCTTTAAAATGATTAATTTTCTTATAAGCATAAAAACATACTTCCTTCGGCGGTTCTTTGTAAGAAGGTTTTTCATTCTCAATCAAATACTGAACGTTCTTAAAACACGCATTACAAATTAGTACCCCTTCATCGTCCATGGGGATCAATTCTCCTTTATAACAGGATTGACAAACATCAGTTGGACGCAAAAAAGAATTTATATCTAAGAAAGTCTCATCTATATTACTCAAATACTTTTGAAAAATATTATTGTTTTTGCTCTCTATTACATTAGAATTGTCTGCACTTGGGTTTATCTTAAAAAATGACTCTAATTTTTTGTTTTTAGTTGTTGCTACATTTCCTATAGAAATGTCCTTTTTATTTTCAAAATAATCAAATATGTATTTAGAATTATCTAAAAAGTATTCCACTTTTTTTGACTTTAGAGATTTTATTTCAGCCGTTATATCTCTCAACTTATCCTGATAATCCATGATTTGTTCAATGGTCAACGATTTTTCATCGCTGTTTTGTTGCTGTTCTTTTTCCAAAATAGCCTTTATTGAAGCCTTTTCTTCTCTTAATTTTGGTATTCTATCATTTTCATCTTTATTAAATTCATTCACAAACTCTTTGTGCTTTCCATCTAATGTTGTTGATGTTTTTTTATTTACCTTAATTTTTTTTACAGTTTTAGGCTTAAATGAAGGCATATTTAGTAATCTAATATTAATAAATACATTTTATTTAATAGTTTATTGAAGCAAATATATATATTTTACGATTATTTTTGATTTTAGGAAGGTTTGTACATTCAAGTTAAAACCGCATTTTACTTTTCTAGAAATTAAATAAATGAGTGAAATTGAATTAAGAGTGAACATTGAAAATGAATCTGGACAAAATTATGATATTAAAATAGATAATATCAAATTCCAAAAAATGCTTTTCTTATTCAATGCCATTAATGATGGATGGAGTATTAAGAAAAGAAGAGATTCATACATTTTTACCAAAAATCACGAGGGAAAAAAGGAAATTTTGTTGGATTCATATCTTCTTTCATTTATGAAAGGAAATTTTGATATGAATAAATTATTGTCATAATCTTGTAGCGCGCGATTAATTAGAATTAAATTATATTTTAATTAATTAATTTTTTCAGATTTTTTTTCTTTAGCAATAATATAACTATGGGAGGTGGATTAATGCAACTTGTCGCCTATGGCGCCCAAGACGTTTACCTTACGGGTAACCCTCAAATTACTTTCTGGAAAGTAACCTACAGACGCTACACAAACTTTGCTATTGAGTCAATTGAGCAAACCTTCAACGGCCAAGCCGACTTCGGCCGCCGCGTGACCTGCATCATCAGCCGCAACGGTGATCTTGCTTACCGCACATACCTTCAGGTGACTCTTCCTGAGATCAACCAACTTATGGGCAATGCCACCAATGTTAGCTCCGGCCGCAACGCCGTTTACGCTCGTTGGTTAGATTACCCCGGTGAGCAACTCATCGCTCAAGTTGAGGTTGAGATTGGTGGCCAACGCATTGACCGCCAATACGGTGACTGGATGCACATCTGGAACCAGCTCACAATGACCTCTGAGCAACAGCGCGGTTACTTCAAGATGATTGGTAACACCACACAACTTACCTTCATCACTGACCCCTCCTTCGCGGATGTGGATGGTCCTTGCGACTCTGCCGCTCCCCGCCAAGTGTGCGCTCCCCGTAACGCCCTCCCCGAGACCACCCTCTATGTGCCCTTCCAATTCTGGTTCTGCACAAACCCCGGTCTTGCTCTTCCCCTTATTGCCCTTCAATACCACGAGGTCAAGATCAACCTTGACATCCGCCCTATTGACGAGTGCCTCTGGGCCGTTACATCCCTCAGCTGCAACACCACCCGCGTTCCTGCGGCTGGTCCTTACCAAAACCTTGCTGCCAACCAATTCAATGTTGGCACACCCGTGACTGCCACCATCGCCTACAACCAGTCCCTCGTTGCTGCTTCCCTCTACGTTGACTACGTCTTCCTTGACACTGATGAGCGCCGCCGTTTCGCCCAGAACCCCCACGAGTACCTCATCACCCAGCTCCAATTCACTGGTGACGAGTCCGTCGGTTCATCCTCCAACAAGATCAAGCTCAACTTCAACCACCCCGTGAAGGAGCTTATCTGGGTCGTCCAACCCGACCAAAACGTTGACTACTGCTCAGCCCTTCTTTGCGACGCCACCCTCTTCAAGGTGCTCGGTGCCCAACCCTTCAACTACACTGACGCCATTGACGCTCTCCCCAACGCCATCCACGCCTTCGGCGGCCCCTCCGAGCTTGCTGGCCAAAACGCCTTCATTGATGCCCGCGGCCTCTTCCAAGACGCTGGTGCCATGGACGAGTTCATCCCCACCGACTTCACCGGATACTGGCACGGTGGTGTTTACAACAACTCCTTGACTGAGCCCCACTTCGGTGGCAAGCTCCAAGGCCCCGGCTTGAACGCTGCGGATACCGCCAACTCCGCCGCCGTCCTTGCTTCCCTTGGCTTAACCAGTGCCGCTCAATTGGTGCCCTCCAACGGCTCCTACAACCAAGGCTCATCCGTCTCCGATGCCGGCACCTTCGTGCTCTCCGAGACCTCCCTTGACATGCACTGTTGGGGCCAGAACCCCGTCGTTGTTGCCAAGCTCCAACTCAACGGCCAAGACCGCTTCTCTGAGCGTGAAGGTTCCTACTTCTCCTGGGTGCAACCTTACCAAGCCCACACCCGCTGCCCTGATGAGGGTATCAACGTGTACAGCTTTGCTCTCCGCCCTGAGGAACATCAACCTTCCGGCACATGCAACTTCTCACGCATTGACAACGCCACACTCCAACTTGTGCTCTCCAACGCCACCGTTGAGGGCACCAAGACCGCCAAGGTCCGTGTCTATGCCACCAACTACAACGTGCTTCGCATCATGAGCGGCATGGGTGGTCTCGCGTACTCGAACTAAATACCATATATCGTGTTATATTTTATATATCTTTTAATAATTAAATAAACTTTGCGTTTTAATTATTAAAGCAAAAAACGATATCAAATTGCTTTGCCAGTTGGCAAAGCAAAGAAATTTACATTTAACCTCCTTTGTTCCCGAATATTCGGGAGAAAATGGGGGAGTGCATACTATACACACCCTTTTAAGGATTGCTGCCATACGATGGAGTCTGCAAGGAGAAAGCAAGATAATAAAACAAGGATGTCAATACTATTTACACCCTTTAAATAAAATGACATTTATGTCTCTCATCACATTTGATAAATCAAACTCACTTTGATTTGGGTTAAATCTTATTATTGTGTTTCCAAGAGAAATAATGTAATTTTCTCTAACTTTTTCTTCAATTGGGTCTCTATCATCGTGATTGTTTTCGTCGCACTCAATTACTAACTTATAATCTATAAAATACAAATCAACTCTGTATTTTCCAAATATATATTGTCTTTTTACATTTAGTGTTCCACTATATGCGTTTTCTATAAACCCTATAGTTTGACTTTCAATGCACATGCTGATATTATTTATGTATTTTACATTATCACTAAGATTTACAATATACCTATTCCTCAAGTTAAATGAATTTTTTAATAATTCAAACGCATCTTCTGTAAGCATGTATATTATTTTATTATGTCCTCCCCTTTTTTCTGTTTTGTTTGGATTGTGTAAATTATAATTTCCAATAATGTAATGAACATTTTCTTTATAATTTTTTTTCAAATGATGCACTATGTTATGCTTTTTTGATAAATGTAATAACTCATCTAAATTTCTGTTGAATGTGCTCATAATATAAGAAAGAGGTTTATATTAAATATTAAAATCAATTTTATTAAAAATTGTAGGAGGTGATATAGAAAAAACCATCTTAAATTTTGAACAACAATACGGTGAACCTGTTTTATACAAAGACGGAATCGGCCAATACGCCGCAGACAACCAACTCATAAAAGAATTTGTTTGCAAATATGATTGCATTAAACAACTAAAAATGAGCGACAAAACTTTGGCAAAGGCTTTGGATAACGCGGTTTTATACAACGACTCCTATTTCAAACGCATTGGAACCAAGTTGAAATATTTGTAAAAAGACTTAAAACATTTCTAACAAATAACAATAATATGTGTAAAAAACTATTGTTATTTCTCTCTTATATTTCTTTGACTCGTCAAATGTTTATGACTTCCCGATTTTTCTCACCTTTTCAAAACAAGACAACAAATGTAACAACTCAATATTATCCATCAACTATCTTAAAAAAAAGGCTATGCGAAGGTGAACCAAGTTGGTCAATTTGTGATGATGCAATAACAATGCTTAAAATTTGGGCCACACTCTTTGTTTTTACCTTTCCAATTATTTCATTTCCGTATCATAAAGATAACTAAAAATAAATATATTTTTTAACCACAACACATGTATCGCCAAATTATTTTCCGAAAAATTTTTATTTTTTCAGAGCCCATTCATACCACTTGACCGTGTCAAGTAATTCTTTCTCCGAGTTTTATTCTTGTGTTTGGTATAATCCTCGTATCCCATTTGACCGAAATAAACCAACTTATTCATTTTTGTATCTTTTATCATGTATTTTTTCCTTACGCGTGCTTCTAAAAAGTTTACCATTTTTCTTACGCAAAGCTAGAAAGAGCATTTGATAGGTCTTTTGCTATTGTTGTACCTCTAAATGCGGCAGTGCCAATATTAACTCCCGTTGGAATATTATTAACAGTGGTGAGATTTGTGCAGTTGAAAAATGCTTGTTGACCAATCGTTTTTAGTTGACTACTGGGAGCAAGATTAACAGTGTTAAGAATTGTACACCCATTAAATGCGTTATCTTCAATGCTTATAACACTAGCAGGAATAGTAATAGTTGTGAGAGCCGCACAACTGTGAAAGGCTCCATCTCCAATTGTTGTAACTCCATCCGGAATAGTAATAGTTGTAAGAGCCGCGCAACTGTGAAATGTTCCAGTATTAATAGTAGTAACTTTATTCGAAATATTAATAGAGTTGAGTTTTGTGCAACTTTGGAAGGCGAACTCACCAATGCTTGTAACAGTGTCAGGAATAGTAATAGATGTAAAAGCTTCGCAACTGGAAAATGTAAGCTTATTAATAATAGTAACACCCTTCGGAATTGTAATAGTTTTGAGTCTTTTACAATTTACAAATGCACGTTCTCCAATGCTTGTAACGCTATCTGGAATAGTAATTGTTCCTAGATTGACGCAACCATTAAATGCGTTATTTCCAATGGTTTTAACACTATTCGGAATTGTAATAGTTTGGAGATTTGCAAAGCCTTGAAATGCCTCATTTCCAATGCTTGTAACACCATCAGGAATAACAAGAGTTGTAACTCTATTATCTCTGTAGTACCCGGCTGTGATACTAGTAATAATGGGTTTCGCGGTTGTAGTAGGTCTATTAATTTTGGTGATATTTGCATCAACTGCGTCCGAAGCAATAGAAACTTTAACGTTACCTGGAATATTAATTATTTTGAGAATTTTGCATTCCAAAAATGCTCTGGCCCCAATCTGATTTAGCTTACTATCACCCGAAATAGTAACATTTGTGAGAAGATCGCATTGTCTAAATGCAGCAGCGCCAATTGTTATAACACTAGAAGGAATAGCAATAGTTGAGAGTTTTATGCAACCCATAAATGTTTCTTCGCGGATACTATTTAATCTACTATCACTCGCAAAAGTAACATTTGTGAGAGATTCACAGCGTAAAAATAGACCGGCACCAATGCTTGTAACACTCGCCGGAATAGCAATACTTGTAAGAGCGCCGCACCTGGCAAATGTAAACTGACCAATAGTAGTAATACCGGTCGGAATATTAATAGACGCGAGATTTTTGCAACCTGCAAATGCCTCAGCTCCAATGCTTGTAACGCTCTGCGGAATAGTAATACTTGTAAGAGCGCCACACCCGAGAAATGTAAAATTATTAATGGTAGTAATACCGGTCGGAATATTAATAGACGCGAGATTTTTGCAACCTGCAAATGCCTCAGCTCCAATGCTTGTAACGCTCTGCGGAATAGTAATACTT